>Ga0307419_10001924_pt1 | contig 10599 bp, 11 predicted proteins | sample SalMarWE160230MG_2_FD_202512 | JGI IMG/M metagenome (GOLD analysis project Ga0307419, IMG submission 202512) | Salt marsh sediment microbial communities from the Plum Island Ecosystem LTER, Massachusetts, United States - WE1602-30 | ecosystem: Environmental > Aquatic > Marine > Intertidal zone... | reverse complement strand
GCTGCTGGTGGCGTGGCTGACCCTTGGGCGTAAGTGGTGGGTATCGGCCATTTTCATGGGGATTGCCGTGTCCACCAAGCAGACGGCCTGGTTCGTGGTGCCCTTCTACCTCATCCTCTTCCTGCATACCCACCCGCAGAGAAGGGTAGCGGCGGGGCTGGGCATCATGGTGGGGGTTTTCGCTGCCTTCAACCTGCCGTTCATCATCGCCGACCCCGGGGCCTGGCTGAGCTCGGTGGCCTCCCCGATGACCGACCCCATGTTCCCCATCGGGGTGGGCATCGTCACCATGGTCACCACCGGCGTCGTCAACCTGCAATCATCGCTGCTCTTCACCATCCTGGAGTTGCTGGCCATCATCGCGGGGTGCATCTGGTACTACCGTAACTGCCGGCGCTACCCGCACAGCGGCCTCATCCTGGCGGTGCTGCCGCTCTTCTTCGCCTGGCGCAGCCTGTGGACGTACTTCTTCTACCTGGGGAGCATCGCCATGGTGGCCGTCCTGGCCGACGCAGAGACGGCGGCACGCTTCAAAAAGGGTTCAGCCAGAGCCGGTGTTTGGCGCGGTAGTAGACCGCCGCCGTAAGATAAGCCGGCACCGCCCCGATGACGGCCAGCACCAGCGCCAGCAGCAGCAGGCTGTAGACGAACCCCAGCCAGGGGGCCGCCAGCGGGATGATGCTCTCGCTGTCGAAGCTGGTGAGGAGGCCGATGAGGTTTATCAGCAGGAAGGGCAGGACGATGCAGCCCAGGCCGGTAAAGGCGGTCTTGAGGTCGGCCAGGCTGAGGCGGATATTGGCGGCGATGCAGACGGCCAGGTAGAGGAACACCCAGAACTGCCAGGAGGCGGCGCTCTCCGCGGTGAAGAGCACCCGCAGCATCACCAGCGACGCCTCGCCCAGGGTGCCGATGAAGCCCCCGAAGGAGAAGTCGCCGCCAGCGGCGGTGGAGATGGCCAGTATCTCGTCCCAGGCCCGCGAGCCGTCCGGGACGAGGAGGTAAAAGAGGCCGAAGAGGGCGGCGCCGCCCAGGAGCACCGGCCCGATGCCGATGAAGAAATTACCCAGCACCTGCCAGGGGTTCCAGCGGCTCCAGCTGTGGTTGACGTAGCCCAGCGTCCCCGTATCCGGCTCCGGCTTGAAGAAGGCCAGGCTGTCTATCCTGTGGAGGAATATCACGCAGAAAAGGGCATGTCCCAGCTCGTGAACCGGCGTGCCCAGCCAGGCCACGGCGTAGACGCCGCCCCTCCCGAAGCCACGCTCCAGGGACTTGAAGGTGACATGGGAGACGAAATGAATGACGGTGCCGAAGATGAAGATGCCCGCGAACAGCGAGACAAGCTGGCCGAAGGTGGCCGCCAGGAGGTCCCGCAGGAAAATGAGGGCATCCATTTTGGTTGCATCATAGCGGCGGCGCCGGGGGCTGTCAAGGTGAAAAAGCCGGGGATGCGCATTTTAGGTATTTCCGGCAATCCGGAATAGGCGTAACGGCGGAAGCCGTTTTCCCGGGCGGGGTGATAGGCTTAGGGTGGAAAAGAAACAGGGAGGTGAATAAAATGGATTGGCAGATTATCGTCGCACTGGTTATCGCCATACCGGTCATTCTCTTCCCCGCGGCCTTCGTCTGGTACCTCAATATCGGCGGCATTTACACGGCCATCAAAGAGGCCAGGGCCAGGAGGGTGGCGCGGCAGAAGGAAGAGAAGGTGGAAGTCGTCGCCAAGTAAACGGGGGCTTGCTGGCCTGCGATGTCGGTGGAGTTGATAGTAGCCCTGGCCATAGCGGTGCCCATCGTCATCCTCCCGGCGGCCTTCGTCTGGTATCTCAATATCGGCGGGCTGCGGGCGGTGAGTAAGGAAAGGCAGGCCAGGCGGCGGGCTGAGTCCCGCCGGCAAGACCCGGCCAAAAACATCAGGTAGCCTCAAGACAATAAACTCAATATATCGTCAATCGTACGTTAACGACCATCCCGGCGCTCCCGGGGTGGTCTTCTTTTTGGGTTGTGTCCTCCTCGGGCGGGGGCGTAAATTTGGTAGAAAATCGTGCCTGATGGTATACTGAAAACCAAAAATAACTAACCGGGAAGAGGGGACTAGATGGAAAAAGAATGGTCGGCCATGACACGTGAGGAAAAGCGCCAGGCGAGGCTGAAGGACTACATCTCGCCGCCCGGCGTGAAGTTCCGCGACACCCGAGCCGAGAAGATGTACCGGGAGAGGGTAGACCGCCTGCTCAAGGCCTCCATGTGCCAGGAGCCGGACCGGGTGCCGGTGTCCCTGCCCACGGGCAACTACCCGGCCTATCATGCGGGCTACGACCTCAAGCGGGTGATGTACGATTACAAGGCCCTGCGCCGGGCCTGGACGCGTTTCATGGAGGACTTTTACGACGACATGGACAGTATCATGGGGCCGGGACTTATCTGGTCGGGGAAGGCCCTGGAACTCATCGACTACCGGCCCTATAAATGGCCGGGTCACGGCCTTCCCGACGATGCCACCGTTTATCAGTTCGACGAGCGGGCGCACATGCAGCCCGAGGAATACGACGCCCTGCTGGCCGACCCCTCCGATTTCTCCTTCCGGGTGCTCTCGTCGCGGGCCATCGGCGCCGCCGGGGGTCTGGCCGACCTGCCGCCGCTGCACGCCCTGATGGGCATGCCGATGATGCTGACCTACCCCCTGGCCCGGCCGGGGGTGCGGGCGGCCCTCAAGGCCCTGGTTGACGCCGGCGAGGAGATGGAAAAATGGCAGCGTGAGGTCATGGGCTTCAACCTGGATTCCCGGGCCGCCGGGTTCCCGGCGCCCCGGGGAGGCATGGCGGTGGCCCCCTTCGATACCATCGGGGACTTCCTGCGGGGGACGCAGGGCGTCTTCATGGATATGTTCCGCTGTCCGGAGAAGCTCCTGGAGACGATTGACATGATAACCGGGCTGACCATCCGCCGTCTTATCGATAGCGTCAACCAGTCCGGCGGCCATACGGTAAGCTTCCCGCTGCACAAGGGCGACGATACCTTCATGTCCGATAAGCAGTTCGAGCGGTTCTACTGGCCGAGCCTGAGGAAGGTCATGAATGCCCTCATCGACGAGGGGATTATGGTCTGGCTCTTCGCCGAGGGCAGCTATAACCGCCGCCTGGAGTACATCAAGGACTTCCCCAAGGGGTGGGTAACCTGGATGTTAGATAAGACCGATATGGCCAACGCCAAGAAAATCGTCGGCGGGACGTGCTGCATCACCGGCAACGTGCCCGCCTCGCTGATGATTACCGGCACGCCTCAGGAGGTCAAGGACAACTGCCGGCGCCTTATCGAGACCTGCGCCCCCGGCGGCGGCTATATCCTCTCCGGCGGCTGCACGGCCACCGAGACGAAGAACCCGGCCAATTTCCGCGTCTTCATGGAGGCGGCGCAGGAGTACGGGGTGTATTAATTGACGGCTAACGATGTAAGTTCATGCCATCGAAAGGCCTGAGGGGGACGATGAAGAACGTAGCCGTTACCGGCATCTCCGGGTACGTGGGCACGAGGCTGCTGGCCCGGCTCGACCGCACCAAAGGCGTCCGTAAAATTATCGGCATCGATACCCGTGAGCCGCGTTACGCGTCACCCAAGCTCGTATTTTACCGCCGCGATATCCGCCAGCCGTTCGGCGACCTGTTTACGGCCAACGATGTCGATACGGCGGTGCATCTGGCCTTCGTCATCAGGCCCACCCGCCGGACGAACCTGGCCCGGCAGATAGATATCCAGGGCACGGAGAACCTGGTGCAGGCGTGCCGGGAGGCGGGGGTGAGGCACCTGCTGCACCTGAGCAGCTATACCGTCTACGGCGCCTACCGCCGTAACGCGGTGCCCCTCACGGAGGAGACGCTGCGGCGCCCCGTGCCCGGCCTGCAGTACTCGCAAGATAAAATCGAGGCCGAGCGAATCCTGGGGGACTTCGACGCGTCCGATACTGACGTGACCGTTACCATTCTGCGCTGCTGCCCCGTTATCGGCCCCGATGCCGGGGGTACCGGCGCCACCATCCTCTTTCAGCCAGCGATGATGCTGGGCGTGACCGGCCGCGACCCCCCCATGCAGTTCGTCCACGAGGACGACCTGGTAAACCTCATGGCGCGGCTGCTGGCCCGGCGGAAGGGAGGCATCTTTAATGTCGCCGGGAGCGGCACGCTCCGGTACAGCGAGGTCGCCCGGCTGCTGGGGAAAAAGCTGCTCAAGCTGCCCGGATGGTTGATGGAGCTGTCTATCAGGTTGTCCTGGGCGATGCACCTGCAGAGCGCCTCCCCGGTGGGCGTCAGCTTTCTCAAGTATCCGCCGGTGGTAAGTACCGCCCGGCTGGCGGGGGAGGTGGGTTTTAAGTTCCGCTATTCTTCGCGGGAGGCCCTGGCGTCCTTCGTCCGGGCGGCAAGTCTTGACAAACATCTCAGCCAGATGTAAGTTAACGGTCAGGCAATTGTCAAGCAGGCGTACTTCCCTTCCGATAAGATGAAAATATAAATAGTAAGAATAAGATACGTGATAGCTTCACGAGACGACGGCAATAAAGTCAGGAGGTATAAATGACTATGAAATGCCAGAACTGTAATCGAGAGAACGAGGCAGACAGCCGCTTCTGCATCCACTGCGGGGCGGCCTTACCGCCCCCGCCCCCCGCTCCGGCGAGCGTCCCGCCCGCCGCCCCGCCGCCGGCCGATGTCACCCCCACCACCGTGGTCAAGCCGGTAATCCGGGGGAAGCTGGTGCTGCCGGACAGCAGCGAGATAATGCTGGCGGCAGAGGAGAAAGACCTGGGGCGGGAAGACCTAAAGCAGGCCATCCCCGAGGCGTCGGCGTCCTATATCTCCCGGCGCCATTTACGCATCAAGTCCCAGGACGCCGGGTATTACATCGAAGACGCCGGCAGCGCCAACGGCACCCGTCTCAACGACGTAGAAATCAAGGAAAAAGGGTGGCAGGAGCTAAAAGACGGAGACAGTATCGATGTCGCCGGCGTGGCCACGCTTACTTTCAGACTGGTCAATAATCCCTAGCGTTACCTGTCGCCGGGGATAGTTACAGGAGGTATAAAGCAAATGAAATGCCCAAACTGTAACCGGGAAAACGAGGCTGCCAGCCGCTTCTGTATCCACTGTGGCGCACCACTGCCGGAATCGTCCTGCGGGGCCGGGATGAGTGAAGAGCTGGCGGCGCAGGTCGTCGTCTGGATGAACACCAAGAGCCGCAAGTGGGTCATCAAGGAGCTGGTTAAGAAACACGGCCTGACGCAGGAGGCGGCGGAGCAGTTAATCAACCAGGTTCAGTACGAAATCGAGGAGTATAAAAAGTCCCCCGAGGGGCGCCGCGAGATGGCCAGGCAGGGCCGGAACAAGATGATATCCGGCCTCATCTGGACGGTCGCCGGCCTGGCCATTACCATCGGCACCTTCGTGGGCGCCTCCGAGGGCGGCGTCTTCTTCATCGCCTGGGGGGCGGTATTATGGGGTATTGTGGACTTTTTCATGGGGCTCACTCAATGGCTCAAGTACCGCGGCGCTCCGGCCAGCGGGCTGGTGGATTACCAGGCCAGCCCGTCCGTTCCCAGGGCCCCGGTAGCCGTCCCGCCCGTCGCACCGTCCCGGCAGGTAGCGGCGGCCTCCGCCGCGGTCAGGCCCGCTGTGATGGCGCGGTTGATATTACCGGACAAGAGCGAGGTCACTCTGGTAGGCGAGGAGAGAGACCTGGGAAGGGATGACTTCAAGCAGGCCATCTCCTCCACGTCGGCGTCTTATATCTCCCGGCGCCATCTCCGCATCAAGTCCCAGGAAGGCCACTACTACATCGAGGACGCCGGCAGCGCCAACGGCACCCGTCTCAACGGCATCAACATCAAGGGCAGCGGGCGGCGGGAGCTGAGCGACGGCGACCACATCAACCTGGCCGACGTCGCCGAGGTGGTCTTCAAGATGTCGCCTGCCTGACAGGCAGAGCCTTTATCCTAAATAGCAGCGCGGGGGCCGCGGTCGGTATCGACCGCGGCCTCACTATTTTTGACATAGATATAATACCGCCTAACTTTCATACGCCGCCTTTTTTACCTTACAAAATCTCAGCCTGATGTAGGTCATCAGTCAGGTTATTGTCAAGCTGGGCCGTTTCACACGCCTTAAAATATAACCGGAAATAAAAAAACAAGGAGGAAAAGAAAAATGTTACTGATAGCGGAAATCGGGTTAACCATCTGGGCCTGGAGGCGAGGCTGGAAGGGCTGGGCGCTGCTGCCGCCGGTTCTCGCGCTGGCAATCGGCTTCATCGTCGGGCTCACTGCCAATCCCTATGACTACAACGCCATGGATAGCCTGATGGGCATCGGACTTGTCATGGATATTGTCTGCATTATCGTCCTGATTATCATGGTGGCCGTACCTCGCCGGAAGAATGAGCCGGTGACCTATGAACCGGCCTACACGCCGGAAGCACCGCCTTACATACCCCCCGTCCAGAGCACCCCGCCCATCATCGAGGCCGTCGCGCCGGTGGCCGCCATCGAGCCGCCCACGGTATACGCCCCCAGGCCCCAAGCCAAGCTGGTGCTGCCGGATAACCGGGAAATCACCATCGACCGGGCGGTGAATCCGGTGGGGCGGAACGACTTCGGCCAGGCCTTATCGCCGGAAGAGCTCAAGTACGTCTCCCGCCAGCACCTGCTGATAAGGTCGGAGGGCGACCGCTACTACGTCGAGGACAGCAACAGCGCCAACCGCACCAGGGTCAACGGCGTTGATATCAGGAACCAGGGGAGCAAGGAAATCAGAGACGGCGACCGGATTGACGTCGCCGATACGCTGGCCCTCACCTTCCGGGTATGCCAGGCTTAAAGAGAAAAAGATAATAACAACCAAGACAAGAGACCCGGCCGCCGGGCACGCCGGGTCTCTTTATTTTCCCATAAATTAAGCAGGCCTGTGGCGCCGTGCCGGGGCCGGCTTGACTATCAGACCAGGAGATAGCCGAACCCCTTCCTGCTGACCAGCCTTACGGGGTGGAGGGGGTCGGGTTCTATCTTCACCCGGAGCCGGTGTATCAGCTGGTCGATGGCCGCATCGGAGACGCCCCCGGGGTCGGCCGCCTCCGGCCATACCTCGGCGATGATGTCGTCACGGGAGCAGACCTTGCCGGCCCGGTTGCTGAGGAAATACATCAGCTGGTATTCCTTTTTAGAGAGGGACAGCACCTTGCCGTCGGCGTAGACTTCCCGCTTCTTCTCGTCTATCCGGAGCCAGTCGACCGGCTCGGTACGCTCGACTTCGTTGATGTCGATGCGGGCGGTGGAGGTGGTGGGGGATTCCTTGAAACGCAGCACCACCCGCGCTTCTTCGCGGTTAATCCCCAGCCCGATGACGGAGTTGTGCATCAGGGGCAGGGAATTGCCCGGGGCCAGGCGCCTCCCGTCGAGCTGGGTGCCGTTGGTGCTGCCCAGGTCGCGCAGCATGTACCGGTACTGCTCGTAGGCAATCTCGGCGTGCTGCCGGGAAACGAAATCATCGTGGACGGCGATGCCGGGGTTGTTCCCCGACGACGCCCGCCCGATGATGATGGCGGTCTCCCCCAGCGGGTGCCGCTTACCGATATCCTTGTTGCTGCCTTTTTCCACGATCAGGTAGGCCATTCTGAGCATGATGTTAGTTACTCGTCAGGAAATTGTCAAGTTCGGCACTATTCGCCCGGCTATAATGGTGAAAGATGTATAATGGTTGTGACATAATACGGGATGATACCGGAGGTTCTTAAAATGAGACAGGAAATAAAGGTGAAAAAGGATGTCCGCCGGCAGCTGCTCCCCAACGAGCGGGTCATCGGCAAGCTGGGCGCCGGCGCCTACTGGGACTATGTTGACCTCTATGCCACCGACCGGCGGGTGCTGCGGTTCGGGAGGTCGGGGTGGTGGGTGTTCTTCTTCGGGCTGTGGGGCTTTTTGAAGGGCAAGGACTATTCCGGCTCCTTCGAGTATAGAATGCTCCAGGGCACCACGCTCGTTTCCCACCGTCCCCTATCGTTTATCATCATCAACCTCATCGGCGGGCTGATGTTCATCCTCATCGGGGCCATCTTCTGGGTCGTCTTCAGCGATTTCCCCGAGATGTTCTTCTTGTGGATAGCCTTTATCGTCCTCGGGGTGGTGCTGGCCGGCCTGATGATTTTAATAAAGCAGCGGTACTACCAGTTTGTCCTCCCCGGCCTGCCCGAGTCCGAGCAGCGGCGATGGCGCATTAACCTGCCGAAATGGGGTGGCAAAGCGGGGCAAATCAGGCGGTTCGTCCAGCTGGTCGAGGAGATTAGAAACGCCGCCCGTCCGGGGGTTGCCCCGCCGGTCGCGGCGCCTGCCCCGGCCCCGGCACCTGCCCCTGCCCCCGCGCCGGCACCCGCCGTAGTCCCGCCTCCGCCTCCTCTCCGTACCCCGGAGACGGTGGTCTACCCTGCGGTCAGCGCCCGGCTGGTGCTGCCGGATAACACCGAGATACCCGTCACCGGGGCCAGCCGGTATTTCGGCCGGGAGGATTTCAACCGCTTCGTCGCCGCGGAGGCCCTCAAGTTTATCTCGCGGAAACACTTCCTCGTAAAGTCGGCCGCCGGTAAATTCTATATCGAGGACGCCGGCAGCGCCAACGGCACCCGGGCCAACGGGATAGCCCTGCGGGCCGGGGAGGGCCGCGAGCTGAATAACGGCGACCGCATCGAGGTGGCCGATACGATAATAGTCACCTTCCGTACGTCCTGACCGAACGGCCGTAATCGGCCGGAGTGAGAGGTAAAAATGTCGGTAATAACGAGCAAGAAATCGGTTTTTGATACGGCCTCGCTGACCGATACCGGCTCTGTCCGCGAGAACAACGAGGACAGCCTGCTGGCGCTGGATACCCGGGAAGACGCCGGGGCGGGCTGGGAGACCTGCGGGATATACCTGGTGGCCGATGGCATGGGCGGGCACCAGGCCGGAGAGGTGGCCAGCGGCATGGCGACCAGGATAATCCCGGAGGCCCTGCTGGAAGGCCTGAAGCGGGCGCGGAAACCCGTCTCGCCGAACCTCCTCATCAAGCAGGCGATACGGCAGGCCAACCGGGAAATATACCAGGCCGCCCAGGACGAGCCCAGTCTCTTCACCATGGGCACTACCGTCACCCTGGGGCTGAGACTGGATAACCGGCTCTATATCGGCCATGTCGGCGATAGCCGCGCCTACCTCATGCGTAAAGGCCGCCTGCGGCAGCTTACCCAGGACCATTCCCTGGTGGCCCATCTCATCAGGGAGGGCATTATCACCGCGGAGGAGGCCAAGACCCATACCGAGCGGAACAAGATTTTACGCTGCCTGGGCGTGACGCCGGAGACGGAGATAGATACCTACCGGCAGGCCGGCGGCAAGGACTGGCTGGCGCTGAAAAGCGGCGATAGCCTGCTCTTCTGCAGCGACGGGCTTTCCGGCTACGTCCCCGACGAGGAGATACGCGACTGTCTGCGGAAGGGCCGCGAGGCCGGGGAGACCTGCCGGGAGCTGGTGCGCCTGGCCAATCTCAAGGGCGGCGAGGACAACATCAGCGTTATCGTCGTCAGGGTGATACCGTCGTCGGGCAAAAAGCGGCCCCCCGAGAAGACCCCGGAGCCCAGCGCGACCCGCCGCCGGCGATAGGCCCGGCCCTTTGAAGTGCGCCGGAGGAGATGATAGGATAAAATGCTGAGAAGGCTCGATAATACGATAGAGTAACCAGGCGCTAGAGAAAAAGTAGAGCCAAACCGGCAAGAGGAGTAAGATAATCTAGAAACAGGGAGGCAATAAAATGGCCGCTGAGTTGAAAATGGAATGTACCCTGGCCCGCGATTACGCGATGGTGGACGTCCCCGATGCCCTGGCCTATCTCCTTATCAAAGCGGTGCCCAGTTCGGCGATACAGCTGGGCTCGATGCCCCTCAATATCGGGCTGGTCATCGATGTCAGCCGCTCCATGAAGGGCAAGAAACTGCAGGCGGCCCTGGAGGCGAGCAAGCTCCTGGTGAACTCCCTGCGGGAAGAAGACTGGATTTCGCTGGTGACCTTCAGCGGCGGGGCCAATATCGTCGTCCCGGCTACCCCGGCGGTCGATAAGGCCCCCATCCTGGCCGTTATCGATGAAATCGGCGTCATCGGCGCCACCCGGATGTTCTACGGCATGCAGGCCAGCGCCGACGAGATGTGCCGGGCCGGCACCGCCGATAAAATAAGCCGCATGATTCTCCTCACCGACGGCGAGACGGAGGGGGAGGCCCAGTGCCGCCTTAACGCCGCACAGGAAAAGGAGCACAGCATCGTTATCTCCGCCCTCGGCATCGGCAAGCGGTATAATGAGAACCTGCTCAGTGATATCGCCGATGCCACCCTGGGCGTCTTTTCCCACCTGAGGGAGCCGGAGCAAATCAACGATATATTCCAGAACGAGCTGAGTACCGCCGCGGCCTCGGTCATCACCGATGTCACGCTACAGCTGGGGCTGGCGGAGGGGGTCAGGCTGGAGAGCCTCGACCGCGTCTACCCCAACAGCGTCAACCTCCAGTCGGAGGCCGGAGGCCCCGGCAATATCCTCA
>Ga0307419_10001921_pt1 | contig 10606 bp, 5 predicted proteins | sample SalMarWE160230MG_2_FD_202512 | JGI IMG/M metagenome (GOLD analysis project Ga0307419, IMG submission 202512) | Salt marsh sediment microbial communities from the Plum Island Ecosystem LTER, Massachusetts, United States - WE1602-30 | ecosystem: Environmental > Aquatic > Marine > Intertidal zone >... | reverse complement strand
GCTGCCCGACAGTTCGAGGTTGGCGCGCCGAAGGGTAACAATCGCTTCGTCCAGATAGGGGATTCGCTCCTCCAAGGTCACTTCGGAAACCCCCTTGTAAAAGTAGGCGAATCCCCGGTAGGCCAGGAGCGTTCCGTCCAGGGGGTCGGCCTCCAGCTGCTCGTCGCAACGGTCGATCACCTCATCGTACAGTCGATTCTGCCACAGCTCGCTCAGGGATTGGGAATCCTGTTCGGTCTGGAAGCGGCCTCGAACACGGCTGATCCAGTCCAGACGCCAGGCAAGGATTCCCACCGTGGCCAGCAACAGCACCAGAACAACCACCACCCAGCCCCGGCCGCGTTTTTTTCGGCGTTTGAAGCGATATTGTTCTACGTTTAAGATCAGAATCCCCCTCCCAATCGAAAACTCTTACTGACTAATAAAAGGGGCAGGCCGATAAGCCGGGTTCTGTCGTAGGGCCATCATCTATCTGTGGCCGGGGGTTGCCTCCCCGGCTCTTGCAGTCTACCCGCGGATGTGGGTCAGAGCGAACCCGTAACCCGCTGCTTGACTTTGCTCCTGATGAGGCTTGCCGTGCCCCGGACGTTGCCGCCCAGGCGGTGGGCTCTTACCCCACCTTTTCACCCTTGCTGCTGCGCCGGATGAGCCGGGCAGCAGCGGTATGTTTTCTGTGGCGCTGTCTGTTGACATGAACAGCTCGCAGAACTGCTCACGCCACCCGGGGATTACCCGGCATCATGCTCTGCGGAGCCCGGACTTTCCTCTGAAAGCAAGCAAGCACCTAGGCGCTCACTCAGCACTCAGCGACGGCCAAGCCTACCCCTACCAACATTATCGTGAAAAATCGAGGAACATCAACAGTCCCGGTTCTCAATCTTCATCATCATCGGAATCGGTGTCGGAATCGGAATCGGAATCGGTGTCGGAATCCACGTCCTGCTCAGTGGATTCCTCGTCCACCTCCCCCTCCCCTTCCACATCCTCCGGTTCATGGAAGAGGATACGGCTGCAGTAGGGACAGAACATGATTCCCTCACCCTGGCGCACATCATTGACGAACTGAACCGAGAGAATCATATGACAGCCGCTGCACACGCCGTGCTCGATGGGTACGATACCGAGGCCCGCCTTGCTCTTGATGATCCTTTCGAACTTGAAGAGGATCTCCTCATCCAGACCGGGGGTGATCGTTTTTTCTTTTTTCTCCAGGGCTTTCAGATCCTTGCCCTTGGCGGCAACCGCCTCCTTGATGCGGGACTGTTCCTTCTGGACCTCTTCCTCCTGCTTGCTGATCATGGACTCGTCTTTTTCCAGATTTGCCTTCATCTCACCCAGCAGCTGCTCTTCCCGCTGGAGGTCCCTGCGCAGATCCTGCTCCTTCTCCCCGGAGTCCTTGATCTCCTTGTCAAGCGCCTCATATTCCCGCTGGGTTTGGATCATGTCCATCTGCTGCTCGAAGCCTTCCCGCACCCGCTCCGCCTCGATAGCCTTGTTGCGCAGCTCCTCTATGTAACGGCCCTTGGTCTCGTACTCCTGGGTCTTCTCCAGATACGATTTCTTCATCCTGTTCAGCAGCTCGGTGCGGGTGGCGAGTATTTTGGGAATTTCCTCCATCTCCCGCTCGATCTCGAACTTCTGCGACAGAATCTCCTGAAGAGAACGCAGCTTCGTGAACACCTGGTCCATGGTCATCTGCTCTACCTTGCTCATTTGCTCATTACCCCTTAGTGCTCCAAATAGTCCTTTAAACGTCGACTCCGCTTCGGGTGGCGCAGCCGCCGAAGTGCCTTGGCCTCGATCTGGCGAATCCGCTCCCGGGTGACGTTGAAGTACAAACCCACCTCCTCCAGCGTGAGGGAGTAGCCGTCCTCCAGGCCGAAACGCATCTTCAACACCTCCTGCTCCCTGGGCGGGAGGGTGTACAGAACATCCTCGAGCTGCTCCTGGAGCAGCTTGAAGGCGGTCTGGCTGGCCGGATTTTCGATCTCCTTATCCTCTATGAAATCACCGAGCAGGCTGTCATCCTCCTCGCCGATCGGCGTCTCCAGGGAGATCGGTTCCCGGGCTACGCTCTTGACCGACTTGACCCGCTGGGTCGTCCACCCCAGCTTGTCCGCCACTTCTGCGTCGGTGGGCTCCCGGCCCAGGACCTGCATCAGCTGGCGGGACTCCCGCACGACCTTGTTGATCTGCTCGATCATGTGAACCGGAACCCGGATAGTGCGGGCCTGGTCGGAGATCGACCGGGTGATGGCCTGTCGGATCCACCAGGTGGCATAGGTGGAAAATTTGTATCCTTTCCGGTACTCGAACTTCTCAACAGCCTTGATCAGTCCGATATTGCCCTCCTGCACGAGATCGAAAAAGTGCAGGCCCCTGTTCGTATACTTCTTGGCGATGCTGACAACAAGGCGCAGATTGGCCTTGATCAGCCGGTCCTTGGCGGATTTCATCATGAAGCGTCCCCGTCCGATTCGCTCCGCCATATCGAGGATTTCCCCGACGCTGTTGTGGAACTCGTTTTCCATTTTCGTGAGCTTTTTCTCGTTGACCTGGACTTGGCGAATCAGCTCCTTGATCTGATCCGCCTCCATTCCCAGCGCACCCTCGATGCGGGTACGATCCGAGCGAAGGGCCAGCCCCCGTCCCAGGCTGCGCAAATCCTTCTGACTGGCTACGCCCAGCCGCTTCTTGATCTTCTGGTTTTCCTTCTGGACCTTGTGAATGCGGTTGGCCGCGGAGATGAATTTCTCGGTGATCGCGGTGATCTCTTCCTGATGGAGATCGATCTCCTGAACCCTTTTGATCATATCATCCCGCCGTCGGCGCAGGTCGCCGCTGGTGATGATGCTCTCACCGTCGGAGGCAACCTTCTCTTTCAACTCCATGAACTGACGGATCGCCGGTACGTGGGGACGGAGAGGCTCCCTGTAGAACTGGGTCACCCTGCGCAGCTCCGCCAGATACTCCGAGATTTCCTTCTTGGTGAGGCTGAGCTCCCTGGGATCTATCCGCGACCCGATGCTGGTCGCAAGTTTGTGCAGCTCCGGGATAAACAAACCGGAGTTGCGGATCACCTCTTTGATGATGTTCTCCCCCTCTTCCATCTTCTGGGAGAGGTAGACCTCCTGTTCGGCGGTCAGGAGATTCTCCTTACCGATTTCCCTGAGGTAAAGGCGGATCGGATCGTCGATCGCCGTCTCCTTCTCATCGTATACGAGCTTCTTCTTGCTGGGAGGCACTTTTCGTTCCTCCGACAGATCGACATCCTCCTCCTCGAGCTGGATTTTGTTCTTGTCGAGAATCGACATGACCTCTTCGATCCGATCGGAGTTAGTGATATCGTCAGGAAGAAAATCGTTCACCTCCTCGTAGGTGATCGTTTTTTTCTTCTTGGCAAACTCGAGTAGTTTTAGAATCGCCGGATCATTCTGAAGGTCGCTCATCAATAACTACCTTTCCCCAGCTTCTGCAGTTCTTCGTCCAAATACATCTTCTCGCCCAACAGCTCTTTGACCTTGGCCGCGTCCTGCTCCTTTGACCGGGTCAGCGCGGCAATCAGGAAATGCCTGCGTTTCTCCAGACTGCGCCGTCGGATCTCCCGCAGTCCGTCTTGGATCAGACGTTCGGGATTCATGGTAAACTCCCCGGAGGCTGTCTTTTCCAGTAGCAGTTCCTTTAAACTCTCATCCTCCAACCGTCTCAACAGAGCCTCTTCGGTCCTCTCCCCCTGCCGATAGCACTCCTCGAGAGCTACGAAGTACTTCCTGGCTCTCGGGTCCTCGAGATCGTCGACAGCGACAGTGTTCCTTACCTCTTGGAAATATTCGCGGTTGACCGCGACTGCGAGAATAAAAAAAAGATCTGCCGAGATGCCCTGCACCTCGGACCTTCGATACGAGTCGTCCCTGGTTCTGGATCTTTCTGTCCCCCGTAAAAGATCGCTACGCACGGACTCAAAGTCAACCCCCAGATCTTCGGCAAGAAGACGGATATACCCGTCCCTCTTCACCAGAGAATCCAGAGCTGTCAAGTAAGAACCTAAGTGCCTGATAACGGCCCGTTTGCCATCCGGTGTCCTGGAATCGTATTCTGAGTGCGCCCTGCTTAAATAGAACTGAAAACTAGATATAGTGGATTCGAGAGATTTTTTCAACGTCTGGGGACCGTCTTTTTCGAGAATTTCCGCCGGATCCTTGCCCTGTTGAAGACGAATAACGTCGGTGGGCAGATCCTGCTGCTCGCAGAGAATGATCGTACGTTCGACGGCGCGCACTCCCGCCTCGTCGGAATCAAACAGCAGCAGACCTCCGGGCGCGTATCGTTTCAGCCGGCGTATCTGCTCAGAGGTGACTGCGGTCCCCAAAGGGGCAAGGCTGTGGCGCACCCCTGCCTGCCAGAGGGCCAGCACATCCAGATATCCCTCGACCAGGACAAAGCTCTTCTCCCTGCGGACTTCCTGGTACACCTGGGGTGCTCCGTACAGGGTCTCCCGTTTTCGGAACCACTCGGTTTCCGGTGAGTTGAGATACTTGGGTTGGATATCCGAACTCAGAGTGCGGGCCCCGAAAGCCACGACCTCGTTGCGGTGATTGTGGATCGGGAATACGATCCTTCCGCGAAAAAGAGCCGCCCCTTGCCGGCCGCCGAACAATCCGGAAGCCTTCAAAAATTCGTCGGAGAACTTCTTTTCTCTCAGGAAATTGTACAGCCAGGAGGCCTGCGCAGGGGCGTAGCCCAGCTTGAAGGCGCTCCAGGTCTCCTGATCCAGGCCTCTGCTCTTCAAGTAGGAACGCGCCCGGGAGCCCTCGGCGTGGTTCATCAACATATGCTGGAAGGTGCCGCTGACCCGGCGGTACAGCTCCAGATAGGCCTCCCTGCGTTTGCTGTCCCCCTCCTCTACCTCGATCTGCACACCCGCCTTCTGAGCCAGGAACTTCACTGCTTCGACAAAGGAGAACTTCTCCATCTCCATGATGAAGGTGAAAAGGCTGCCCCCTTTATGGCAGCCGAAGCAGTAGAATACCGATTTTTCCGGATCCACGGTGAATGATGGGGTTTTCTCGGAGTGGAAGGGGCACAGACCCCACAGACGCCCCCCCTTTTTCTCCAGATGTACGTACTCCGACACCACGGCCTGCATATCGAGCCGGTCTGTAATTTGACCGAGAATGTGATCCGGTATTCTCAAAGCTTGCGAACTATCCTCCCGATCCTACCTGCTTCAGATAGTAGTACTTGGCCCAGTTGTGCTCCTGAAGATCCTCGGAGAAGTAGTGCTCCCCGGTTTGCGGGTTTTTGAGGACGAAGTAGTAGAACTGCGTATCCGGCGGATGGAAGGCGGCGTCCAGGGCGACGGCTCCGGGGCTGGAGATCGGACCAGGCGGCAGGCCGGCCCACTTGTAGGTGTTGTAGGGGGAATCGATGCGCTTGTCTTCGGCACTCAAGAACTCCGGGTGCGGTTTGTTCTGAATGTCGGTGATGATATACCCCAATGTCGCGCAGGATTCCAGGCCGATATTATACTCCATCCGATTGTAGAACACCGAGGCGATCAGGGGAGCTTCCTCCGCCCTGCGATATTCCCGCTCCACGATCGAAGCCATGATGATCCGCCGGTGCAGCCGCTCCCGCTCCCACCCGAGCGCCTCCGGGGCGATATCCGCCAATCTCCGGAAGAAGTTCTCGACCATCTCCTCCACCACCCCGTAGGCCGGATAGCCGCGGGGAAAGAAGTAGGTGTCGGGAAACAGATAGCCCTCCAGGTTCTCCGCGGGAATCCCGAATTGATCGAGGAGCGTTTGGGAAGAGGCGGCTTGCAGGAACTCCTCAACAGTAGCAACCTCCTTATCCTCCATGTAGCGGGCTATCTTCTTCAGGGTCCAGCCCTCCGGAATCGTCAGCTTGACCTGCTCCTGATAACCGGCCACCAGGAGATTGTGCACGTCGAGCATCGAGTCCCCCGGCAGAATCCGGAAATAGCCGTTCTTGAAGGCGGTCTCCGTGCCGTTCAGCCGGCTGAAAAGCAGCAGCAGCATACGAGAACGAATCAATCCCTCCATCTCCAGCCGTTCGGCGATATCCGACAGATTCTCCCCTTTCAAAACCTTGAAAACAGTGCCCTCAGCCGGTATCCGGGGGGATGGCGTATTGAGGAAGTAGAGGCTTGCGCCGCCCAGGGCAAGCACAACCACAGCTGCAATGAGGAATATCCCGATTCCCCTGAAGAGTCTTCTGGCCATGGAAAGTACTTGTGCCCTTAGCTACCGTTTTATCAGGATGAACTCCACCCGGCGGTTCTTCCAGCGGTTCTCCTCGTCGTTGAAGGGAACTATCGGGTTCGAACCGCCTAATCCGACCACGGATATGCGATTACCGTCCAATCCAAGCTTGATCAAGGCCTGCTTGACCGCTTCCGCCCGAGCCAGAGAGAGAGGGATCAGCTCTTCCTCGTTCTCCTTGTTCGCCTCCGCCTCGCTCCAATAGCGGGTGATGTTGGCGTGCCCTTCGATGCGGATCTGATAGGCGCTGTATTTCTTGAAGATCTCGAACAGGCGCTGCAGGGTCTTATCGTTTCTGGCGGCCTTCTCGACATCCGTTACCGCCATCAAATCCGCCGAGTTGGGCGGAAAGGTGATGCTGGCGATGCGGATCTTCAGCTTGTCCCCTTCCCGGATCACCAGTACATCTACGGGGATCAGCTTTTCCACCGTTACAGAGTTGCGGTGTTTGTCCCGCATGGTCACCCGGATGGTGTAGTCCTCCGCCGACTGTACCAGCTCCCCGGTATCGGACATCCCGTCCCAGAGAATGCGTTCGGAGGGCATCCCTTTGCCCGTGTAGGTGAGGAAGGCGCTTCCCACCGGGTCCACGATCTCCAGGCGCCACTCGTCGATCACAGACAGATCGCTGACCTTCATGCTGATGAACAGCTCGTCATCAACCCCGTCGTTGTCCGGAGAAAACGGCTGGGGGGAAACCGAGAGATCGATCTGGGGGGCCGACACGTCCAGCTTGAAGGGCGTGCTCTTGGCCTTGGGCCTGTTGCCCTTGAAGTAGCTTACGGTCATGACGGCGGTGTACGTCCCTTCCCGGGCCAGAGTTCCGTTACTGCGCCCGTCCCAGGTGATGGAGGCGGGGATCTGTCCCGTTCCGCTGATGGTCTTCTGCACCGCTGCCTGCTCATGGACCATCTCCAGGGTCCAGGACTGGACCCCCTCGGTGAGGCCCACGTAGGGTTTGAACTCTATGGTATCGCCGAAACCGTCCCGGTTGGGGCTGAAGCCGTCGCTGGAGGCGGTAACGAATACCGACGTTACCCTGGTATCGATCTGGAGTCCCCGCAGTTCCTTGGAGACACTGTTGCCGGCCTGATCGGTGCTGCTGATCCTGTAGCTGTAGGAACCATCGGGTATCTTGTTCCCGTTCTCGTCTTTGCCGTCCCACTGGAAATTCGTGGCCTTGCCCTTCCAGAAGTAGCTGCGCACGACCTCTGCCTTTGCGTTGCGGAACTCCCCTTCCCACAGAACCTCTTCACTGGAGCTCTGGCGCACGGGAAGCTTGTCTTTCAGCTCATCCCCGTCCGGACTGAACAGACTGTACTCCGCGGAAAGATCGATCGTCGGGGCCTTGGTGTCGATTATGAAGGCGGCGGTGCGCACTTCGTGGTGATCCCCCTTCTGGTAATCCAGGATCAACTCGGCCTGGTACTCTCCATCGGGCAGCCTGCGCCCGCTTGAGTCCAGCCCGTCCCAGGCGAAATCCTGGGGCGGCCGGTTCCGACCCTCGACCTTGCGCAGGACCTGTTCCCTGCTGTCGAGAATGCGCAGTTCATAGCGGGAGACTCCCTCGGTCACCTTGAGCTTGGGCTGAATATTGACCCTGTCCTTAACCCCGTCGGCGTTTGGACTGAATACGCTCAGGTCCGTGGACACGAAGACCTCCGTGGCCTGGGTGTTGATCTCGAAGCGGACCTTCTTGGAGGCTCCCGGGTTGCCCGCCCGGTCCGTTGCCTTGAGGGAGTAGAAGTAGATCCCGTCTTCCACCAGCTCCCCCTCATCGGCCCGGCCGCCCCACTCGATCTTGGCGTCAGCCCGTCCCCGCCAGGAGTAGCTGCGTACGCTGCGGCCGTCGATATCCTCGATTGTGCCGCTCCAGAGGGTCTCCTCCGAGCTTTCCTGATAGAGGGTGACCACGTCTTTGTTCCCGTCTCCATCCGGCGAGAAGATTGCCAGATCCGCGCTGACGGTAGCGGAGGGAGCGGTTAGATCAATTGTAAACTGGGGAGACTCTGCGGTGGGATTGTTGCCGTTTTCATACAGCACTTCCAGCTTCCCCATGTACGTGTCTTCGGGCAGCACAATGCCCTGGTCGTCCCGCCCGTCGAAGGCGATCGTCTTGGAGATCGTCTGGGCGCCGCTGAAGGTTTTTCCTGCCTGCCCGCTGGAGTCCACGACCTCCAGTGTCCAATTCTCGATACCGGTGGTGACGGGCACCTCCAGGTTGAACTCAATCGCGTCCTTGCTCCCGTCGCCGTTCGGCGAGAAGTAGGAATCGGTTATGGTTATGTTGATCGGAGTGGCCTGGGTATCGATCAGGATGTTGTCTATGGCCGCCTCACTGGAGTTTCCCGCCCTGTCCGTGGCGCTGATGCGGTATGAGTAAACCCCGTCGGCTGAGAGGATACCCTGGTCGTTTGTGCCGTTCCACTCGAACGACTCGGGCTGGCTGTTTTCCCAGGTGAAGGTGGCGACCTGCTGAGCCCCGGTGTCGCTGATCGAAGCGTTCCACGCAAGCTCCTCCGAGCCGCTCTGCTCGATCGGCAGGGTGTCCTTGTTGCCGTCGTCGTTCGGCGAGAAAATCAGGTACGGGGCTTGGGCCGTGACCTGCGGCGCAGTGTTGTCGATGATCACCGTACCGGTGGCGCTCTGCCCGCGGTTGTCGTTGTCGTCCCAGGCCTCCACCTTGAAGGTGTAGGTGCCGTCCGGCACAACCGTACCCGCGTCGGAGCGCCCGTCCCAGCGGATCTGCTCCGGCACGGTGATTCCTGTTTTCACGTAAGCAAGGCGGGCCAGCACGTTCTTGAAGGTTACGTTTTCCGGCCTCTCGTCCTTGTTGACGATCTCCCGCACCTGATTGCCCGCGCTGTCCAGTACGATGAAACGATAGCCCTTGACGAAACGCTGATCGGTAACGGCCAAAGATTTGACGAGGTCGTCCTGGGTGCCGTCGAGGTTCGGGGAGATGTACTTCTTGTCGGTATTGAGGGTGATCTCAGGTGCCTGCCGGTCGACAAGGCCAACGGCCAGATTGGCGCCTAAACCTGCGCCCCAGATGTTGCTGTACAGCGGGGCTGCCGCCGCGGTGACCTTCAGCTCGCTCTGGCTCTCCTTCACCGACGTGCCCAGCTTGACCGAGGCCCCGAAGGAAACAGGAACCCGCATGTCCCCGGAGCCGAGCTCGTTCACCGCTATCGTGCTGCCCAGGTGGAGAAATACACGGTCGGCGATAGCCAGCTCGGTCCCAAGGTTGAAGGTCAGATTCTGAAAGCTCGGCAGGGACAGATCCGAATGCCACGACCAGATCAGTTTTTCCCTCTGCAGCGCGTCGAAGCTGATCCCCGCGGCGGGGGTGAAGGGCGTATACAGACCGGTGTACCCGGCAACCGAACTCATGCCCTTGCCCAGCCCGCGCAGCGCGATACCCCAGCGGAGGTCCTTCATGAATCCTACGTCCCCGGGCAGATGGACGAAGCCAAGATCAGCACCAAGGCCCCAGTCCTCCGGGCCGTACTGGCCCTGCAGGCCCAAGCCGATGAGCAGTTTCGGAAACAGGTCCTTGGCGAAGGCCAGGTTGCCACCAAAATGGTTTCCCACCTGGATTGCGGAGAAATCCGACGACAAGAAGTGGACGCCGGCACTGAGCACCCCTGCCCGGGTCGGCCAGATGAACCCGCCGTTCACCGCATGAGCGCCCCAGCCGGAATCCGGCGCCTCGGTGCCGATCAACGTGAGGTAGCTGACATCAACGGTGAAGCGTTGGGTGTCCCCGGCGGCCGCGGGATTCAAAACAGAGGCGGCAGGGATACCCTCGGCAACCGAGTCGGCCCCCCCAGCCAGAAAAACCGGAGAGAACAGGTCGAAGGGCAGAGTAACGCTTCCCGGAGCCGGATCGTACTGAGCAAAGGCGGGAATCGATACCAGAGCGATCAGCACAACAAGCACAAACACTTTCTGTTTCATGTCGCACCCCTGTCGTTTTTTTACTCGACCGTACGGCTGCAGCTTCAGCCACGTCGATCGGCGGGTTTCTCTAAATTTATAGCCCCGGAACAGTAAAATCAATCCTTTTTGTGATCAACTGTCTTCGCAAAATCTCAGGAGCGATTTCGTCCTCCAGCCGCCCTACGGGCGTCTCTCGTAAGGAAATCTCAGGAGCGATTTCGTCCTCCAGCCGCCCTACGGGCGTCTCTCGTAATAAGATTTGCGGATGTTCTCGAACTCATCGATCGTCAACTCCTGATACAGCGCACGCTCCAGCCGATCGAGCAGCTGCAGCAAAATCTCATCCAGGTGCGCCTCCCTGTCTTTGAGCAGCAGATAGA
>Ga0307419_10001919_pt1 | contig 10612 bp, 5 predicted proteins | sample SalMarWE160230MG_2_FD_202512 | JGI IMG/M metagenome (GOLD analysis project Ga0307419, IMG submission 202512) | Salt marsh sediment microbial communities from the Plum Island Ecosystem LTER, Massachusetts, United States - WE1602-30 | ecosystem: Environmental > Aquatic > Marine > Intertidal zone >... | reverse complement strand
CCTCCTGCAGCTCGCCGGTCCGACCGATCCGCCAGGCCGCGTACCACTCGCGCACCACGTCGGCCGCCGGCCGCCCGGTCTCGCGCACCAGCTCCAGATGACTGGTCGAGCCCATGAGGTCCACGAACAGGTTCGTGAGCCGCGTGGCGATGATCCGGGGCGCCAGCCGATGGCCCTCGACCCGCTCGAGGCCCACGGCCCCGACGGCGCGCTCGGGGAAGTACCCGCGCAGCAGGTCGGCCAGGGCGGAGTCGCGCGCCAGATCGGCGTCCTGGAGGTGGCGCTTCAGGTGCATCTTGGCGTAGGCCAGGAGGACGCACAGCTCGGGGCGTGTCAGGTGGCGCGAGGTCTCCAGGCGCTCGGCCAGCTCCTCGGTGGTGGGCAGGAACTCGAGCGCCCGGTCCAGGAGGCCCTCCCGCTCCAGAGTCACCAGCGCATCGCCGAACTCCGCCGGCGACTGGTGGACGCGGTGCTCATCGAGGCTCACCGCGAGGCTCTGTCGCTCGTTGTCCAGGAGGACGTCCCGAACCACGTCCTCGGTGACCGCCTCCAGGAGGCCGTTGCGCTCCTCCATCTCCATCCGGCCCGCCGCCACCGCCGGGGCCAGGAGGATCTTGAGGTTCACCTCGTGGTCCGACATGTCCACGCCGGCCGAGTTGTCGAGGGCGTCCGTGTTGAGCCGGCCGCCTCTCAGCGCGTATTCGATCCGGCCCCGCTGCGTGAACCCGAGGTTCCCGCCCTCCCCCACGACCCGGGCCCGGAGCTCGTCGGCATCCACCCGCACGTCGTCGTTTCCGGGGTCGCCGACCTCGCCCTGCGTCTCGGTGCTCGCCTTCACGTAGGTGCCGATGCCACCGTTCCACAACAGGTCGACGCTGGCCTTCAAGATGGCCCGGATCAGGGCCTCCCCGTTGAGCTCTTCCTCCTCGACTCCCAGGACGCCGCGCACCGGCTCGGAGATCGGGATCCGCTTGGCACCCCGCTCGAACACCCCTCCGCCCTCGCTGATCAGCGAGGCGTCGTAGTCGGCCCAGCTCGAGGAGGAGAGGCCGAACATGCGGCGGCGCTCCTCGAAGCTCGTCTCCGGATCGGGATCAGGGTCCAGGAAGATGTGGCGGTGGTCGAAGGCGGCCAGGAGCCGGATGCGGCGACTGAGCAGCATCCCGTTCCCGAACACGTCGCCGCTCATGTCGCCGATCCCCACGACCGTGAACGGCTCCTCCTGGATGTCCATCCCCATCTCGCGGAAGTGGCGCTTGACCGACTCCCAGGCTCCGCGGGCCGTGATCCCGAGCTCCTTGTGGTCGTAGCCGTGCGAGCCCCCCGAGGCGAAGGCGTCCCCGAGCCAGAATTCGTGCTCGGCGGCCAGCTCGTTGGCCGTGTCCGACAGGTCCGCCGTGCCCTTGTCCGCCGCCACGACCAGGTAGGGATCCTCCCCGTCGCGAATCACGGTGTGGGGTGGGTGGACCACCTCTCCATCCACGATGTTGTCGGTGAGGTCGAGCAGGGCCCCGATGAAGTCTCTGTAGCTGGCCACGGCGGCCGCTCGCAGCGCCTTGCGGTCCTCCGGCGGCTTCTTGACCACGAAGGCGCCCTTGGCGCCCGCCGGCACGATGACGGCGTTCTTGACCTGCTGCGTCTTGACGAGGCCGAGCACCTCGACTCGGAAGTCCTCGCTCCGGTCGCTCCAGCGGATCCCGCCGCGGGCCACCGTGTCCATGCGCAGGTGGGCGCCCTCCGTGTGGCCCCCGCTCACGTAGATCTCGTAGCGCGGCCGGGGCGAGGGTAGCCACTCGATGCGGCGTCCATCGAACTTCAGCGCGATCAGCCCGGCCGCGCGCGGCCGGCTCACCGCCTGGAAGAAGTTCGTGCGCACGGTCGCCTGAACCAGGTTCAGGAGCCGCCGGAACGTCCGGTCCTCCTGGATCCCCTCGATGCTCTCGAGGGCATCGCGGAACGCCTCGCGCAGCCGGGCCACGGCCGGCCCTCCATCCTCGGTGCGGGTGGGATCGTGGCGGGTGGCCAGCATCTCGTACAGGAGGCGCGCGGCTGCCGGGTGTCCCGTGAGCGCCCGGCGCACGCCGGCGCGGCTCGAGACCGCGCCGATGCGGAAGGCGTAGCCCGCGTAGGCCCGGAGCAGCGCCACCTGGCGCCAGTGGAGGCCGGCCGACAGGACGAGCGAGTTCAGGCGGTCGTCCTCGGCGTGCCGCTCGTGGACGGCCCGGAAGACCTCGACGATGCGGTCCGCGGCTTCCTCCGCCTCGAACACCCACTCGGCCGGGGTCTGGACCTGGAAGGTGTGGATGGTCCGCTCGACCTCCCCGGTGCGGCCCAGCTCGTACTTGTCCGCGCCGATCACCCGGAAGCCCAGGTTCTCGAGGATGGGCATGAGGTCGCTGAGCACGTACATGCCGCGCGGCGCGAAGACCTTGAGCGTCCAGGCGTTCCCCTCGCGCTCGGGCGCCCGCTCCAGGGACAGCTGCTGCAGCCCCGTCTCGGAGAGGCTTTCCAGGCGGCCGATGTCCTCGACCGCCGTCTCCACGTCGATGGTGGCCTTGTACTCGGGGGAGAATCCCGCCCGGTGCCGATCGGCCAGGGTGTGCGCGGTGTCGACGTCCACCGTGCGCTCCAGCGCATCGGAGAGGCGCTCCTCCCAGCTGCGCACGGAGCGGCGGATCCGCTCCTCGAGGGCCAGGACGTCGACCGTGGCGATCTCCTCGAGGTCGGTGCTCAGGTAGAAATGGAGGCGCGCCTGGTCGCCGCCATTCATGGCCAGGTGGTAGTCCAGCACCTCGCCGCCATACGCCTCCAGGAGGTCGGCGCGCACCTGTCGTCGCACCTCCTCGGAGAAGCGCTCGCGCGGCAGCATGACGAGGACGTTGACCCCACGGGCCAGCGGATCGGGACGCACCAGCGCCCGGACCTCGTCCGAGCCCTCCGTGGCCATCACCTCTCCGATCACGCCCAGGAGCTCCGGCACCGAGGCCAGGAAGAGCTCTTCCTTGGGCATGCTGTTGAAGACCTGCACGATCTGGTTGTAGTCGTGCGATCCCTTGGAGGCGCTCTCCGCCTCGAGGATCTCCTTCAGCTTGCGGCGCAGGATCGGGATGTTGGAGGCGTCCTCGGCGTACGCCTTGGCAGTGAACAGACCCAGGAAGCGCCGCTCTCCGACGACCTCGCCCTCGGGACCGAGCTTCTTGATGCCGATGTAGTCCATCCGGGCGCGCCGGTGGACGGGCGACTCGGCGTTGGTCTTGGAGATGATGAGCAGCGGACCGCCCAGGACACGGGCGCGGAGGTCGGGGGTCAGGTCCTCGAGGCGCTGAGGCTTGGCGTATCGGGAGGTCCGCTCCTCGCGGAGGATCCCGAGGCCCGTCCCCTCCTCCACCACGATCCAGCGCGTCGCGTTGCGGACGTCCAGGTCGTACGCCCGGTAGCCGAGGAACACGAAATAGCCGTCCTCGAGCCAGGCCAGGAGCTCCTGCACCTCGGCCAGCTCGGCGGCCCGCCACGGCACGCGCTCCTTCTCAGCCTCGAGACCGTCGATGATTTCGCGGCAGCGGGCGGTCATGGCCCGGAAGTCGTCGGTGGCCAGGCGCACCTGACGCAGGCGGTAGCGCAGGTCGTCCTCGACGCGTCGGACCGCCTCCTCGTCCAGCCGGCCCTCCACCTCCACGTGGACGACCGAGGTGTGCGGACCCTCCGCATCGCGCCCCCGGACCTCGGTGATGCGACCCTCCCCGTCCCGCTCGATCGTCACCACGGGGTGGAGGAGGTGGACGATCGCCAGCTCCTCGCCGTGCAGGTATTCGCGCAGCGTGTTCACGATGAAGGGTCGGTCGGGCATGACCGTCTCCACCACCGCCCGGTGCGAGCGTCCCGGCGCCGGGCGCACGCGCACCCCGATCTCCTCGGGCCCGCGCTCCTGCACGAAGGCGAACAGCGAGGCCACGTCCGCGGCGAGCGCATCGGGATCTCGCCCCTCCAGGAAGTCTGCCGGAGCGCGCGCCAGGAGCCGCCGGGCGAAGCTCTCGAGGGCGTCCGGGGCCTCGTCCGGCGCGGTTGGCTTCAGAGCATCGACCAGGCGATCGATCCACTGCATCGTGGAGGCGGTCTGCTCCATCGGGGCGTCGCGAGAAGGAGTCGTGGGAGTCCGGTCAGGTCGGCCGCGGGTTCGTCATGACGGTGGAGGATAGAGGGGAGCCGGCCCCGGAGCAACGTGAGTTCCGGCGGGCCCCCCGCCCGGCCCGCTCGCCGGCCGCGACGCGCCGACGCCCCGTTGCCGGGTTCGGGCTCGACCCCGATACTGCACGCCACCCCGACCCGGGATCTCCCGGGCCGAAGCGTCGGGGAAGCACTCGGTCCTTCATCGTCCGCATGAAACGCGGGATCACGCTCCGAGCCACATGACGACCGCCACGACGTCCCGTCCCACGCGGCACCGGCGAGGCCGGCCGGTGTGGCGCCGACTGGGCCACGCCATACTGCGCCGCGACATGGACGAGGACTGGATCATCATCGTCTTCGCCGCGGCGATCGGAGCCGGCTCCGGATACGCCATCGTCGGGTTCTACGCCCTGGTGCGACTCCTCAGGGACGGCGCCGTGTGGGCGCTCTCCCATCTCTCCTTCGCCTCGGATCCACGCTGGGCGGCCTTCCTCCTGGTCCCGGTGGGCCTCGGCGTGGCCCGCTGGATGCGCTTCGCGCTGGCCGGGGGAGGGAGCGGTGAGATGGTCCCGACCCTGATGGTGTCGGTGGCCCGACAGCGGGGCGAGCTCCCGGTCGCGCGGACGTTCATGAAGGTCGTGTGCGCGGCGGTCACGCTCGGGGCCGGCGGCTCGCTGGGCGCGGAGGGGCCGGTCGCGCTCGCCGGCGGGACGGTGGGCTCCGGGCTGGCCCAGCTGTTCCGGTTCCGGCCCAACCGGACGAAGGTGCTCCTGGGCTGCGGGGCCGCGGCCGGGATCTCCGCCGCCTTCAACGCCCCCATCGCCGGCGTCATGTTCGCGCTCGAGGTCGTGCTCGGCACCTTCACGGTCGCGGCCCTCACGCCCGTGGTCGTGGCCAGCGTCGTCGGGGCGGTCGTCTCGCGCGCCTACCTGGGCAGCCACCCCTCCTTCAACGTCCCCACCGAGTTCCTGCTCGTCTCGGTGCGGCAGCTGGGCTTCTACCTCGTCCTGGGCCTCGCGGCGGGGCTGGTGGCGGTGTTCTTCGTGCGCGCTTTCTACATTGCGCTCGACTTCGCCGAGCGCGTGCCGGTACCCTGGCTCGGTCCGCCGCTCGTGGGCGGCCTCCTGGTGGCGCTGGCCGGTCTCGTCCATCCCCAGCTCCTCGGAAACGGCCGCCCCGGCATCCAGCTGGTGCTGTTCGGCCAGCTGGCCGGCCTCCTGGCCCTGGCCGTGGCCCTGCTCAAGGGGATCACCGCCGGACTCAGCATGGGCGGCGGAGGCGCGGGAGGCGTGTTCAGCCCCTCCCTGTTCGTCGGCGCCTCGTTCGGGAGCTTCTTCGGCCTCACCCTGAAGTCGCTCTTCCCCGCTCTGGCCATCCGGCCGGAGGCGTACGCGCTCGCCGGCATGGCCGGCGTCCTGTCCGGGGCGACGTTCGCGCCACTCACCGCCATCATCATCGTGTTCGAGATGACGAACGACTACGGGCTCATCCTGCCGCTCATGCTGGTGTGCGTGGTCAGCTACGTGGTGGCGCGGCGGCTGAACGGCGACTCCATCTACACCCTGGCCCTGGCGCGCGAGGGCGAGAAGATCAGCCAGGGCGTCGACCGCTCGGTGCTGGAGGGCGTGGCCGTTCGCGAGTGCTTCGACCGCGACCCCGATGTGGTGAGCGAGGACGCGCCGGTGCGGGAGCTCCTGAATCGGCTCCGCCTCTCCCGGCAGACCGACTTCCCGGTCGTGAACCGTGACCTGCAGCTGGTCGGGGTGCTGAGCTACCCGGAGCTCGCGCGCGGCGTCGCCCAGGAGGACATGGGCGGGCTGCTCCTGGCCGCCGATCTCATGCTGGAGGACGTCGAGACGGTGCGGCCGGACGAGACGCTGCTCGAGGCGATGCGGAAGATGGGCGTGCGGGACCTGGACTTCATCCCGGTGATCGAGGGAGACGGCTCGCGGCGGCTCCTGGGGATGCTCGGACGCTCCCACATCATGGAGGCGTACGAGACGCACGTGATGTTCAGCGACTGACGCTGTCCGCCCTCGCGTCCGACCGCCTCACGGGGTCGGGCTCCCGTTCCCGCCCCCGCACCGCGGCGGAGGCCCTCTCCCGCTCGACGCTCCCCGGCTCCTCGGCCCGGTCCACGTCGGACCCGCGCCCGAACGTGAGCCACAGCGCGCCCAGCAGGAGGCCGAGGAGCAGGGCCTGCGCCGCCAGCGTCTCGAGGGTCGGGTACAGTCCGAGGAGCTCCACGTGCGGCGCGCCCGACAGGTGGGTCGAGGCCACCACTCCGGCCTCCTGCAGCTCGTGGAGACCCTTGCCGGCGAACACGATGGCCATGTAGTAGAGCACCCCGCTCGTGACCGCGAAGAAGGGGCGCATCGGGATCCGGACGCCGAACCGATGGAAGGCGAGGTAGATCGCGGCCAGGGCCAGACAGCCCACCAGGAAGCCTCCCGCGACCGGCGCCGCACTGCTACCCGAGAATCCCAGCAGGGCCTTGTAGAACAGCACGGTCTCGAACCCCTCGCGGTACACGGCCAGGAAGGCCACGCCCGCCAGGGCGAGGCCCCCGCCGGCGCCCAGGGCCCGCTGCATGCGACCCCGCAGGTAGGCCTCCCAGCGGTCGTGCTCCATCTTCGAGAGCAGCCAGTAGCTCACCCAGAACAGCACCACCACCGCCACGAGCATGGTGGCGCCCTCCAGGGTATCCTGGCTGGCCGGCGTGACCGAAAGCACCTCCTGGAGAGCCCAGGCCGTGAGGAAGCTGGCCGCCACGGCCGCCAGCACGCCCAGGTGGACCTCCCGTCGCCGCCGCGCGTGCCCGGTCCGGGCGAGGAAGGTGAGCACGGCCCCGATGATGAGGATGGCCTCGAAGCCCTCGCGCAGGATGATGAAGAAGGACTGGGTGGCCAGGGACCAGGCGGTGACCGGGCTCTGGAGCTCGTCGCGGGCCCGACCCAGCAGTTCGGACAGCTGGGCGCGGGCGGCCTCGATCCGGGCGCCGTCCGGGCCACCCGCCGATCCGGCGGAGGCGACCAGGTCACGGTAGGCGCCGAACGCCGCCTCGAGTCGGCCGGTGAGCCCGGGAGCCCGCGAGCGCAGGCCGGTCTCGGCCCCCTCGAAGACCATGTACGCGTCCACCGCCGCGATCCGAGCCCCGTCGCCATCTCCCGAGGCTCCCCGGACGGCGGCCACGCGGACCAGGGAGTCCGCCTCGGTGATCCGCCGCCCCAGCTCCTCGGCCCGACCGGCGCCCGGGACGCCGGAGGCCGGGCTCCCCAGGAGGGCACGTGCATAGGCCACCACCGCCTCCGCGCTCCCCGACGGGAGCGTGTCTCCCGTTCCCTCCGACCAGCGGCGCTGGACCTGCCGGGCCATCTCGAGGTCCGACAGACCGGCCGCCTCGGGGAGCGCGGACCACCCGCGGAGCTCGGAGGCCACGGGGCTTCCGCCCGCGCTGTCTCCCAGGGCGAGGTCGGCTCCCTCGGCCACCTGCGCGCCCCCGAACCGGAGCGTCTGGACGTACGCCACCACGTCCCAGCGCTCCTGCACGCCGAGCTGGTCCGACCAGCCCTTCATCCGCGTTCCCGGGACGCCGAGCGTGACCACCTGGAAGTCGTGTGACGGTGTGCCGCGGACGGCCCGATCGGCCGCGGCCAGGTCGGCCGGCGGAGGATCCAGGTGAGCCCCGGCCGGGCCGTCCCCGAGACCGCGGGCTCCATGGCAGGCCGCACAGTCCGCACGGTACAGCGCCGCGCCCCGGGCGGCCGAGGGCCGGGCCGCTGGACTGGGAAGCAGCACGGCGCCCCATCCCGTGGCCAGGTCGCGGGCCACGCGACCGGCCAGTGCCCGGACCCGTGCCGGAGGCGCGGTCCGCTCCACCAGGGTCCGGAGCGAGTCGAGGCGCGCGGCCGCCGGGGTCCGGCGGTCCGCGGGGAGGCCGGCGAACAGGTCGGCCGCCTGGCGCAGGAAGTCGCGGGCCTCGCCGTATTCGCCCGCCGCGGTCACCCGGCCGCCCCCGGCCGGAACGCCGAGCGCGTACTCGCCGGCGGCGAGCTCGAGGAGCGCCGCCACCCGTCCGGCTTGCTCGGCGACCGCCGGGGCCCCGGACCGGCCCTCGGGCCGACGGGCGGTCGCGGAACGGAGGGCCGTGTCCGGCGGCGCGGGCGACCACGCCGCCGCGGGCCCCGCCGGCGCGAACGTCGCTGTGGCGAGACCCGCCGCGGCAGCGGGACCCACCGCGATCGCCACGCCCAGCACTACCGCCGACCAGGTCGTCACGGGTGGCCGCTCACCGCCCGGGTGATCGCCTGTCCACGTCGGTCCTCCACGAAGAAGATTGAGAGTCATTCTCAACTAGGCCGAATATACGCGGGCGCCCGAACAGCCCACAAGGCGACGCCCGGACCGTGGCCCGACCGCCGCTCACGGCGTACGATCCCCCCATGATCGTGGGTATCGGCATCGACATGGCGCGCACCGACCGCATGGCCGGGCTCCTCGAGCGGCGGCCCGAGCGCGCGGTCCATCGCCTGTTCTCGGAGGAGGAGCGGTCGGCCTGCTCGGACCGCGAGAACCCGGCCGAGTGCTATGCCGCCCGTTTCGCTGCCAAGGAGGCCTTCGTGAAAGCCCTCGGGACGGGACTCTCGCGCGGCATCGGCTGGCGGGAGGTCGAGGTCGCGGCCGGAGCGGGCGCCCGACCCTACCTGCGACTCTCCGGCACCGCGTCGGCGCGCCTGCGCGAAGCGGGCGGACGCCGCGTTCACCTGAGCTTCACGCACGAGGGGGGGAGCGCGATCGCGGTGGTGATCATCGAGGGCTGAGCCCGGCGCTCTCGCCGACCCTCTCAGCCGAGGGGTCGCGTCACCCCCCTCAGCCGTTCCGGGAGGTCGGCGAGCGCCGCCGGAGGATCGTCCAGGTCGTCGGCGGCCACGGCGCCGTTGGCGGCCGCGGAGTGGAGGATCCGTGTGCCGCCGAGGCAGAGCGCCACGTGCGTGATCTCCGTCCCGGATCCTCCGAAGAACAGGAGGTCCCCGGCCCGCCGCTCCCCCGGATCCGGGTGGGCCGCGTCGATCACCGGGCCGACGGCGAGCTGCTCGCGGCTGTCCCGCGGGAGCGCCACGCCGTGGGCGGCGAACACGGCCTGGACGAAGCCCGAGCAGTCGGCCCCCGCGCGGGTCCGGCCGCCCCACACGTAGGGAGTGCCGCACCACGCCGACGCGGTCGCGACCAGGCCGGAGGGCTCGGGGGGGAAGCGTCGTCGCCGCCCCGCATCGTTCACCAGGCGGCCGGGCTCCGAGGGCCTCACCTCGTGCCCGTCCGGGAGGCGGACCGCGTCGCCGGCCGGCCGCGCGCGGGCTCCCCAGGGGAGGAAGGCCGGAGTCGGCCACAACGCGCCGGCGTCCGGCGACGCGTCCGGTCCGTCCAGGCGGATGCCCAGGGAGTAGAGCTGCGCTCCCGCCCGCCATTCCTCGGCCGTGGCCCCGTCGACTTGCAGCAGGCCGCCGCCGTGCACCCACCCCTCGTACCCGTCGGGACCGCGGGTCCGGACCCAGTCGGCCCGCCGCTCTCCCGTGTCCAGCACCTCGCCGCACACCCATTCGGACACCATCTCCGAGCGATGGTCGGACTCCGCCCGCACCGGGACGCGGGCGGCGCGCACGATCGCCGCCGTCGCTCGGCTCCCGGCGCTCACGGGCGCTCCCGCATCTCACGCTCCAGGAGCCACTGCACGTCCCCCTGCTCCACGGGCTCCCATTCGAAGCCGATGAGGCCGTGGATGCGCCGCGGCCCGATGAGTCCGAAGACCGCCGGCCGGCGGCCGTAGAAGTAGAGTCCGATCTCGGCCGAGGTGGCCGGGGTCAGGCTGCCGCTCCGAAAGCGGAGGGCCAGGTGACGCAGCGGGCGCCCCTCGTGGATGCGGCCCCGGCGGTCGTGCTCCACCCAGTAGCGGATCTCGGGACCGAAGGAGAGCTCGCGTCGGTGGCCGGCTCCGAGCCGGGTCCAGCGCTCGGCCTCGTCGAGGACGAGCCAGTGCTCGCGCTCCTCCGCGTAGCCGCGGAGCGCCCGGGCCACGTGCCGGAGCTCGATCGCGCCGGGGGAGAGATCGACCACCTCCTGGCCCAGCAGGCGCGGGCCGGCGTCGACGGCCTCCACCAGGAGCCAGGTCTGCGGGTAGGTCCGCCCGCCCAGTTCGGACCCGGGGTCGCTCACGTGGAGACTCGGCTCAGGTCCCCGCCCGCCCGTACCGGTCCTCGAGGCGCACCACGTCGTCCAGCTCGGGGGTGCTCACCTCCAGGATGACCGAGTCTTCGAGCGCCTCCATCCGGTGGATGGTCTCCGGGGGGATCTCGATCCGCTCGCCCGGGAGCCACTCGAAGGTGCCGTCGCCCAGGGTGAAGGTCATGCGGCCGCTCTGCAGGTAGAGCGTCTCGTGCTTGACCCGGTG
>Ga0307419_10001916_pt1 | contig 10626 bp, 10 predicted proteins | sample SalMarWE160230MG_2_FD_202512 | JGI IMG/M metagenome (GOLD analysis project Ga0307419, IMG submission 202512) | Salt marsh sediment microbial communities from the Plum Island Ecosystem LTER, Massachusetts, United States - WE1602-30 | ecosystem: Environmental > Aquatic > Marine > Intertidal zone... | reverse complement strand
CCGATGCCTCCCGGCCCTCCACCTACAACGACGACGTCCGCATCATAGATAACTCTGGTATCTCTGGCTTTTTCCCTGATAAAATTTCCGTTCTTGGCCATGATATTACCTCCTGAGAAGAAATGAATATAACGGGAATAGGCTTCCATTTAAAAGGATATAGGATACCGAGGTTTGATGTCAACCGTCATAGAGACAAAAATCACATACCGCAGGCCTGGTTTGTATTAGACTTTAGCTAGAGTATTTTGGAAAGAGGAACGAGATATGCCGATATATGAATACGAGTGCCTCGTGTGTGGTGAAGAGTTCGAATCTTTCCGGGGAATATTTGATAACGATGATAAAGTTACCTGCCCGATGTGCGGCGAAGCGGGACCGAAAAGGGTAATGTCCAAAGCCAATACCAAGGGTTCCACGACCAGGGAGAACCTGAAATTCCCCACCTGAGGCTCTGGTTGCTAGCCAGCCGTTGGCTTGAGCGTAATGAGGAAGTGAAATATCATGCATTTGGCCAGAAAGACAGCTCTGCTGGACTACGGCAAGTGCTATCAGCCCGAATGTAGCGGGGGCGTTTGTAAGGCCGCCGAGGCCTGTCCGTCCCGCCTGCTCAAGCAGGAAGAACCCGGTTTTTTACCGATGACCGAGCCTTCTTTCTGCCGTGCCTGTGGCGATTGCGTCCGGGCCTGCCCGTTGAAAGCCATCAGGATAGTGAGCATGTAGTATATATGGTAATGAAAAGATGAAAACAAGAATATCAATCATATTAATAGTAATAATAATACTGATAGCTATACCGGCCATTATCCTGGCGAATGATAGTGACAGCGAAGAGGAAGTGATTAATATGAACGGTAAAGTAACTTTACCTTTAATAGATACAATGAAACCCGACGTTGTAAAGACGGCTACCTTTGCCCTGGGCTGATTCTGGGGTCCGGACTCCCGGTTCGGGAGTATTAAAGGCGTCATCAGTACGCGGGTAGGGTATGCCGGCGGCGATAAAGCTAATCCTACCTATTACAGCCTGGGTAATCACAGCGAGACTATTGAAATAGACTACGACCCCGCGGTGGTATCCTACCGCGACCTCCTGGGGGTTTTCTGGTACAGTCACAATTCCAACGCCAGGGCGCAGTCCGACCAGTATAAATCGGTCATTTTTTACCATGATGAAGAACAGAAACAGCTGGCGGAAGAGACCCGGGATTATATAGAAGAGACTACCGGCCGGAACGTATACACGGAGATTGTTCCCGCCACGGTGTTTTACTTGGCCGAGGACTATCACCAGAAATACTACCTGCAGCAATTGCCAGAGATGGTCCGGGAACTCAGGGTCATTTACCCGGATTTTACGGACTTTACCAATTCCACGCTGGTGGCCCGACTGAACGGGTACATGGGAGGCTACGGTAATGAAGCCGACCTGGAGGCGGAACTGGGACTGGAAGAGCTGGCGATTTCTGAGGAGAATAAGGAAATCATCAGGGAAAAAGCCGCCAGGAGTCTTTCACCGGCCTGCCCGGTGCTACCGGTACCGTAATAGTCTGATTTTCCCTAATCGTTGAACCTATCTTCAGCGTTATCCGGTAAGGTGCCGTCTTCGTTCCAACCGCGTTTCCGGTAGTAGAGCGAAAGCAGTTTCTGGAAATGCTCTTTGTCAACCACCTTACCGGCGTTAGGACCGGTTAAAGCCGGACTGGAGTGTACCTTATAGGGTAGGCTGTCGTCCTGGCGCTTCGCCCCGAGCCTGATATTTATCTGCCGGGTGAGGTCGTAGACATTATTGGATAGTTCCAGCAGTTTTTCCAGCGAAACGTCGTTGCCGGTTACGTACCTGTAAAAATATTCGTAATGCTTTTCATTCAGCCCCAGCTCTATCCAGGGCAGGCGGCAGACGCCCAGCATATCGAAGAGGGGGCGCAGTTTCTGGTGATATATCACAGTATCAACCCTCTCATCATCCGACCAGTCCTGTCCCTCTTCCATCTCCCGGGCGATGGTCCAGGCGCGGGTGTGGTGCGCGCCCACATCCGAGGTGGCGTAGGCCAGGGCCATGGAACTCCCGGCACGGCTGTCGTAAGCCGACTGCTCCAGCCCCTTGACCTGGAGGATGATGTTATCCATTTCCGGCCATTTTTGGATAATCTGGGCCGGTCCGTCGGCGATGATATCGCCGATGCCTTCGCGGTAGGCGATTTTGTTTATCAGTTTCAGGATGGCATCGTCGTCGCCCCAGGTAATCTCCATCCCGTCGAGGTCGGCCAGGGAGATAATTCCCTTTTCATAGCCCTCGATAACGGCGCCGACCAGGTTGCCGGCCGATATGGTATCCAGGCCGAGTTCGTCGCAGAGCTTGTTGCCGGCCAGAATCGCGCCGAAGTCGTCGATGCCCACGTTGGACCCTAGCATGGCACAGGACTCGTATTCCGGGCCTTCCACCACCGTCCCGGTGTATTTACCGTTTTTCACCAGGCAGATATTACTGCAGCCCATCGAACACGAGAAACAGGCGCTGTCGCCTATCTTGTAATCAGATAGCATGGTATCACCGTTAATCTGGTCGTGCTTGGCGAAAACGCTGTCTTTAAAATTGTAGGTCGGCAGGATGCCTTTCTCGTTAGCGTATTCGATGACGTTCATCAGTCCCTGCTGCTGCCATAGCTTAAAATATTGGTGTTCTTTCAGGTATTTAAAGGCTTTGTTTGATTCTGACTGCAAAGCTTGAATATCATGAACCGGCAGGTCGCAATGCCCCCTGACCACGATTGCCTTGAGGTTTTTAGAGCCCAGGATAGCCCCGAAGCCGGTTCGCCCGGCATTACGTCCCCAGTCGGCATTAACACAGGCGAATTTCACCAGGTTCTCACCGGCCGGGCCAATGGTGGCGATATGAGCGCTCTGGGTGTCCAGTTGTTCGCGAATCATCCCCTCTGCTTCCAGAGAGGTTTTACCTTTAAGTTCCGGGGCAGGAATGATGGAAGTGTCATTATTGTCGATAAATAGTATAGACAGTTCCGGAGCCCTGCCGGTTATAGCCAGGGCATCCAGCCCCGTCTGACGCAGTTCCACCCCGAAGCCGCCGCCGATTGACGAATCGCCGTAGAGACCGGTGGCCGGCGAAATAGCCACGAAAGAGTTCTTCCCCGATGACGGCAGGTAAACGCCGGTCAGCGGCCCCGGCGCAATCACCACCAGGTTCTCTTCACCGAGTGGATTGACTTTAAAGTCATGTTTTCGTAAATTGTCCCAGACCAGCTTGGCGCCAAATCCCCGCCCACCGATATATCTCTCGAGGAAGGAATCGGACAGGTCACGGCGCTCCAGTTTGTTTTGAGAAAGGTCAACGTGAAGGTATTTCTTAAAATAACCGCTCTTGATGCTCATAGCTCTTCCTTCCCGATATCGGCGTAGTGAATGGTCTTCTTCTCGCCCTTCTCGTAGAACTCAATCTCCCTCATCTGGGTGTAGCTCAGGACGTTGTTCAGTCGCTTGGTCTCACCCAGGGCGTGTTCGGGTATTAATCTCAACGCTCCCAGGGGACAGCTGCTGACGCATTCCGGCTCGCCGCCGCACATGTCGCACTTGATGGGCAGGTCGCAGTCTTCGTGGGCGTAAATCGCCCCGAAAGGACAGGCCTCAACGCACTTGAAACAGGAGACGCAGTTCTCGCTGTCCAGTTGCACGACCCCATCCAGTAGTCGCAGCGCATTGGTAGGGCATACCTGGGCGCAGGCGGGTACCTTGCACTGGCTGCAGACTATCGGCATACGCATCACCGGGTGGGGATAGGTATTGATAATCCTGATGGCGGCCTTCTTGGGATTGTTCGACCCGAAATGTTTGATGGCGCAGACCAGTTCGCAGATGCGGCACCCGGAGCACAGTTCGGGAATTACGGTGAGTTTTCTTGACATTTAACGTCCTCCTGGAGATCCATGCTCTCATTATAGCACTGCAGGCGTACTTATCTCCAGCGATTATGTCTGGTAAGGGACGTTTTTTAAGAAAGAGGGAGACGTGGCCCGGAGGTTTTCCTGCCACGTCTCCTGTTTTTACTATTGTTCGGTAGCGGCGGCGCGTTCTTCCTGCGACATCCCGGCCAGCTTTTTAACCTCGTTCACATCGAGGCCCAGTCCCTTGGCGACGCGTTCGCCGTATTCAGCGTCGGCTTTGTAAAATATGGCCGTCTGACGCCGCTGAATACGTTTTTGAGCATTACAGAGATGTGTGGTGATATTACCGATGAGATTATCGCGGTCCTGGTCAGTCATGACGCGACGGTAGAGTTCCCCGGCCTGGAAGAAGTCGTCGTTGGGGTGAGAATAGGGATGCCGACCGGCTTGGCCGCTGACTTCGAATTCCGGTTCGGCGGCATCCGGCTGCGGTTCCGGTCCGCCGAAGCTGTTGGGGTAGTAATTGGGACCGGCGTCGCCGTTCTCGGAGACGTTCATAGAACCGTCGCGCTGGTAATAGTTAACGGCGTTCTTCGGCCGGTTGATGGGTATCATCGGGTAATTCACGCCCAGCCGGTGGATATGTGTGTCGTGGTAGGAGAAGAGCCGGCCCTGTAGCAGCTTGTCAGGGGAGGCGGCGATACCGGGTACGAAATTGGCCGGCGAAAAGGCCGCCTGTTCCACCTCGGCGAAGTAATTCTGGGGATTCTTGTTCAGCACCAGCCGTCCGATGGTTATCGGCGGGTAATCGGCGTGGAACCAGACCTTGGTGATATCAAAGGGATCGAAACGGTATTTGGCGGCTTCCTCCGGGGTCATTATCTGCATTTCCAGTCGCCATGAAGGATAATCACCACGTTCGATGGCTTCATGGAGGTCGCGGACGGCGTGGTCGGGGTCTTTTCCCTTCATCTCGGTGGCCTCGTCACGGGTGAGGTTATCGATGCCCTGTTCCGTCTTGAAGTGGTACTGTACCCAGTAGTAATCGCCCTTATCGTTATACCACTTGAAGGTATGGCTGCTGTAGCCGTTCATATTGCGGAAGGTACGAGGCGTGCCGCGGTCGGAGAAAAGGATAGTCACCTGGTGAATCGACTCCGGCGTCAGCGAGAGGAAGTCCCAGAACATGTCGGCATTTTTCAGGTTATTGCCGGGATGGCGTTTCTGGGTATGGATGAAGTCCGGGAATTTCAGCGGGTCGCGGATGAAGAAGACGGGCGTGTTGTTCCCGGTCATGTCATAGTTGCCTTCCTCGGTATAGAACTTGAGGGCGAATCCCCGCGGGTCACGTTCGGCGTCGGCGGAGCCTTTCTCCCCACCGACGGTGGAGAAACGGGCGAAGACCTCGGTACGCTTGCCGATTTCCGAGAGGAATTTGGCCCTGGTGTATTTGGTAACATCGGCGGTTACTTCAAAGTATCCGTGCGCCCCGGCGCCCTTGGCATGGACGACCCTCTCCGGGATACGCTCGCGGTCGAAATGGCCCAGTTTTTCCAGCAGGTGCGTGTCCTGCATCAAGATGGGGCCGATGGTGCCCGCGGTCTTACTGTTGATATCGCCATCGACCGGCGCGCCGAATCCGGTGGTGTAAGTCTTTTTATTCTTTTTCATAGATAACCTCCTTGGTGAAGTAATATCTGGGAAATAAAAAGGGGCACCGAGCATTTCTCTTCTAAGCTATTTCAGTGCCCCTGTTATCCATCCGGTCTCTACCTCCCGTCAGCCCGTATATTGTCAGGTAATTACATGTATATTATACTCATCCCCCGTTTTTATTTGTCAACAACGGTTGACCTGTTCGGAAACTGTATTTCTCCGGACGTTAATAATTGACTATCCGACGAATATCTCTAACTTGGCCGGTGCCGCCATCTGGTTGAGGTCGCTGGTAAAGGTAGCCCAGTCGAACCCTGTCTTGCGGCGGTATTGGTAGTGCAGACTTACCCGATCTTCTATCATCGACATGGTTTCCATTCTCAACCCGCCGAGTTGTTCCTTGAGAAAGGCGGTCAGCTTCTTCTCCAGTTCCGGGTAGGACGTCTGGTCTACCGAAATCATCAGGTTGCCCCGACCGAATAGGTTGAAGCGGTTACGGATAAGCCAGTGAATGCCCAGCGATATGAAGACTACACCGAACAATATGCCGGTCACCAGGTAGTTATCGGTAGCCGCCCCGATGGATGAAGCTATCAGCAGCAGTAGAAATCCGATTTCCGCGGGGTCTTTTACCGGGGTGCGGAAGCGTACGAACGAGAGTGCCCCCAGCAGTCCCAGAGAAAGCGGTATGGAAACCTGTATGCCCAGGAACAGGGCGGTTATGGCCGGCCCCCCGATGATAAACGTACGGTGTACCCCGGCTCCGATGTGCCGTGAGCCGTAGAACACCTGGTACATCAGGTACACCACGATGGAAGCCGCCAGCGAAAAAAGAATTGCTACCACGCCCTCCCAGAGCCCCACCTTGGACTGCAGGCTATCGATGTACGTCCATAATTCGTCAAACATTACTGGTCCTCCTTCAAATTTATAGAGATATCATTCTACCCGATGGTGAAAAACGCCCCACCGTGCCGGGGTCCGTTAGAAAAGCATCTATGCAGTAGCCATACTTGGAGAACCGACTCCAGTCGGTGTCCAGGAATTTCATTCGCCGCAGAGTCACCGGCAGTTCTAGCTTGGGTCCTTTGACTTCGATAACCGCTCCGGGAAGGCTTATACGGCTCTCCCTCCGGCCCAGATCCGGGGCAACCATCGTGGCGGTGATATCGTAATCGAAGGCCACGCGGATACCCGTCTGGATTTCCTGGAACCGGTAGCGACGGTAGGATATCAGGATAACGGGCTGCAGCGGTCTTTCCGGGAAATACCCGAGTTTCGCCAGGGTATTATTCAGCGTGGTCTTATCGAGGATGCCCCGGCCGATATTTTGCGGCAACAGGTACTCCGACGGCACGGTGAATTTCTCTCTTTGTTTACTGCTGGCGAAACCTTCCCGCGATTTCAGTTCCAGGTAGACGGGTACCATGCCCTGGCTTTCATCAGCGTCATCGTACCAGCGGACGCGTACCTTTTTCTTCCGGTACTCGCCGGAAGCCGACCGGATGTATTCATCGAGGTCGGCGGAGTCAAAATACAGACTGGTTACCCGGTTTTCCGGATATTCACGGTCCGGACGGCAGACCTGCCGGAGGAAAGCTATCCCCAGGCCGATATCCCGGGGCAGTATGATGAATTTCCTTTCGAATCGGCTGGTAGCTTCTGGCTCTGTTTTTTTCTTTTTCTTTCGGAATATCCGCATGTATTCCTTCCTTCAAAATAGACACTAATTAAAAGTAAATATATCCGCCAGCCACATGTCGCCGCCGTTGCCCCGGTTTATTCCCGTCCCGCTGGGCGCTTCGCCGATCAGCTGGTTTACCACCGATTCGTACCTTGCCTTGATGAAGGTAATCAGTCCCAGCGAGTTGGGCCCGAAACCCGGCTGGCGGGGTGGTTGCGGTCCCATCAGTGGCCCGAAGAGGTTCTGCATAAACAGCGAGTACGTCCCTTCCGACAAGCTATCTTCAAGCTTTTCAAAATCTTCATCGGTTAACGGCATAGACATCAGTTCCCAGAGGCTGTTCACGCCGAATTCTTTCCTCAAAAAGCCCGACTCTTCGGGAGAAAGGAAGAAGGGAAGCTGGGGCGACGGGCCTCCGGCCATCCAGCCTTCGAAGATATCCGGCGGCCGCAGGTCTTCGGTCAGGCAGCGTTCCCAGTCCTCGTAGGAGTAAAACATCTCCAGGTCGGCCTCAGCGTAAGGGCGTACCATCTCCACCAGTTCATCAATACGGGCCAGGACTTTGTCCAGGTCGAAAGCGCCGTCGATAACCTCCTGTACGTAGCCGCGGTATCTTTCAAAGTAGGCCGGTTTTTTCAGCAGTTGATATACCAGGGGGAATCTTAACACTGGTCCGGCGGTAGGTTCATCGATGTAATAATTGATGAGTCCCTTCTTTTTAATTCCCAGGTTGAAAGTGCCGAAAGCCATGTTCAGGTCCCAGGGGATAATATGGAACCTGTCGTCAACCTCGTAGAGGTAGTTATTGTGGCCGATGCCGATATAGTTATCCAGGTGCAGGATAACCGCCGAGGTAGCGATATATCTGAGTACCTCGTCGACATTAACGACCGCTTCAATATCTTCCTGCGTAACTTGATTCGGCATGCTGTTAAGGACTTCCAGGAAGCTGAACAGCGCCGTGTAATCAGGATTATTTTCGTTGGTTTTTAATGCCATGGCTTCGATGTAATTACGCGGCATGCGTGCTGGCGGCAGACCGCGGACCTCATCGCCTTCCAGCGGGGCAATCGGGGTGTAGAGGGAAACCATATCCTCCTGGCCGAGGGCCTTGAGCAGGTCTATCAAAGGCGCTCCGCCGATGTTGGTATAGAGAACAGGGTCATGACGGGGAGCCGGTTCTGGCATAAACGGCGATGAAAAATCCGTATCGACATCATCTTCCGTCCAATCCAGTCTGGCGGCTACCAGCTCCGGCTTGTACAGGTTGCCGGAGGCGTCGACAAAGTGCCGGGCGATAAAAGCCCGGTCTACCATCTCGGCCATGGTATAAACGCCCAGATGAGTTTCGTTAACCCAGACATCGACGAGAGAAGCGCGCGGTGTGGGAATACCGGCTTCGGCGAATATTTCGTAGGCGAGCACTTCCCGTATCAGAGTGGGGTCGCTCCAGCCGTTATTCAAGAACACCTTTTTTACACCGTAGAAGCTGCGGGCCCGGTTGAAGATGTTGAAATCCACGGCCAGGGGAATACGGGGACTGTCCCAACCGATGGCCTGGCCCAGTGATGAGTTTCCCTTGGGCCGGACGCCGACATTGGGAATCAACTCGTCGTCGAACCAGAAATCGCCGCTGACGTACTGCTCTTCAAAGGCATTATCCAGGCAGAAAGCCCAGTCTTCCTCCTCCATGACGATACGCACCGTGGCGACGCGGTCTTTATAAAAGGGGAAGGAGTTATCCTCATCTCCCTCTCCGGTCAGGTACCCGCACCCGGCTATCCCGCCGGTGAAAATCACCAGCAGGGCCAGCGTTATCAGGATTAGCTTTTTCCCGTTTCGCATTATTCAACCGGTTCTATATTGCCGTTAAGCCGCCCTATGCCATCAATGATAATGGGTAACTTTGTAGAAATTGTTAAGTTATGGCCGGTTTGACCTGTGAGCCGAGTGATTAACCATGGCGATATTTCGGATCTATTTAATATAGGTTGGTAGAAAGACCCATCAGTCTGGTCTTGGGCTTATGATATATTACACCTGGTTCTTTGTCAATTTCGTATCATAAATCCGATAGTTCCAACTATATTACCGAAAAGTACTATATTAAAGACCTAACTGGAGCCGGCGATTTTATAAAGTCGGCTATTACGTTATATAATATAATCGAAGGGACTATTCACACGTATCCTATTCACTGAAGAAAGGCGACACCACTCCGGAACGATAAATCATTTATGAGTTCGACATATACCCCGAAATCCCATACCGATAGCTTCTGGCAGGCTTTGTTTCAGGCCGACTCCATTGCCGTAATCGGCGCCAAGGAAACTCCCGGCTCCTGGGGCGGCGACGCCATGAGGGCATGCGTCGATTCAGCCCGGGCAAAGCAGGGGAGACGCGTGTATCCGGTTAATCCCAACGAAACGGAGGTGATGGGGATACGTTCTTATCCTACCGTTCTCGATATCCCCGATACCGTCGACCTGGCGGTCATCGTCGTACCGGCGGCCGTGGTCCCGCAGGTGTTCCGGCAGTGCGCCGAAAAGGGGATTAGGGCCGCCGTGATTGTCTCGGCCGGCTTTTCCGAGGTAGACGGCGACGGCTCGAAGTATGAAGCCGAAATTGTAGATATCGCTCAAAAAGAAGGTTTGCATTTCGTTGGCCCTAACTGCGTCGGTCATGCCGATATGCATTCCAGGATTGCCAGTGCGGCTATGGCCAGTCGTATTCCGGCAGGTCCGCTGGCTCTCCTCAGCCAGAGCGGTACGCTGGGCGGTAGTATCATGCAGATTGCCGCCGGCCGGGGAGTTGGACTGAGCAAGATGATAAGCACCGGCAACGAGGCCGATTTACGACTCGAAGACTACCTGGAATATCTGGCTTACGATGATGACACCCGTGTTATCGCCGCCTACATCGAAGGGCTTCGGGACGGCCGGCGTTTTTTCAACCTGACCAAAGAGATAACCAGGGAAAAGCCCGTCGTGGTCATGAAATCTGGTACTACCGGGAAATCAGCCAGGGCGGCCAGGTCCCACACCGGGGCGCTGTCCGGCTCCGACGAGATATATACGGCGGCTTTCCGCCAGGCGGGTGTTATCCGGGCGGAGGATGAGGAAGAACTCGGGGATTTAGTGCTGGCGTTGCTTCATCTACCACTGCCGCGCGGCAACCGGGTGGCCATCCTGACCATGGGCGGAGGTTTTGGGGTGGTCGCCGCCGAGCTATGCGAAAAAGAAGGACTGGAACTCGCCGACTTGGAAGATAAGACATTAAAGAAATTGGGTGAAATATTACTGCCGCGCTGGACGCCGGGAAATCCGGTCGACATGGTAGGCGTTCGGCCAACGGAAGGCGATACGACAGTGATGTCCTGCCTCCAGT
>Ga0307419_10001915_pt1 | contig 10628 bp, 7 predicted proteins | sample SalMarWE160230MG_2_FD_202512 | JGI IMG/M metagenome (GOLD analysis project Ga0307419, IMG submission 202512) | Salt marsh sediment microbial communities from the Plum Island Ecosystem LTER, Massachusetts, United States - WE1602-30 | ecosystem: Environmental > Aquatic > Marine > Intertidal zone >... | reverse complement strand
CGAGTTCACGATCGGCCCCATCCCCACCGCGAACATGTGGTGGGCCCACACGCCGAAACCGATGAAGGCGATGAGCACACCGGAGAAGACCACAACCGGATAGCCGAACAGGGGCTTCTGGGAGAAGGTCGGAACGACCTCGGAGACGATCCCCATGGCCGGCAGGATCAGGATGTAGACCTCGGGGTGACCGAAGATCCAGAACAGGTGCTGCCACAGGACCACGTCGCCGCCGGCCGCCACGCGATAGAAGTCCGCCCCGAAGAAGCGGTCCAACATGAGCAGAGTGAGGCCGACGGTGATGGCCGGGAAGGCCAGCATCATCAGGAACGACGTCACCAGCGTCATCCAGCTGAACAGCGGCATCCGCATGAGCCTCATGCCGGGCGCGCGCAGGTTCAGGATCGTGATAGCGAAGTTCAGCGACGCGACCAGCGAGGAGAGGCCGAGGAGCTGCAGCCCCAGGAACCAGAAGTCGACCCCGAGACCGGGCGAGTACTGCAGCGAGGTCAGGTTGGCGTAGCCGAACCACCCGCCGTCGGGCGCCTGCCAGAACCAGCTCGAGTAGAGAAACAGGCCCCCGAACAGGAACATCCAGTAGCTGAACGCGTTCAGCCTCGGGAACGCGACGTCCCGCGCCCCGATCTGCAGCGGCACGACGAAGTTGAAGAAAGCGGCCCCCAGCGGCATCACCGCCAGGAAGATCATCGTCGTCCCGTGCATGGTGAACAGCTGGTTGTAGACCTCGGGGCTCACCACGCCGGCGTTGGGCGCCCCCAACTGCAGGCGAATGATGAGCGCCTCGATACCCCCGATGACGAAGAACACCAGGGCCGTGAGACCGTAGAGGATGCCGATCCTCTTGTGATCCACGGTCGTGATCCAGCTCCACACCCCGCCGCCGTACGTTCCCTCGTGGGGGTGGGCCCCGGCCAAGCCGGGATGGAGCGCCGCTTCGCTGGTCGCCATCCGTCTTCCCTACTTCAGGCTCTGGAGATAGGCCACGATCTTCCGGATCTGATCGTCCGGCAGCCGCGGAAGCTTCATCTTCGTGCCCGGCTTCACCGAATCGGGATTGCCGATCCAGTGCATCATGTTCTCGGGAGTGTTCTGGAGCACCGTGGCCACCAGGGTCTTGTGGCTGCCGATATGCGTGAGATCGGGTCCCACCACCCCCTGCGCCTGCGTTCCCCGGACCGTGTGGCAGCTGATGCAGATGCCGTTGGTGAACAGCTGCTTTCCGGCGATCGCCAGGGAGTCGGTGGGCTCGCGGGCGTCCTGCTTCTCCGAGTCGGCCCAGGCATAGAAGCTCGCCGAATCCTGCGCGATGGCCAGGGTCCGCATGAGCGCGTGCTCCTCCCCGCAGAACTCCGCGCACTGCCCCGGATACTCGCCGGCCGAGTCCACGGTGAACCACAGCATGTTCCGGTGTCCCGGGACCACATCCCTCTTCCCCCCGATCCTGGGCACCCAGAAGCTGTGGATGACGTCGGCCGACGTCAGGTTAAGCTGCACCGTCCGACCGACCGGCACGTGGAGCTCGTCGGCCGTGACGACTCCGAGGCTCGGATACCGGAACTCCCACCACCACTGGTGTCCGATCACGTTCACCTGCAGGGCGTCATCGGCCGCCGGCGGTGGATCGTCGACCACGAAGATCGTCCGGATGGTCGGCACGGCGATGAGCACCAGGATCACGGCGGGAGCCAGCGTCCACGCGATCTCGAGCTTGGTGTTGCCGTGCACCGGCTCGGGACGGCCCTCTTCCCCCCGATCCCGGAAGCGGAACACCGCGTACACGAGCAGGCCTTCGACCACCACGAACACCCCGACGGCGAACCAGAAGATTCGTCGGAAGAGGTCGTCGATGCGGTGACCGAAGTCGGAGATGGGATGGAGGGTGGACTGCGGCAGGGCGCCGGTGCACGCCGCAAGACCCAGCACGAGCACCAGCCCGAGCATCCACGCCGATGCTTTCCACGACCACGTCTTCTTCGATGGCATTCGCCCCGCCGCGATCCTGTCCGGTGAGGGATCCTCCCGTGGGGGAAGATTCAAGCACGCGCCACAGTAGAGGGACCTACGGGGGCAGTCAAGCAGGCCGCCGGACGACCCGCGGACCGGATGGACAGAGCGCCGGCCGGTCCGCCCGGCCGGCGCTCCCCGGGAGCGCGGGCACCGCCGGCGCTCCCGGACGCTCGCTCAGTGGGTCGTTTCGTCGATGAGCCGGGTGAAGTTCTCCTTCATCTTTTCGAGCGACGCGGTCCGCACATACATCATGTGGCCGGCCCGGTAGTAGGCCATGTGCACGTGGCCTCGCAGGTCCGCCGGCAGCCGCAGGTGGTCCATCGTGTACTCGGTCGCGAAGAATGGCGTCGCCAGGTCATAGTAGCCGTTGTTCACGAGGACCTGCAGATGCGGATTCCGCTGCATGGCCTCGGCCAGGTCCGGAGCCACGTCCGTGAAGCCGGGCCAGCCGAAGCTGCGGCCATGCTTCCAGTCCCAGGGGCGCACGTTGCCGCTCACCTGGTAGGGTCGGTCGGTGCGATAGCCCAGCTCCTCCCGGACGTAGGTCCGGAACGCGCTCGCGAACGCCGAGCTGATCGCGGCCGACTGCGGGTCGTACGGCGCACGCTCTCCCAACAAGTCGCCGGTCGGACCCGTGAACCGGGCGTCCAGGCGGCCGACCACGAGCCCGTGCTCGCGCATGAGCTCCTTCTCGAACTCACTGTTGTCCACCCTCAAGTCGGCCTGGTCCAGGTACTCCTTGCTCAGGCCGGTGAACGCGTGCAGGGAGTCGAGGACGGCGGCGCGCTCCTGTGCGCCCAGGTTCGAGCCCTCCTCCAGGGCGTGCGTGTACTCCCCGAGCGCGAAGCTCCGCGCGCGGTCCAGGAGGGGTGCGAGGGAGTCGGGGCGATCCGGGAGGACGTGGTGAAACCACGCCACCGCGGCGTAGGACGGTAGATACATGACGTACGGGAGCTCGTTTCCGGCCGCCCAGCCGATGGTCTGGAAGTTGAGCACCACGGAGGTGAGCACCACTCCGTTGAAGTCCATGTCGTAGTGGTTCTGCATGTAGTTCACGAGATTCGCCGAGCGGGTCGTGCCGTAGCTCTCACCGAACAGGTACCGTGGCGAGTTCCAGCGATCGTTCTGCCGCACCCACCGGGTGATGAACTGACCCACCGAGCGGACGTCCTGGTCCACACCCCAGAAGTCCTTGCCCTTCGAGTCCCCCAACGGATGGCTGTAGCCGGTGCCCACCGGATCGATGAACACGAGATCGGTCTCATCCAGGGGCGTGTCCGGATTGTCCTCCAGCCCGTAGGGCGGCGGCGCGACGTGGGCCGTGTCGCCCAACACAACGCGCCGGGGACCGAGGGCGCCCATGTGCAGCCACACGGAAGCGGATCCCGGACCCCCGTTGTAGGCGAAGGTGACCGGGCGCTTCGAGAGGTCCTGCACGCCGGTCTTCGTGTACGCCACGTAGAACACGCTCGCGGTCGGCTTCCCATCGTCGTCCCGAAGGGTGATCGTCCCCGCCGTGGCCCTGTAGCGCAGGCTCTGGCCATGGACGGTGATCGTGTGCTCCGTCGTGGAGGCGGGCGGCTCCTTGTAGCCCGCCGCCGAGTCCGCCAGTGCATCGGGAAGCGCCTGTCGACGCGCTGACGTATGGACCTCCTGGCCCGAGGCCGGCGACAGCGCAGCCGCTCCCAGCGTCGCATACGCCGCCAGGGTCAGCGCGGACCTCGCGATCTTCCTCATCCCTCTCCTCCGTCCACGGTTCGTGTTCGGGTCGCCCGCCGCGCGGTGGGCGGCCGCCCGTACCCCCACCTAGACACGTGGAGCCACCCCGGCGATGCATGGGCCGGCCTGGCCCACGACGCCGGCCACGGTGGAACCCGATGCGGCCTCAGTGCCGGAACAGCCTGCGGCCCGTGAGGACCATGGCGATCTCGTGCTCGTCGGCCGCTTCGATGACCTCCTCGTCGCGGATCGACCCGCCCGGCTGGACGATGGTCCGAACGCCCGCCTCGGCGGCCACATCGATGTTGTCCCGGAACGGGAAGAACGCGTCCGAGGCGAGGACGCACCCGTCCGTCTCGAGCCCGGCCTCTCCGGCCTTTCGGACCGAGATCTTCACCGCGTCCACCCGGCTCATCTGGCCCGCCCCGATGCCGATCGTGGCCCCGTCTCGGGCCAGCAGGATCGCGTTCGACTTGACCGACTGGATGGCGGCCCACGCGAATCCGAGATCCTTCCACTCCTCGTTTGTCGGTCGGCGTCGGGTCGCCACCGTGATCCCCTCGCCGCGGGCGATCGCGGCGGGGTCCACCGGAGCGGGAGCACTCTGAACCAGCACGCCGCCCCGCACGCCCCGTACCTCGACACCCGCCCGGACATGCCCGATGGGTCGCCCGAAGTCCGCACCCTCGATCGGCTCGAGGATCCGGAGATTGGACTTGGCCTGGAGCAGCCGGAGCGCCGCCGCCGCGTAGCCGGGCGCCACGACGCATTCCACGAACAGATCGGACATGGCCTCGGCCGCGGCCTCGGTGACGGGCTCGTTGAAGGCTACGGTGGACCCGAAGGCCGACATCGGGTCGCACGCCCGGGCCTTCTGGAACGCCTCGGCGCAGGTGCGACCCACCGCCAGGCCGCAGGGCGTGGTGTGCTTGAGGATCGCGCAGGCGGCCGACTCTCCGTTCAGGAACGGACCCAGCGCCAGGAGCGCGCCATCCACGTCGAGGAGGTTGTTGTACGAGAGCTCTTTGCCCTGCAGCTGCCTGAGTCCGGGAAGGCCCCAGGCCCCGACCGAGGGATCCCGGTAGAAGGCCGCGGACTGGTCCGGGTTCTCCCCGTAGCGAAGGACCTGGACGCGCTCGAGCGACCACAGGATCTCGCGCGGGAGCTCCACCGGACCCTCGCCGATCGTCGGAGGCTCCAGGTGACCCGCGATGGCGGCGTCGTACGCCGCCGTGTGCAGGAACACCTTGGCCGCGAGCCGTCGGCGCAGCTCGGGGTCTTCGGTCCCCTCTATCGACCCCAGGACGGTGTCGTAGTCATCGGGGTCGCACACCGCCCACACGAACGGATGGTTCTTGGCCGCCGCCCGCAGGAGCGTCGGGCCCCCGATATCGATCTGCTCGAGGGCTTCGGCTTCGGAGACGGTGGCCCGGGCCACCGTCTCCCGGAAGGGATACAGGTTGACCGCGACGAGGTCGATGGGGGAGAGATCGTGCTTGCGGAGTTCCTCCATGTCGGAGGTCACCGACCGCCGCGCCAGGATCCCGGCGTGCACTGCCGGATGCAGCGTCTTCACTCGCCCCGCCATCAGCTCGGGGAACCCCGTGAACTCGGCGACCTCGATCACCGGGACATCTCCGCCCCTGAGGGCGCGGGCCGTCCCGCCCGTGGAGACGATCTCCCAGCCGCGGCCCACCAGCGAACGAGCGAACTCCACGACTCCCCTCTTGTCGGACACGCTCAGCAACGCGATCGGCATGACACTCCCCGTCCAGGTTGAACCACGATCCGGCTCCTCCACACGGCTTCCCCGTCCGGCCTTTCACCCGGACGGGCCCCCTCCGTCGATCTCGAAGCGCTCCCCCGCGAACCACGACTCACTCCACCGGCAACGGCCGTCTTCGTCCAGGCGGACGACGCCGCGCGCGACGGCCGCGACGACCTCCGGGAGCACGCGGTGCTCCACGCGCAGGACACGCGCCGCCAGCCGCTCCGGGTCGTCCCCTTCCAGCACCGGTACCGGCCACTGCGCCGCGATCGGACCGCGATCGTATTCCTCGTCCACGAAGTGAACGGTCACGCCGGTGACGCGAACTCCCTCTTCCAGCACCGCCTCGTGCACGCGCCTGCCGTACATCCCTTTCCCCCCGAACGCCGGCAGGAGGGCCGGATGGACGTTCAGCATGCGGCCCCGGTAGCGCCGGACGACGTCCGGTGGGACCCTTCGCAGGTAGCCGGCCAGAACCACCAGGTTCGACGCCCAGCCGTCCAGCACCGTCCGGATGCGGTCCGCGTCCTCCTCGCGCGAGCCCAGCACTGCGGTGGGCACGCCGGCCCGATGCGCCCGATCCAGCGCGCCCGCATCCGGTGAGCTGGCCAGCACGCCCACGATGCGCGCCGCCGGATCGCCGCCCGTGCGGAACCGGTCCAGGAGCGCCTGGAGGTTGGTCCCCGAGCCCGACACGAGGACCGCCACCCGGGCGGATCGCTCCTCGTTCCCTGGCGAATTCCCGGTCGCCGCCCCGGCGGCGGAGCTAGCGCTCATCGTCGTCGGCCTCGTTCGATCCACCGACCGCCGGGCCTGCGGCCCGACCCAGCGCCCGGCTCACGGCCCGCCACAGGTCCGGAGCCACGCGAATCCCCGCTGGCGGCTCCTCTCCGGGCTCCGTCCCGGCGCTCCGCACCAGGAACCCCGTCCCGCCCGTGCGAAGGGCCGGAAGGACATCGCGGACCCGATCGCCTATGAAGAGGGCGTCGGCCAACGAGATGCCGCGGTGCTCCGCCAGCTCCCGGTACAGGGCCAGGCCCGGCTTCCGGCACTCGCAGGCGGGGGCGCGACGCGGATCGTGCGGGCAGAAGCCGACGCCGTCCAGCGCGGCACCTCGCAGCGCCAGCTGTCGCTCCATCTCGTCGTGGACCGCCCAGAAGTCCTCCTCGGTGTACCGGCCGCGTCCGATCCCGGACTGGTTCGTCACCACGTACACGGGGATGGCCCGTGCATTGAGGAGCGTCACCGCCTGGGCGGCGCCGGGCAGCAGCTCCACACCCGACGGATCGCCCAGGTAGCCCCGATCCACGATCAGCGTCCCATCCCGGTCCAGGAACGCGGCCGAGTATCTCATCCCGCGGTCCGCACCGCTACCGCTCCCCCACCACGCGGCCGAGGGCCGCCATCAGGCGCTCCCGGGCCAGAGTCTCCTCCCCCGGCAGCAGCGTACGGAAGTCGAGGAGGAAGGCTCCCTCGTGAATCCGACCCACGAGGGGGGGGCGCCCGTGCCGGCACGCGGCGTCCAGTTCCGTCGCGTCCACTCCCCGGACCTCCCAGCCCGCCGAGGAGATCTCGACGCCCGGGAAGGATCCTCCGCCGGCCACCGAAGGCATGTCACGGATCTGCACCGTCACCCCCGGCGGCGTCTCCAGCTCCCGCAGGGCGTGGTCGGCGCGGTCGCGCACGGAGGAGGCGTCCTCTGCGAGCATCCGGAGCGCCGGGATCTCCGCCGACGCGCGGGCCGGGTCGCGGTACAGCCGGAGCGTCGCCTCGAGGGCGGCCAGGGTCGCCTTGTCCACGCGGAAGGCGCGCAGCAGCGGGTTTCGCCGCAGCCGCTCCAGCACCGCGGCCCGGCCCACCAGGAGGCCCGCCTGCGGTCCGCCGAGCAGCTTGTCGCCGCTCCAGGTCACCACGTCCGCCCCGGCCCGCACCGAGTCGGCCGGAGCCGGCTCGGAGGGAAGATCCGGCAGCAGGTCCGGTCGCAGGAGACCCGAGCCCAGGTCGTGCGCCACCGGGACGCCGGCCTCCCTTCCCAGCGCCACCAGGCTCTCCAGCGCCACGCTCTCCACGAAACCCTCGACCCGGTAGTTGGAAGGATGGACTTTGAGCAGCAGGCCGGTCTCTGGACCGATGGCATCGCGGTAGTCGGCCTCCCGGGTGCGGTTCGTCGTCCCGACCTCCCGGAGCCGAGCCCCGCTCCGCTCGACGATCTCCGGGACGCGGAACGACCCGCCGATCTCCACCAGCTCACCCCTGGAGACCACCACCTCGCGGCCCAGGGCGAGCCCGTTGACGACCAGGGCCACGGCGGCCGCGTTGTTGTTGACCACGAGGGCCGCCTCCGCGCCCGTGAGCTCGCGAAGGAGATCCGCGCAGTGGTCGTAACGGCTCCCGCGCGTCCCGGTGCCGAGGTCGAACTCGAGGTTCGAATAGCCGAGCGCGGCCTCCTCCGCGGCGCGCGCCGCGGCATCGGCGAGGGGGGCGCGGCCGAGGTTGGTATGGAGGACCACGCCCGTCGCGTTGAGGACGTGCTCCAGCGACGGTCGGTCGCCGGCTTCGAGGATCTCTCGAGCCAGGGCGAGGACCGCCCCGGCCGGATCGAGCGCCCCCGCCCCCTCCGTGGTCAGGCGGCTCCGGGTGCGCGAGAGCGCCTCCCGCAGGGCCGCCAACAGCCGCTCCCGACCCCAGCGCTCCCCCCAGACCGCCGCGGCCTCCGAGTCCAGGAGTCGATCGACGGAGGGGAGAGCCCGGCGCGGGTCCTCGCGGCTCACCGGCCGCCTCCGGGGCGGGCGACCGTGTCGGGCGGCGGATAGGCGAACAGCGTGTCGCCCCCGCCGACCAGGTGCCGCAGGTTGCGCACGCCCGATACCGTCACCCGGTAGGTCCCGGAGCCGAGAGGCCGACCCAGGCGGGCGAGGAGGGCCTGCACCGGCAGACCAGAGGTGTCGGGCGCCGCCGGAGGAGGCGTCCCTTCCGGGACACCGGCCTCGGCCCTGCCGCCGCGGCTCGTGTCCGCCGCGCGGGTCGGGACCGAGCTCGCCGCCGGACCCGTGTCCGGGGGAGCGGCACCCGAGTCCGAACGGATGACCCCGGTGTCCAGACGCGCGCCCCCGGTCGTATCCCGAGACACGCTCCCCGTGTCCGCTCCGACGACGCCCGTGTCCGGACGCGTGGCGCCGACGCCCATGGGGGCGGGGCCGGGGCCGCCGAGCGGGGACGTGGAGGCCGGCCGGGGCGTCACGCGGGCCACGGGCCACGTGGCTCCGGTCGCCGTGTCGCGCACCGCGATCTGCACCGAGTCCAGCGCCTGCGACGGATCGAGGTAGTCGTCGAAGTCCAATTCGACGGTCAGGCTGTCGAGGGCGGAGGCACGCACGAGACTCGGGGGCGTGCTGTCGGGCTCGACCAGCCGCAGGTCCAACGCGGCGCTCGAGGTGGTGTCGGGGAGGTCGAAGCGAGCGCTGTCGTAGGGTTCCAGGCTACGCTCGAGCTCGAGGTCCCGGTTGAGATCCCGGAAGCCGAATGCGCGGTACGTGCCTGTGGGGAGCGCCGGGAGCGAGAACCGACCGCCCGTGTCCGAGACGGCCGTGTAGGGAATCGAGTCGCCCGTGTGCTCGAAGAGCACGCGAGCTCCCAGCACCTTCCCCCCGGTGATCCGGTCGGTGATCCGGCCGCTCACCCGGGTACCTGTGATGGTCGGGCCGGTCGAGAACACGACCTGGATCGGTTCGGCGGTGCGGTTGGAGAGCAGGTCCGGGATCCCCGCCGGAACCCGGACCACGTACACGGCCCCGGGGAACCAGCCGCCGGAGGGATGGATCTTGAGATCGGAGAAGCCAGCTCCGACCCGGTACTGTCCCGCCGGAGACGCGTCCAGGTTCTGCTCCAGGTCGCTCGGTGGCTGGATCGGCTCGTCAAAGCGGATGTCGAGGTCGCCGTGGAAGCCCGGGACCACCGAATCCTGGGCCGGCGTCGTGCTCACCACCTGCGGAGGGCGCGTGTCGGGCAGCGCGCCCGGAGGGGGTTCCTCCTTGGCGCAGGCGGACAGCAGCGAGAGAGCCGCGGCGAGCCGGGCCACCGCACGAAGCGTGCGACCCGGCGCGCCGCTCCCGGTCACGTGGGTCTCCCGGCCCCGGACAGCACGCGCCGCTTCTCCTCGAGGCGGGCTCGCTGCTCCTCCAGCGACGTGGCCTTGTCACGCTCCCGCTCCACGACCTCCGCCGGGGCCTTGTCCAGGAAGTCCCGATTCTCGAGGCGCCCGCGGGAAGCCCGCAGGAGACCCTCCACGCGTTCGAGCTCACTCTGGATACGCCCGCGCTCGCGCGCCAGGTCGATCACATCGGCGAGGGGCACGAAGAGCTCGGTGCCCGAGCGGAGGACGGCGTGCGCGCCCGCCTCGTCCACTTCCGCCCCGCCGCGCTCCACCGACCCGGCTCGAGCCAGGCGTCGCAGACCCTCTTCCTCTGCCTCCAGCGCCTCCTCGAGGGCGGGAGAGACCGAATCGAGCCGAATCCCGAGCTCCCGGTACGGATCGATGTTGTACTCGGAGCGAACGTTGCGCACGACCGAGATCAGCTCCCGGAGCTCGTCCATGGCCCCCTCGGCCGACCGGTCCTCCCAGTCCGCCGGCGGCGTGGGCCACGGGCCCAACATCAGCGTGGCATTCTCCAATACGTCGGGGAGCTTCCCGTACAGCTCCTCGGTGATGAAGGGCATCACCGGATGGAGCAGACGAAGCCAGGTCTCCACGGCCTGCCGGAGGGTCCAGCCCGCGGCCCGGCGGCTCTCCGCCCCCCGGGCGCCGCTCAGGCGCGGCTTCACGAGCTCGAGGTACCAGTCGCAGAACTCGTCCCATACGAAGTGGTAGGTGAGCCCGGCCACCTCGTGCAGGCGGAACCCGTCCAGGGCCGCCGACGTCTGGAGAGCGGCCTCCCGGGCTCGGCTCAGAATCCAGCGATCGGCGAGCTCGAGCGGGGGAGCCGCCGAACCGGGCCGGTCGGACTCCACCAGGTGCTCGAGGGCGAAGCGCATCGCGTTCCACATCTTGTTGGCGAAGTTGCGCCCCACCTGGAAGGCCGCGTCGAGGTCCTCGTAGTCCAGCTGCAGGTCGGTC
>Ga0307419_10001914_pt1 | contig 10630 bp, 9 predicted proteins | sample SalMarWE160230MG_2_FD_202512 | JGI IMG/M metagenome (GOLD analysis project Ga0307419, IMG submission 202512) | Salt marsh sediment microbial communities from the Plum Island Ecosystem LTER, Massachusetts, United States - WE1602-30 | ecosystem: Environmental > Aquatic > Marine > Intertidal zone >... | reverse complement strand
CCGCGGGGATCGAACTCTCCGGCGACCGCGCGCGGCCGGGTGACACGGTGATCCTCTCCGGAACGCTGGGTGATCACGGCATCGCGGTCATGTCGAAGCGGCAGAATCTCGAATTCGAGACGCAGATCCTCTCGGACTCGGCGGCGCTGCACGGACTTGTCGCCGACATCGTCGCGACGGCAGGCCCGTGGTTGCGGGCGATGCGCGATCCGACCCGAGGGGGGCTCGCCGCGACGCTGAACGAGCTTGCCTATCAATCCGGCGTCGGCTTCCGCATCGAGGAGGATGCGATTCCGGTCAAGCCGGAGGTGGCTGCGGCCTGTGAACTTCTGGGGCTCGATCCGCTTTATGTCGCGAACGAAGGCAAGCTGATCGCGATCGTCGCGCCTGAGGGCGGCGCGGCCGCGCTCGCAGCGATGAAGCGGCATCCGCTCGGCTGCGACGCGGCGATCATCGGCGAGGCCGTCGCCGACGAGCGGCGGTTCGTCCAAATGGTCACTGCATTCGGCGGCGGGCGTATCGTCGACTGGCTCTCGGGCGAGCAATTGCCGCGCATCTGCTGACCGCGCGATGCGCATCCTCCTGCTCTGCCACTCGTTTAACAGCCTGACGCAACGCTTGCATGTAGAACTACGCGAGCGCGGCCATCTCGTCTCGGTCGAGTTCGACATCAACGATGCGGTGACTCGCGATGCCGTCGCCTTGTTTCGCCCCGACCTTGTCATTGCGAGCTTTCTCAAGCGCGCAATTCCCGAAGAGGTGTGGCGGCGCGTGCGCTGCCTGATCGTGCACCCGGGCGTTCGCGGCGACCGGGGGCCCTCGGCTCTCGACTGGGCGATCCTCGACGGCGCAGCGCGCTGGGGTGTGACGCTCATCGAGGCGACGGCAGAGATGGATGCCGGCCCGGTCTGGGTTTGGCGCGAATTCCCCATGCGGACGACGGCCAAGTCGAGCCTCTATCGTAATGAAGTGACGCAATCCGCGCTCGCCTGCGTGCGCGAAGCAATCGCGCGGATCGAAGCCGGCGCGACCGCAGCGCCTGCCGCGCTAACGAATACGGCGCTGTCGCCATTGCGGCCGTTGTGCAGTCGCGCGCGTCGCACGCTCGACCTTGCCCGCGATACCAGCGAACACGTGCTGCGGGTCGTGCGCTCCGCCGACGGCGATCCAGGTGCGGTCGCGACCTTGTTCGACCGCACGGTGCGCGTTTTCGACGCCCATCCGGCGCCCGGTCTTGCCGGCGAGCCGGGCGAGCCGCTTGCGCAGTGTGGACCGGCGGTGGCTTTCGCCACAGTCGACGGCGCCGTCTGGATCGGCCATGTCAAGCAGGACGGCCCGCGACAGCTGAAGCTTCCGACCACTCATGCGTTTGCGGCACAGGCTGCGGCGCTCCCGCATCGCGCGGGTTATCCGACTGTCGCCTACGCCGAGGAAGATGACGCCGGCTTTCTTGCCTTTCCATTCTACAACGGCGCGATGGGGACGCAGGCCTGTCGCGATCTGCTCGCGGCCTATCGCGAGGCGCTGACGCGGCCGACGCGCGTACTGGTTCTAATGGGCGGCGAGGATTTCTGGTCAAACGGGATGCATCTCGGGCTAATCGAAGCGGCGAGCAGTCCGGCCGAGGAGTCGTGGGCGAATATCAACGCCATCGATGACCTCGCGCAGGCGATCATCGAGACGCGGGACCGCCTCACCGTGTCGGCGTTGCGTGGGAATGCCGGGGCGGGCGGGTTCTTTCTCGCGCTTGCCGCCGACGAAATGTGGATGGGCGAGCACGTGGTGGCCAACCCGCATTACAAGGACATGGGCAATCTCTACGGCTCGGAATACTGGACTTATCTGTTGCCGCGCCGCGTTGGGCCGGCCAATGCGAAGCGGCTGACCGAGCTCCGCTGGCCGATCGGGATTGCGGAGGCCGAACGGCTTGGGCTTGCGCAGCGCCGGCTCCCGGTCGGCCGCGAGGCCGTTTGCGTGGAGATCAAGCGGCTTGCCAGAGAGCTCGCCAATGCTCCCGATTTCGCCGACAGACTGGCGGCGAAACAGGTCCGGCGACAGGCCGATGAAACGGCGCAGCCGCTTCAATCGTACCGCGGCGCGGAGCTTGACCGCATGCGCCGCAACTTCTTCGGCTTCGATCCGAGTTACCACGTCGCCCGCTACAATTTCATTCGCAAGATTGGCAAATCGCATACGCCGTTGACGCTCGCCCTGCATCGTTCCCAGCGGCTCCGGGGGACCTCGGGTCAGGCGGAGTGAGCAGCGAGACGCGCGGTTCCGCGTAAGAAAGTCTTCCCACCCGGAGTGGGATGTTGCGCACAGTCGCGCAAATCAATAGTATGAGCTTTTGAGGGAAACAGCAGACGATCCACCCAGTCTCGAAATAACCAAAGGGAGGGACAAGCAATGAAGCGCGCCATCTCCATTCTTGCTGCGGCATCCGTTCTCACCCCGGTCGCGGCGCTGGCGCACACCGGCGTCGGCGATACGCACGGCGTTCTTCACGGGCTCATGCACCCCATCTCCGGGCTTGACCACGTGCTGGCGATGGTCGCGGTCGGCGTGCTCGCCGCCTTGCTCGGCGGCAGAGCGATGTGGCTCGTTCCGACGAGTTTCGTGGCCATGGCCGCCCTCGGCGGCGTGCTAGGCATGCAGGGCCTGCCGGTCCCGTTCGTGGAGTTCGGCATTTCCGCCTCGGTCATCTTGCTCGGCCTTGCAATTGCGTTACAGGCAAAGCTGCCGCTCGGCTGGATGGCCGGACTGGTGGGCCTGTTCGGCCTCTATCACGGCTACGCGCACGGCGTCGAGATGCCCGCCGATGCGTCGGGCTTCGCCTATGGCGTCGGGTTCCTTGCCGCGACGGCCATGCTGCATATCGCCGGCATTGGCCTCGGTCTTGGGATCGCTCAGCTGGCGAAAAGCTCCGCGACACGATTCGCGCGGGCTGGCGGCGCGGCCATAGCGGTGGCGGGCGTTGCATTGCTGGCGCACGGGCTCTGATGCGCCAGTTGGCGATGGCGGTGCTGGCCGCCGGCATCGCGCTAACGTCCGCGCGCGCCGAAACGCCCGAGGAATGGATCAGGCTCGGCGCGCGCGTGCATGGCGCATTCGGCGCGTATATTCCGGTCGGCATCCGCATCGGCCTCGACGCGTTGCAGCGGCTCGACGCCAAGCCGCGCGAGGTGACTGTCCTCTACTATGACAGTGACAAAGCGCCGTGTGCTTGTTTTGCCGACGGGATCGCGCTTGCGACCGTCGCGACTTTCGGCGCCCGGACCATGCGGCTTGCCCCGGAAAAGACGCCGGAAGGGGCGATGGCGGTCGTGGTGGTCCGCAACAAGAAAACCGGCGCGGCGGTGAAATACACCGTCGCGGACACCTGGATCCCGAAGCTTGCCGAGTGGAACCGAACGCTCGCCCCGCGTGCACGCTACGACGAGGTGATAAAGGCCGAGGGCTTGTTTTCGGTTGCGAGCGAAAAGCAGCCCGTCGCTCACAAAAAAGATCTGCCGGATCAGCGCTGATAAACGTATTCGCCGGGTGCGGGGCAAAGCGGCACGAGGCCGCGCTCGGCCGCCCCCATCGACGGTGGGGGGACGCGCTCAGCCGTGCTGCGCGCTTGCAGCCAGTCCACCCAGGCTGGCCACCACGACCCTTCAACCGGTTTGGCGCGAGCGAGCCAGGTATCGGCGTCGACATAGCGATCGTCGGGATAGCGGGTCGAAATATGGTAGCGACGTCCGTGATGCCCGGGCTCGGAGACGATACCGGCATTATGCCCGCCATTGGTGAGCACAAAAGTCGCTTCATTGTCGGTGAACAGGTGCACCTTATAGACCGAGCGCCAGGGCGCGATGTGATCGCTTTCCGTGCCGACCACGAACATCGGGATATGAATATCCTTGAGCGCGATGACGCGGCCGCCGACCGCGTAGCGCCCGGCGGTCAGCCGGTTTTCGAGAAATAGGCTGCGCAAATATTGCGAGTGCATGCGATAGGGCAGGCGGGTCGGATCGGCGTTCCAGGTGGTGAGGTCCGTCGCCTTGTCGCGCTCGCCGAGCAGGTAATCACGGATCATTCGCGACCAGACGAGATCATTCGCGCGCAATGCGCGGAAGGCTCCGGCCATCTGGCTCGAGTCGAGCACGCCCTGGTCCCACATCATGTCCTCGATGAAGGCGATCTGGCTTTCGTCGACGAACAGCATCAGTTCGCCCGCTTCGCTGAAATCGGTCTGCGCGGCGAGCAGGGTCATGGAGGCAAGCCGGTCATGCTCGTCGCGCGCCAGAGTGGCAGCGGCGATCGCAAGCATCGTGCCGCCAAGGCAATAGCCGCAGGCATGCACGTCCTGGCCGGGAACGATGGCGTCGACGGCGTCGAGCGCGGCCATGACGCCCGAGGTGCGATAGGCGTTGAAGGGAATGTCGCGGTCGGCCGGGGTCGGATTGCGCCACGAAATCATGAAGACGGTGAAGCCGTGCTCGGTGAGATAGCGCACCAGCGAATTGTGGCGGCTGAGATCGAGCACGTAATACTTCATGATCCAGGCGGGAACGATCAGGATCGGTTCGGCGATCACGTCGCTGGTCGCCGGCCGGTATTGAATGAGCTCCATCAATTCGTTGCGGTGGACGACTTCGCCTGGCGTAGCGGCGATTTCCCTGCCCACGCGGAATTCGCTGCTGGTCGGGATCGACTCGGCGGCGAGCAGCCGCATCGCGTCCTCGATGAAATTGCCCATTCCGCGGGCGAGATTGCCGCCTGCCTCCTTGAACGTCCGCTCGATAATCACCGGGTTGAGCCAGGGGATGTTGGAGGGCGACATCACGTCCAGCATTTGGCGCGCCATAAATGCGACGCGCGGTGCATTCTTGGGCGTCATGCCGCGAACTTCGCGCGTCGCGGTGCGCCACCACTCCTCTTGTCCGAGAAACGCCTGCTGCAAGAAGATGAAAGGCGGCATGTTCCATGCCGGGTCGACGAAGCGCTGGTCATGTTCGAGTGGGGCGAAGGGTGGATCGGCCGTTTGTCCAAGGGCGCTGCGCCCGGCAAAAAACGTCAGCCGCGCCGCCACCCGCCAAGCCGCCAGCGCCAGTTCCAGTTGCCGGCCCGGCGCGCGGCTTAGATGCGAAATCCAGTCGGACCAGGCGGCGAACTGAGCATGCGGAGAGACGCCGTGGGTGAGGCGTGCAGTGATCGCGCGGGCGAGCCGGTCAAGCGTCTCGAACGACGGCGGTTCGGTCGCGGTCTGGCGCGGCGGGGGAGCAGGCAGGCGCTCGCGCGGCGGCGCTGGCGCGAGCGGCAGCGGAAGCGGAACAAGTCGATTCACGTCGGGGGTTCCCTTGGCTGGGCTATTCGGGAAACGCGCATAAGGGCCCGTCAATCAAACCCCTCTCCGTGAATATTTCGTGACCGCGCCCCTCCCGCCCGTCTTTTGCCGAGCCAAGGGCCAATCCGCTCAAATCGTCAATCGACCTTAATACCGACAGCCGCGTCCGGATGTTCATGGAGAAAATGGCGGAGCACGGCGACGAGCTCGGCGGCGTGCTTCACTTGCCCATTGTCAAGGGCTTTGTGGATATCCTCGATAATCATCGTCCGGATGCGCTCGGTGCCGTGCGCGTGGTGAAGGAGGTAGCTCGCCAGCGCGGCAGCCGGCACGTCCCCGATATGTTCATGCTCGCAAATCGCGGCCACTTCGTCGGGCTCCAAGCCGCACATGGCAATGCAGTCTTCCAGGCTAATCATTGTTGATACCTCGATTATCCAGTGTTGGCGCGACGCTTTGCGGGTCGGAAATCTGCTAATTCCAAAAACAATTATAGCCGCAAACTCGGCGGGCCGAATTTGACGCAGAACAAGGACATGTGCGTTGCAATAGGCGGGTGTCGCGGCAGTTCGCCGCGCTTTCCGGCGCCGGTGGCGATTAGACGGCGGCGCCGGCCTGTCCCGCTTCCCAGCCGAGCATGGCCCGTTTGCGGGTGAGGCCCCAATGATAGCCGGTGAGGTCGCCGTGTTTGCCGATCACCCGGTGGCAGGGAACCACGAAGCAGACCGGATTCTTGCCGACCGCGGCGCCCACTGCCCGGGCGGCCTTGGTGGTGCAGACCTTCGCTGCGAGGTCGGAATAGGTGGTAAGCCGGCCGAGCGGCACCCGCATCAAGGTTTCCCACACCCGCACCTCGAAGTCGGTGCCGATCAGGACGATGCGCAACGGCTGGTCCGGCCGCCAGCGGGAAGGATCGAAGACGCGGCGGGCGAGCGCCGCGGTGCCGTCCTGGTCGTGGACATAGGTCGCGTTCGGCCAACGGGCCTGCATGTCGGCGAGAACGGTCTGCTCCTCGCCGGCATCGGCGAAGGCGAGGCCCGCCAGCCCGCGCTCGGTCGCCATCACCAGGGCGGTTCCGAACGGGCAGGGGTGGAAGCCCCAGCGCAATGTCAGGCCGGCGCCGCCCGTCTTCCACTCGCCGGGCGACATCGCCTCATGGGTGACGAACAGGTCGTGCAGCCGCCCGGGTCCCGATAGCCCCACTTCGTAGGCGGCATCCAGCACGCTCGCCGAATCGCGCAGGAGCTTCCTGGCATGGTCGAGCGTTATCGCCTGAAGGAAGGCTTTAGGAGTAAGCCCCGCCCAGCGCCGAAACAGCACGGTGAGCCCGTCGGCGGAGAGGCCGACGGCGCGGGCGACCGCCGCGACATCCGGCTGTTCACGCCAGTGCTCGGATAGGTACGCAAGGGCGCGGCGCACGCAGTCATAGTCCTCGGCCGCATGCGCGAACGAGGGCGGCGCGGGGGCGATGTCCGCCGGTCTCGGTTCGATTCGGTCAGTCGGGTGATCCATGAGCATCATGGGCCCGATCTAGGCCCGGCCGCGCGGGACCGTCCACCCGATTTCCGGACGGCGCCTAGAATGTGGTGCGGGTCGGGCCACGCTTCGCTTCGCCGATGGCGGCGGAAAGAGCGTCAGCGAAGCTGTCCTTCTCCTCCGGACTCAAATAATGCGCGATCGGGTGACTCTTTCCCCGTGAAACGAGGATAAGCCGCCGTGTCCCGAAATCGGGGTCGACCTCGCGATGGAGCCTGACCCACAGCGGGTTGAGGGTGAATCCCGCCAACTCTCCCGTGTGGCTGATGCGGCGCACATTCAGGGTGGAGGGCGTGACCCACACCTGCTCGCAGGCGGCCGCGCGGCGAAAATTGACGGCGAAAGCGACATAGACGAGGACCACCACGAGCCCTAGAAACCCGATGATCGGCCATGCGCCCGAGAGGATAAAGATTAGTCCCAGCACCAGGCTCGCCCCGCCGAGAACCAACATGACGGCGAGGAAGCCCACGCCGTTGAGGGATCGGTGTGGCGTCACGTCGGCAGCAAAAATTGTCGGTTCCTGGGCGCTGTACACGGATCGGCTCGTCTCCCTGATAAGAACCTAAGACTATGACACGCAAGACAATCCGCAAGTCCCCAACCCCCTCGGCGCGCCCCGCGGCACGAAAGCCCCTCCGAAGGGCTACGCGCGGCAAGGTCAAGCCGTGGACTGCGGACGAGATCGAAGAGGCGTTCCGCCGATTCCGGCAAGCGAATCCCGAGCCGAAGGGGGAACTCAAGCACATCAATCCTTACACCCTGCTGGTCGCGGTGGTGCTCTCGGCCCAGGCGACTGACGCCGGCGTGAACAAGGCGACCAAGGCGCTGTTCGCCACAGCCGACACCCCCGAGAAAATGGTCGCGCTCGGGGAGGACAAGCTGCAGGAGCTGATCAAGACGATCGGCCTCTACCGCACCAAGGCGAAGAACGTGATCGCGCTGTCGCGGCAATTGATCGCCGAGCACGGCGGGATGGTGCCGCCGGTGCGCGAGGCGCTGGAGAAATTGCCCGGCGTCGGGCGCAAGACCGCCAATGTCGTGCTCAACGTCGCCTTCGGCGAGGAGACGATCGCGGTCGACACCCATGTCTTCCGCGTCTGCAACCGCACTGGCCTCGCGCCGGGGAAGGACCCGTTGGAGGTGGAAACGCGGCTCGAAGCGGTCATGCCAGCGGCCTACAAGCGTCACGCGCATCACTGGCTCATCCTGCACGGGCGCTATGTCTGCACCGCGACGCGCCCCCGTTGCCTGACCTGCCTGATTAACGACTTGTGCCGTTGGGAGGGGAAGCTGGTGGCGACCACGTAAGCGAGCGTGCCAGGCGATTTCAACGCTGCGATCTGGGCGGCGCCCTCATCCTCCCCCGCGGCGCGTCCGCTCCGCGGGGGAGGATGAAGTTGAAAGCGACGCTATCCTAAGCCTTCTAATCGTCATTGCCGGGCGAAGACCCGGCAATCCCCCTGCCTCCTCCCGCATCGCACGCAGCCAACCTTGCGCAGGCCGCGCAAGCTTGCCTGCGATGCTCTGCTCCCTCCCCCGCTTGCGGGGGAGGGTTGGGGAGGGGGTGGATGCGTGGATCAGGCCCGCCCATGACGATGACAGTGGGTAGCCGAAGCCGTGGACGCGGTTGGGGTAAACCTTGCCCTAAAGCCGCAGGTCTGGCAGCCTCCAACTGAAGGTTGAGAGGTCTTCGAAATGCCTGAAGGCGTCGAGCAGCGCGATTTTTTCATAAGTTTCAATTCAGCCGATCTCGCTCACGCAGAGGCGATTGATGCTGCGTTAAAGGCAGCTGGCTTCTCCACGTTCTATCACCCAACCGATCTTCTAGTTGGCGGGCGGATCGCTCAGTGGATGGACCAGGCTTTGATGAACGCGCGCCAGATGTTGGCGCTCTACTCGCCGGATTATGTGTCGTCCGGCGCGGTCTATTCGGAGGCCGAGCGCTATGCGCAGTTTTGGCAGGACCCGAAAGGCGAAAAACGCAAGATCATCCCGGTCGTTTTGAAAGCCGCTCAGTTCACGCCGCTTTTCGCGGGAATCAAACGCATCGATGTCGAGGGAAAAGCGCCGAAGGAAGCCGCCGCGGCGGTCGTGGCGGAGCTGAGAAGCGCTGTGGAAAAGGAACGACGTAATTTTTGGCGCGGCGGCCTACCGCAGCCGAAGATTTTCAACGTGGCCTATAGGCCAAACCCGAATTTCACTGGCCGATTCGAGGCATTGGAAACGTTGCAACGCTCACTAAGCGCGCCCGGAACAAACGCCGCGATCACGGCCGTCGCAGGGATGGGTGGGATCGGCAAGACGACGCTCGCGGCAGAATACTGTCACCGCTTCCGCTGGCGCTATGCCGGGGTGTGGTGGGTGCGGGCTGAGCAGGAGCCAGTGATGCTCGCCGATCTCGCGGCGCTTGGCGAAAGGCTGGGCATGGCGCCGAGCGGCAACGTGGAAAATGACGCGCGTGCCGTGCTCGATCATCTCGGCGGCGTCACCGAGCCATGGCTGATGGTCTACGACAACGCACCGAACCCGGATGCCGTGCGCAAATGGCTGCCGGTCGGGGCGGTGCGCGCCATCATCACCTCGCGCTTCACCGAGTTCGGCGATCTCGCTCCGGTCATTCGCGTCGATCAGTGGGCGGATGACGTGACGGCTGAGTATCTGCTCGCGCGCACCGGGCGCAGCGACGCCGAGGGCGCGGCGCGGCTGGCGAAAACGCTTGGGGGCCTGCCACTCGCGGCCGAGCAGGCGGCGACTTTCTTAAGGACGCGCAATGGCATCAGCTTCGACGACTATGGCAATGAAATCGCGCGGCTGATCAAGCGCAAGAAGGATGCTGGGATCACTGGCGATTATCCCGACACGGTCTATGCCGCCTTCGTCAAGTCGCTGGAAACGTTGCAGGGCATGCAAGGCGGCGAGATCGCGCTCGATCTGCTTCGGCTCTGCGCGTTCCTGTCGCCGGACGGCGTTGATCTAGCGCTAGTGACTGTCGACTGGGGCCACGAGGTCTTTCCCGCCAACTTCGCTACTGCCATGTCGGATCAGTTTGCGCGGGAGGATGCGCTGGCGGCGCTGACGTCGCTGTCGCTGCTGCGGCAGGAGGACGGCGCGGCGGGGTCCCATGCTGATTTTTCATCGGCTGCTGCTCGAGGTTGTGCGCGACTGGATGGGCGATGCCGCCCGCACTTTCTGGGGTGCCGCGGCGGTGCGGTTGGTGAGCTGGGTGTTTCCAGGCGATGTGTCGACCAACCCCTCCGCGTGGCCAATCTGCGCCCGCCTCATGCCGCATGTTGCGCCGCTGGCCGGATATGCTCCACGAAATGGAGAGGCAGGTATCGCGCTTGGCCTGTTGCTCAATCAAGCTGCTGTTTATCTCGCTGGCCGCGGCGACCGCGAGGGCGCGCTGGCGTTAGCAGAGAAATCGGTGGCACTCGTGCGCAATACGCGAGCCGATAAAGACCTGCAGCTAGCCACCGCATTAGGAAATTTAGCGGGACGCTATAATGAGCTTGGGCGACTGAAAGATGCGAAGCTGACATACAGTGAAGCGCTTGAGGTCGAGGAAGAGCTCCTGAGCCCCGACGATCCGAGCTTAGCCATTACACGTTCCAATCTCGCACAGCTATACGCGAGCGAAAAAACTATGATGTGGCGGAACCGCTTTTGCGTTCTACGTTAGAGGTGATGAGTGTCAAGTACGGCACCTCATCTGCCGAGTACGGCCATGCGATTTCGGATATAGGAACGCTGTACCTCTATTGG
>Ga0307419_10001906_pt1 | contig 10648 bp, 8 predicted proteins | sample SalMarWE160230MG_2_FD_202512 | JGI IMG/M metagenome (GOLD analysis project Ga0307419, IMG submission 202512) | Salt marsh sediment microbial communities from the Plum Island Ecosystem LTER, Massachusetts, United States - WE1602-30 | ecosystem: Environmental > Aquatic > Marine > Intertidal zone >... | reverse complement strand
ACCATCTTTTCAACGTTAGGCTTTAAGGTTGTAGAAGGACCGGAAGTGGAACTTGATTATTACAACTTTGAGGCCTTAAACATACCAAAGGATCATCCTGCCAGGGATATACAGGACACCTTCTATATATCTGATAACGTGGTATTGAGAACCCATACCTCCCCAATGCAGATCAGAATAATGGAAAGGAAGTCCCCGCCAGTGAGTATAATAGCTCCGGGAAAGGTGTACCGCCCAGATTCAGATATCAGCCATACCCCAATGTTTCATCAGGTGGAAGGGCTATTGGTAGATAAAGGGATTTCCTTTGGCGATCTTAAGGGAACACTTACCACTTTTGTCCATCAGATGTTTGCTCATGATACCAAACTTCGATTCAGAACAGGCTTTTTCCCGTTCACTGAACCCAGTGCAGAGGTTGATATTCAGTGCGTCATATGCAAAGGAGATGGTTGTCGAACCTGCTCTTATACCGGCTGGATAGAGATTCTTGGCTCTGGAATGGTAGACCCAGAGGTATTCAAGGCTGTAGATTATGATCCAGAGATTATCTCTGGTTTCGCATTTGGTATGGGAGTTGAGAGGATAGCTATGCTAAAATCCGGCCTGGATGATATCAGGCTCTTTTTTGAAAATGACATCAGGTTTTTACAGCAATTTTAAATTATCATTATTGCTCGGTAAAATAGTTTTCCCCTCACATCGTTAAATAGTATAACACAAACCACGTAACCATGTAGTATACAAAGGATCATATATGAAAGTTAGCCTTAATTGGCTGAAAGAATTTGTAGAAATTGAACAGACACCAGCTGAAGTGGCTGAATTGCTTACCATGGCAGGCCTTGAGGTTGAAGGCCTCGACCAGAAGGCTCAAAACCTCGATAATGTTAAGGTATCCAAGATCCTTGATATCAAACCACATCCCCAGGCTGATCGGCTATCCATCTGTCAATTAGATGCTGGAAACGAGAGAGCACTTGTGGTCTGTGGCGCCACCAATATTAATAAAGGTGATTGTGTGCCCCTGGCCCCGCCAGGCACGACACTTCCAGATGGCATGCTTATCAAAGAGAGCACAATACGGGGTGAACTATCTCAAGGAATGCTCTTGGCTGAAGATGAGATGGGTCTGACAGATGATCATGCCGGTATCATGATCCTCCCTGACAATCTTACGCCTGGTCAGTCCCTTACCGAAGCCATGGATCTGAAAGATTGGATCCTGGAGATCACCCTGACTCCCAATCGGATTGACTGTGCATCTATACTGGGCATTGCCCGGGAGATAGGAGCCTTGATTAGGAAAAAAGTTACGATACCAGAAGTCCATTTTGAGGAAAGTGATATCGCCATTGAGGACCTAGCCGAGGTGGCTGTCCTCGATACCAATGGCTGTCCTCGGTACACAGCTGGTTTAGTGGATCAGGTAAAAATTGGCCCATCTCCATTTTGGATGAGGTATAAGCTGCATGTTTCTGGAATAAGATCTATCAATAATGTGGTTGATATTACCAACTATGTTCTTATGGAGCTTGGGCAACCTTTGCATGCCTTTGACTACCATCGCCTCGGGGACAGGAAAATAGTAGTCAAGAGAGCAGAAAACGGTCAGACTTTTACCACCTTAGATGAGCAAACCAGAGATCTGGATGATCAGATATTGATGATATGTGACGGGGAACGAGCAGTAGCCATAGCAGGAATAATGGGTGGCCTTAACTCAGAGATAACAGAAGACTCTACTACTGTGCTCGTAGAAAGCGCTTACTTTAATCCCACTATGATCCGCCGCTCCTCAAAAAAGCTTGCTCTGTCTACAGAGGCCTCGTATCGTTTTGAAAGGGGCATTGATATCGAGGGAACTGATCTTGCCTTAAAGAGATCTCTCGAGCTCATACAACAATTGGCTGGAGGAAATATTGCCAGGGGCATTATCGATTGTTACCCGGAACCATGGTCTTCTCCACAAATAACATTACGGGCAGACAGAGCTAATAAACTATTGGGGACTACTATTGATATAAAAACAATGACCGAGCATCTCTCATCCCTTAGTATGGCTGTACAGAGAGTTGACAAAAACAGAATAGAGGTCAGTCCACCGCCTTTCAGAGTAGATATTACCAGAGAGGCTGATTTGATTGAGGAGATTGCACGGTTAACTGGCTACGATAACATACCGGTTACCCTTCCACCTATCAGGCCAACGGAAGAGGATACTACTGAATTTGTTCTCAGAGATAGGACAAAAAACATGTTGGTGGGTATGGGTTTCACAGAAATCATTACCTATAGCTTCATCTCGCCAAAATCTGCCGATATTTTAAGAGCAGGACAGAACAGCAAGCTACGATCCTTTATCAAACTCTTAAACCCTCTTTCCCAGGATCAATCTGTTATGAGGACTTCCCTTATTCCTGGACTCGTTTCTACGGTGAGGCTAAACTCATTAAGGGGTCAGAATGATTTACGGATCTTTGAATGGGGAAAGACATATAACAAAGGGGAAGAGGAGCTGCCCCAGGAAAAACAGGTTCTTGCTGTCTTAATCACTGGGATGGGGTCCACACAAGAATGGTATCAAAAAGCCCGAGAGGCTGATTTTTTTGATATCAAAGGCGTGGCAGAAAATATCCTTGGAGAACTTGGTATTAAAAAAACAGAGTTTAAAAGAAATAACCCAAAAGAAGAATTTGATCAAAACGAATATGCCCGAATTTTCTCCTCCGGCTTTGAGATAGGTGCTATCGGGATGGTCGCAAAAGAGGTTATGGAGGGCTATGGACTTGAAAAAAAAGCCTATATAGTTGAAATCTATATTGATACCATTTTACCATTAATATCCTGGGCAATAAAGTTTAAACCTCTGGCAAAATTTCCATCAGTCAGGAGAGATATCTCTATTATGCTTAATCGCTCTGTAGAGAGCGCCATACTTATAAGTATTGTAAAGGAAATAGGAAAAAACCTGGTTGAATCCGTTGATATATTTGATGTTTACCAAGGCAAACAAATTGCCCCTCAAGAAAAGGCCTTGGCTTTAGGGGTTAGTTACAGGTCAAAAAAAAGGACATTGACAGACGATGAGGTAAATACAATTCACGAGGAGGTAATAGGGGAAATTCGTAGACAGACAGGCGGAAGGCTGAGGGAGGGCCCAAAAAATGGAAATCCCGGATAACAAACGCTTTTTCAGGATTGGTGAGACAAGCCGTATAATTGGAGTAAAGCCTTATGTTCTTCGCTACTGGGAAAAAGAGTTTCAAAATATTCGGCCTAAAAGGGCAGATTCGAGACAGAGAACCTATCAGCGTGAAGATATCGAAACTATCGGAGAGATAAAAAAACTCCTCTACGAAGAGAAACTCACAATAGACGGCGCAAAAAAAAGGCTCAAGTCTGGAAAAAAGGTTAGCTCTACCCCACCTGATACCTTATTAAAGGAAATTAAAGAAGAACTTACACAAATCCTGAAAATGCTTCAATAATTTTTAAGCGTTTACCTTTCAGCCATAGATACCTGGCATTACTTCCAGAAAGGGGCAAATCCTTTCTTCACCCATCACAGCCGGTAACCTCTCAGGTCTCTTGGCTCCCTTCAGATGGTCAAAGTCACATAGATCAATCCAATTCTTTTCTCCCATATCTTTTGGATGACATTTTTTGTGAAATAGGATAGATTGCTTTATCCAGTTAAGATATGCGTGTTCAGTGCGAATTGAATAGTGCTTTCTACACATCACATCACGAACCTGATCCAGTAACTTCATATCACACACTCTATTTCAGTATTTTACAATCTTAATGTTACATTTACGGTACTACTCTCGTTCAAAGTTCACAGTTGCACGCCTGCCCGTCCCGATTATATCGGGACAGGTGGGTCTGGGCCAGGGGTTAGAAGTCAAAATCTAAGGATAGAGGATCAGAAAAATCAAATACGAAATCAAAAATAAAATAATAATGAGTCAAGAGCAGACCCCTTTTTAAATTGTGCACTTTTTCAATGTGCTCACATACGTTTGGAAACCGATCTGTTTTCCTATGACCCACATATTTGATATCGATAAGTCATTTATTAAAGCGGTTGATGATAATACTGCGCGGGAACTGGTTGCACGGTTGTGTCGTGCAGAGCTAAGGGCCCAAGGGCTTCCCGAATCTGCCGTAACTTGGGGTGGTGACCAGCGCGCCAAAGATGGCGGCGTCGATGTGCGTGTGGACTGTCCGAGCCCGCTTCGGACGCCGGACTTCGTCAAGACGGCGCGCACAGTGTTCCAGGTTAAGGCGGAGAGATTCCCACCCTCGAAGATTCCGGAGGAGATGGCACCGAAGGGCGCTCTACGGCCAGCGATAGTGGAGCTCAAGGAGACGGGTGGCGCCTACATTATTGTTTCGACGCAAGATGACGACACTGACTTAGCCTTGCAGCCGCGACGCGACGCTATCCTGCATTGCCTCAGTGATCACGAGATCAACACCTCTGTCCAGTCTGACTTTTACGACAGCCGACGTATTGCCGATTGGGTTGAACAGCATCCTTCGATTGCAATGTGGCTTAGGCACAAGATAGGCCAGGCACTTAAGGGTTGGCGTCCTTACGGGTCCTGGGCTTATGGTGAAGACGATCCCGAAGCGGAGTACCTTGTAGATGATCGGGTGAGGGTCTTCGTGCCTGGTGCCGATGAGGGACGCTGTATAACGGATGTGATCGCACAATTAAGGCGAGAATTGGAGCAAACAGTTTCGATTAGGATTGTCGGTTTGTCTGGCGTTGGCAAAACGAGGTTGGTCCAAGCCTTGTTCGACCCGCGCGTGTGCCACGAATCGCTCGCCCCAACATCCGAAAATGTCATATATGTAGATCTCGCCGATGAACCGGAACCGCAACCACAAACGATGCTAGAGAGTCTGCTTGAACGTGGATCAGATTCGATCGTCGTCATCGATAATTGCGGCCCGGATACCCACGAGCGACTGACCGGTATCGTCAAGCGTAACGGCAGCCGGCTGAAGCTGATCACCATCGAATATGACATTCGCGATGATTTGCCTGAAGACACGCTTTGTTACCGTCTGGATGGCTCGTCGTCGGAGATCATTACGAAGCTTCTGAGGGCTCGCTATCGACGCCTTTCGAATAGTGACGCTGACCGCATCGCCGAGTTCTCCGATGGCAATGCTCGCGTGGCCTTTGCGCTGGCATCAACCGTTGAGACAGGGGGAGAACTCTCTAGGTTGCGAAACCGAGAACTATTCGAGCGTCTGTTTCAGCAAAAGAATGATCCGAACGATGAGCTTCTGCGATGCGCAGCAGCTGCGAGCCTGCTTTATTCATTCGACGGTGCGGATGTGTCGCCCAACGGGGAAATCGCCCCCCTTGCCAGCTTTTCTGAAGTGACTCCGCTGACCTTCTTACGACACATTGCAGAGCTGGAACGCCGCGGATTGGTGCAGAAACGGGGGCGATGGCGGGCCGTGTTACCCCATGCGATTGCAAACGGCTTGGCAAGACGGATGCTCGAATCTGTACCCGAGCATTTGTTATATGAAGCACTTATCGAAGAGGGTGGTGAACGGATAGCTCGTTCATTCAGCAGACGGTTGGGATTCCTGCACGATTGCCAGAAGGCGGTGGCGATGGCGTCGAGAATGGTCGCTGGCGACGGAAATCTCGGGGAGTTGACGGCACTATCGGACTTCGAACGCCAAATGTTTGCGAATCTGGCACCGGTCGATCCAAAGGGAGCGCTGGACGCGATCGAGCGCGCGGCAGAGAAGGAGGGCTTTCTGTCAATTAACAACCATGCCCGAGCGCGATTTGCCCGCGTTGCGCGATCCATTGCCTATGAGCCTGAGTATTTTGACGACGCGGCATTGATCTTGAGACGGTTCGCCTTGGCTGAACCGGAGGGCTACAATTACGAACCAGTTCGGGACATGCTGAAATCACTCTTTTTCTGCTATCTATCGGGTACACAGGCAAGTCCTGAGCAGCGTCATAAAGTGGTCGAAGACCTCGTTTTTAGAGGTGAAGAGAAAGAGCGCGAGCTTGGATTTGATTTGATCCACGCCGGACTGGAGGCATGCCATTTCAGCTCGCACTATGGATTTGAGTTTGGTGCGAGACGTCGAGATTATGGCTGGCATCCGCGATCCCAAGCAGACGTTAAGACTTGGTTTCGACCTTGGATTGAGATAGCGGCCACGATCGGCGTTCAGGACAATGAGAATGGACGCAAAGCGCGGACCATTCTGGGCGAGGCTTGGCGAGGCCTCTGGGGGCGAGTAAGCCTTGATGATGAGTTGGTTGATGTTGCGAGACGTTTAAGCGCCATAGATGGCTGGCCCGAAGGATGGTTGGGTGTGCGGCGGGTATTGCAGAGGGATGCGAAATCGCTGACGCCCACATCACTCGCCCAACTCAGAGAACTCGAGAAGTCGCTTGCGCCGTCCGATCTGGTTTCTGAGATTCGTGCGCGCGTCCTTGCACGCGGTACATTCGCTTATGATCTCGACGATGAAGATACCCTTGAAGACGAAAACAAGAAACCGCTATCAGCATCTGAGAAGCATCGAAAAGCCCGGATGAAGGCTGAAGCGCTTGGCGCCAAGGCAGCCAGTTCGCCCGAGCTATTAGAGACGCTAATCCCTGATCTTTGTTCCACGGGGCGCAGTAGCGGAGTCTACGATTTTGGCCGGGGAATCGGCAGGCATCATGCAGATATATATGGCCTGTTGGATGCTGTGCGGACCCATATCAAACGCGCTGACTGCGGCGAGTTGAGTCTAATTTGGGTGAGAGGCCTGCTAGCAGGGTGGGAGGACACCGATCCCGACGCTGTCGAGAGATTCTTGGACGATGCAATCGCTGATGTTGTCTGGCGGGATTGGTTTGTCGAGCTTCAGGTTCAGTCGAATCTCGATGTGAAGGCTTTTGACCGTCTACTTAGAGCGCTCGATTCGGGACATTGCCCGACATGGCAATTCCGCTATCTTGCCATTGGCCGTGCGACAGACCCTCTAACCGTCTCGCAGATAATGGCGCTATCGAACAAATTAGCGTTGAGACCCGACCACGGGCTGTTCACAGCAATTGATCTCCTTGCTATGGTGATTCACTGCACAGATAAAAAAGACGAGCAGTACAAAAACGAACTTGGCAATGCGCTTCTCGAGTTTCTCGGATATATCGACTGGTCACTCCTGAATGACGATCGCGCACAGATAGACCATGATCTTGGTGAGGTCTTGAAGTTCGCTTTGCAGTTGGCCGAATCGGAGAGCCATGTCACGCCAATCCTGAGGCGCATGCTACCAACAGCTGAGACGTGTTGGGTTCGTTACAACGACGTGAGAAAGAATGCCCTGAAGCCATTTTTTCAATTCTTACCGCGGCTTGCATTGGAACTGGTTTGCATCCCGGACGAAGATGGAACGTTTCACCGTGCGACCGATCTCGTCTCCGATCCATATTCGGAGCGGCGTGAAACGGCCCTTGGATTCGTCCCAACGGAGGTGCTTATTGGTTGGTGCAAAGAGAAGCCGGAGACACGTTATGCGTTTGCCGCAGGGGCCTGCAAACTCTTTGAGAAGCAAGACGACGATAAGACGCCTCTGGTGATTTCCGACACTGCGGTCGCACTCTTGGAAGCAGCACCCGACAAAAAAGCCATTGTAGAGGCACTTGTTTCCCGCTTTGAACCATGCTCTTGGTCTGGTTCGCTAGCAGCCATTCTGGAAGCTCGGCTTCCTTTACTCGATCAGTTAGTCGTCACGGGTAATGAAGCCATCATCTCGGCCATAGAGACTGCAAAGGAGACACTCCTAAGCCGCATCTACGCAGAGCGGGCGCGAGAGACGGAAAAGGAAAGGTCACGTAACTCCAGTTTTGAATGACCGACGGCAGTGTCGATAGTTGAACATAAGTGTAGCGCCTAACAATCTCTTCCAGCGGATATATCAACTCACTTCAGCGGTAATCCGCACTGCTGAGTTCGGCCGTTAGCTATCAAAGTCGTTAATTGATAGGAGAAATTATGTTTAGGATAACACAAAAAGGAATGAATCGTTTAGATATTGAGATGAGCGGTAAGTTAAACTCTGAGGAAATGAAAATTGCATTAGATGAATTTGCAAGCAAATCGAAGAATATAGAAAATGGTAAAATGCTGTATGACGTTATTGACTTTCACCTGCCATCACTGGGTGCAATTGGAATTGAATTTTCTCGCCTTCCCTCAATGTTCGGACTTATGAAAAAATTTGACCGTGCTGCTGTTTTAACTGACAAGACATGGTTAAAGAAAGTAAGTGAATTTGAAGGGGTTTTATTCCCAGGTCTGGAAATTAAGGCTTTTAATAAGGATCAAAAAGAAGAAGCAGAAGATTGGTTATCAAGTTAGAACGACACTTTATATAGAAAATAGCTAACCAATCGTTCCAGCTGGAAAAACAGTGCGTTTGACCGGCATATCCAAGAAATCTTTATTGCCGAGTGCAACCAATCTGCCCAAACTTTCCCATGCTTTTTGCAGCTGAACTCCACGTTATCTTTTACTCCTTTCCCTTGACAAATGCATTAATACAGGGCATCATTGTATGCATATAAATTGCATACAAAGGAGGCACAAATGAGAACAACTTTAAATATAGAAAATGACCTTATTGAAAAGGCATCAAGATTGACCGGAATTAAAGAAAAAACATCTTTGGTAAAACTCGGACTTGAAGCGCTCATAGCAAAGGAAAGTAGCAAACGACTTGCGAAATTAGGAGGGAGTGAAAAAGACTTAAAACCGATTCCGCGCAGGAGATCATTAGATGTCTGATTTTATTCTTGTTGACACATCTGTTTGGATAAAGCACTTGAGGGAAAGTGAAAAGAACCTCGTCCGATTACTTGAACAAGGATTAGTTGCATGTCATCCTTTTATCATAGGTGAACTTGCTTGTGGAGGCATCAAAAACAGACATGAAATCATTAGCTTGCTTAATGATCTGCCATCAACAGACATTCTTGATCATTACGATATTATGGAATTTATTGAATACCGCAAAATCATGAATAAAGGTATTGGTTATGTTGATGTTCATTTACTCGGATCAGCACTTGTTACAGAAACTCCTTTATGGACATTCGATAAAGCATTAAAGAAAATCGCGAATCAATTATCCATAAGTTGTGATATAAAATCTAAAAGATAACCTGCAATTAATCGGATGGCCTACCGCTCGCTTCGCTCGCTATCGGCCATCCGATTAATTGCGTTTGGGCATGAAGATATGAGCAAGGCACATCGAATAGCCGCAGGTGGCTTCATCTTTAGAGATGATAAGGTTTTGCTTGTCAGGTGTCAGGTACCGTGACGGCAATGGAGGAACGTATATAGTCGGTCCTGGTGGAAAACTGAAGGAGGAAGAGTCGGAGGATTTGAATATGATTGCACAATTGTCCGTATACCCAATTGGGGAAGGCACGAGCCTTGGACGTTTCGTTCGTAAAGGTGTCAAGGTTATTGAGGAATTAGGCTATACATACGAGACCGGAGGCATGAGCACGGCCATTGAAGTCCCGGATCTGGATGCCCTTTTCGATCTCGTTAAAAAAGTGCACGCCGCCCATGTGGAAGAAGGCGCACGCCGCGTGATAATCGATCTGAAGGTGGACGATCGCAGGGATAAAAAGGCCACGATTGAAACGAAAAAAACATCGGCGAAAAAATTCTAACTGGCAATCCCCCAAAAAAATCACTGAAATTTTTTGCTCGGGCCATGGGAAACCACAATGATGGAGATTTCAGGCAAATTGGGCATTGCATCTTTAAATGACCAGTGGTATCTGTACAACCAAAAAATGAACGTTATCTTCGGTGGAATCCAATGTATAGTTTTAATGATCATCGTATTTATTTCCATCTTTAAGCCTTGGAAGAAGAAAAAATCAAAAAATCAAAAAATCAAACCTGATCTCTTTAAATAGTAATTGGCGTTTTCAGAGACTCTCTGTTAGAACACCACCTAACAACAGAAGGAGGATTTCCATGAAAAAATGGCATGAACTTGGTAAAGAACTCAGGCGTTTTATTAATCCTGACACCTTTCCTGTAGCAGTACGGTTTTTAGCCCATGAAAGCGAGATTCCAAAGGGAGTCAAAACTCCATTAAAAGATCTAAAGGTAAAGATAGCCCACTGTCAGGCTGCAGCTATCACTCGTAAATATGGCTGGACATTAGCTATGACTCCCAATGATTTAGGCTGCGCAATTTCGGGCCATACCTATGGTTGGGAACCGGCTCACAAAAATGGAGCGGTCAACTTTTTAACGCGCATGAATTACGCTGCTGATAGAACAACAGCCCTTAACATCTTAGAATCCCACAAAACCTTGAAATCCGGTCAATGTGAGGCCGTGGTCTATTCTCCCCTGGAATGGACTAAGGTGGAACCGGATGTCGTTTTGATCTACTTGAATCCGGCCCAGCTTATGCGCTGCCTCCATGGAAGCACCTGGCATACGGGCAGACCAATTGCCAGTTCATTTTCTGGTCGTGCTGCATCCTGCACAGAGGGTGTTTTAGGAGCATTTTTGGATCAAACCCCTAAGGTAGTAGTGCCTGGCAACGGAGATCGTGTGTGGGCGGC
>Ga0307419_10001905_pt1 | contig 10652 bp, 5 predicted proteins | sample SalMarWE160230MG_2_FD_202512 | JGI IMG/M metagenome (GOLD analysis project Ga0307419, IMG submission 202512) | Salt marsh sediment microbial communities from the Plum Island Ecosystem LTER, Massachusetts, United States - WE1602-30 | ecosystem: Environmental > Aquatic > Marine > Intertidal zone >... | reverse complement strand
CCCCGCTCAGGCCTGGTTACATAACCAAACAGTATACCCCTACCACCTCCTCGCATGCCTACCGCACCTCCAGGTCCACGGCATAGTTCGTGCCGGGATAGTTAGGAGGGGTGCTCAGGACCCAGCCGGAGACAGAGTTGTAGATCGCCCCGTCCTTGTGCAGGATGTAGTAGTTCGTCCCGTCGGCATTGAGCTTCAGATCAACTGCATAGCCGGTGCCGGGATAGTAGGGGGGGATTGTCATTATCCACCCCGAATCTGAAAACCACACGGCGCCGTCCCGGTGCTGGATCGCACATCTGGCTGTCGTGCACTCCAAATCCACCGCATACCCTGTCCCTGCGTAGTAGGGAGGCGTGGCAAGGTTCCAGCCGGTATCCGAATTCCACAACGCCCCGTCCCGGTGCAGGATATAGGCAGCCAGGTGTAGAACCATACCATAGCTCGATGTTCTGAATTCAAGATCCCGGGCGTAGTCGGAGCCGGGATAGTACGGAGGGGTATCCGTGTTCCAGCCATTCCACGAGTGATAGATCGCCCCATCTTTGTGGAGGATCGCATAGAACTCTGCAGCAAGCCACCACCGTATCTCCAGGGCACGGGCATAGCCGCTGCCGGGATAATAGGGAGGGGTGGTAAGGGTCCAGCCGCTATCCGAATTCCACAGCGCTCCGTCCCGGTGCAGGATCACCATCGTATCATCGGTAGTGGTAAACTCCAGATCCACCGCATAATGAGAGCCGGAATAGTAGGGGGGCGAGGTCATGGTCCAGCCATCCCTGTTGTCCAGGATGGCCCCATCCGTATGGAGGATGTAGGCCGTGAGGTCGTATTCATCCGCCCCCAGATCTGCGGTCTTCACCCAGTCGATATCTCCATCGAGCGTACGCTGATCACCCTCAAAGTCCTCATCGGGCAGATGAGGTGCGCTGTTATTACCGACATCGATGCAGGGGGAGGTGCCCAGAAGGTGCAGGTCCCAGTTTGCCGGATCGGGATCATCGTCATCGACAAAGAGGGGGTCACTGTTGATATTGCCGGTGCCGGTGTATCCACCTTCAACATCGCAGTAGGTGACGGTGGGAGAAGCCCCGGCTGCGTCACGGATTTCAGCGTCAGCGCCAGCGGCATCGCCCCAGAGGATGCAGTTGGTCATAGTCGGGCCGGAGCCGGCGCTATTGTATAGCGCGCCGCCGGTTGTGAGAGCACTGTTTCCCGCAAAGGAGCAGTTGGTAACGGTGGGCTCGGCGTTCTCGTTGTAGATACCGCCGCCGCTGCCGGGGTTCGCCTCATTCTTAATAAAGGTACAGTTGGTGATGATCGGGTCGGCGCCCTCGTTGTAGATACCGGCGCCGGAGAAGCCTTGATTTTCCAAGAAGGTGCAGTCGGCAATGGGTGGGGAGGAGACATGGTTGTAAATCCCGCCGCCCTCGTAGTATGCCTTATTTTCGGAGAAGGTACAGTCGGTGATGGCAGGACCGGAGCTGCTGGTATAGATTCCGCCGCCCTGGTCTGTTGCGGTATTATCGTTAAACAAGCAGTTGGTGATGGTAGTATAAGCATAGAGATAGCTGTAGATTCCACCACCGAGATCCGCACGATTATTGTAGATAGTGCAGTTGGCTATCGTCACAGAAGAAGCGGAGATATAGATCCCACCGCCCTTATCATCCGGATTAGATGCTCCGCTGGCATTACCACGGGTGATGTGAAGGCCATCGATGGTGGCGTTGGCGGCGGTGACATAGAAACAGTGATAGATCATATCCAGTCCGTCCACCGCTGTCACGTTGTCTTCCCAGTTCCGCTGGCTCCTCAGGGTCTCGGTGCCGTCAAATCCTCCATAAATACCGACGGCCTCGTCGACATCAATCGTCGCGGAAGAGATGTCATACGTACCCTCCTTCACCCAGATCTCATCTCCAGGGTCGGCGCAGTCGACGGCCTTTTGTATGGTGGCAAAGGCCGTGCCCCAGGTGCTGCCGCCCGTGCAATCAGGGGGGTCAACCCCGTCTGTCTTGACCCGCAAGATCGCTGCCCCGCTGTTCCCTGCCAAGCCTACAACCAATAAAAACGCCATGAGAAACCAACACCTTTTCATGAGTCACCTCTCCCTCATACTATTTTGCTCATGGTCTTACACCGATTACCTTTAAACATTGTTAGCAAAGCGCTCCCCTCCTCAGCTCCGAACAGTGGTGCGGAAGCCTGGTACGAGCACCCTCAGTTTATGATCCTACCGCAACTCCAGGTCCACGGCATAGTTTGTGCCGGGGTAGTAAGGCGGGGTTGCCGTGTTCCAGCCGGTGACGGAGTTATAGATCGCGCCGTCCTTATGCAGGATCACATACCCGTTTACCACCAGCTCCAGGGCCTTGGCATAGGCAGTGCCTGCATAGTACGGGGGTATCGTGAGTGTCCAGCCGGCGGAGGTACTCCACAGGGCGCCGTCCTTGTGCAGGATGACGTAGCCGCTATCCTCGATCTTCATGTCCACTGCGTAGTTCGTACCGGCGTAGTAAGGGGGTGTGGTGAAAATCCAGCCTGTGGCAGAATCATAGACCGCCCCATCCTTATGCAGGATCACGTAGCTTGCATCCGCCCGCACCTCCAGGTCTCTCGCATAGGCGGTACCGGGGTAGTAGGGGGGAGTGGTCATGACCCACCCCGTAGCGGCGTACCACAGGGCGCCGTCTTGATGCAGGATGACCCCTGGAAGCACATCCACGGCCCAGGCATTACCAGGATAGTAGGGTGGTGTGGTCGTTGTCCAGAGGCCGAGGCCTGCCAGGCCTAAGAAGTAGGCCCCCTCCTTGTGCAGGATCAGGTAGATGCCATTTCCCCACAGCTTGAGGGCGCGGGCATACGCAGTGCCGGGGTAATAGTGAGAGGTCGCGGTGAGCCAGCCGGTGGTGCTGTTCCACAGAGCGCCGTCTTTGTGCAGGATGACGTAGACCGCCGCAAACTCATCTACGCCCATATCCGCCGTGGCGGTTGAGTCATAGTCGCCATCGATGATACGGCTATCACCATCGCAGTCCGTGCCGAGGATGCCGGGGGCACCGTTGAGGCCTTTGTCGATGCAGGGGGAGGTAGGGAGCAGGTGGTAATCGCCATTGACGGGGTCGGCAAAGAGGGGGTCTTTATCGATGTTGTCGCTAAACCCGCCGTTCCAGCTACCGCTCAGATCATGATAGTCATTGCAATAGCCATAGGCAGTGTAGGTGCCCCCCAAACAGATATCCCCCCCGTCAGGACCGGTATTCCCACGGATGATATTGTTATAGCACTCGATAGTGCCGCTTCCGCCAGAAGTGAAAACAAGGTATGCGCCGCCACCATCACAGGCAGCGGTGTTTCCCGTGATCGTGTTGTTGGTGAGGGTGACGGTGCCTAGCGTGCCTGAAGTTGTAGAAGAGTCGGCATAGACCCCGCCGCCAGTAGACCCAGCGGTGTTTCCCGTGATCGTGTTGTTGGTGAGGACAACATCCCCAGCTGCACCACCCGTTGAGCCTGATGCGGCATAGACCCCGCCGCCATAATACGTATTAGCAGTGTTGCCCTGGATGTTATTGTGGCGCAGAAGGATCGTACCACCCGCACCGGAAGAAGTTGAATAACTAGTGGCTTCTATCCCCCCGCCGTGCAGGGCAGAGATGTTTCCCTTGATAATGTTGTTGAGCAGGGTAATATTGCCCGCGTCCCCCGATGAGTTCGATTGAACATATATCCCACCGCCAGTGCCCCCCGCCCCCGTGCTGTTGCCATTCCGAATGGTAAAGGAATCCACTACGAAAGCGCCACCGCTGCCATCATACAGGGAAAGCACACTGTCGGAATTATTACCATCCAGCGTCGTCAATATCGGGTTAGCTACCCTTGCGGCACAACCCGTCGCTGGGGCGTAGCCGCCCTCCAGGGTGATGCTGTAGCCTGAGCTGGAGCTATAGGTGAAGTTTCCCGTATACGTCCCTATGACGCACTTAATGATGACATCCTCCGTGGCGTTTACCACCGCATCATCGAGGGCGTCCTGGAGATCATTCAATCCAGTTCCACCAGGATATACGCAGTACTCCGCCCCCCATGCACCCCCTGCCAGAAAAGCAAGGGTTGATAGACAGCAAAGAACCAAAACTAATGTCTTGTGCATATCATCCTCCTCCTTTCTGATAAGGTAAAGAAAGGCCGCCGTCAGGGCATAACCCCACCGAGGCCCATGTTATATACCACCTTCTGGAAACTCTCTTTCCCATCCCCCCCACTCCGTGAAGGCTCGCTGGTATGTTGTACTGTTTTCGAGCATCAGGTGGATTATGAGTGTTATCTATTCACAAGATAAGGCCAAAGTCAAGAAGGAAATACCTGATTGTTGACCTTATAACGCTGTCAGAAACAGGATGAACGAGGGTAACCGGTGAGATGGGGCGGGTCAGGAATATGAAAAGGGCCAGCCCTTCTGTGATATCCATTTGCACTGCGTGTCTTCTACCGCACCTTCAGGTCTATATTCTCCTGTTCCCCGGCCAGTATAGAGAGGTATGGAGGAGCCGGTCAGTAACGTATCGTACATGGCCCGGTATAGTGATGCAGGCTATAATAAAAAGGGGGGCTCAAGGCCCCCCTGCATGGTGTTACGTCAGATGGATAGTGAGCATCATCTCCTCTGCCTATTCAGCAGGTGTGTCTGATGTAGATCACTTACCAATACGTCTATGTATTTTGTCACTTATTGATTCTTTGCTGCATCACGTACTGCTTCACGATGTTCAGCACGTTCGATATCGACGTCACGCACTACTTGGAAGTCCTCGTATCCCTTGCGCTTACCCTGGACGAGATAGTCGAAGGTGCCGCTCTTACCAGCGGCCTCGCCGACAACGATCTGTGAGGTACCTTTCTCCACGACGTAGAGCTGGAGCGGCGCGCCATATGGAGTCACGGTTACCGTTAAGCTTTCCTTTTCATCGGCGGTCACCTTGGCAAAGTGTTCCGGGAGGGTGATGACTGCCGTGCCGTCAACAACCTCTGCAGTGCCGCGCACATAGGTCCCGGACTCAGGTCCCTCCAGGCACGCATAGTAGATCTCCTTGGTGGGGTCTGTCGGGTCAGGCATGACGAAGCTTTTTGTACCCGTGACATCTAAGTCACCATTAATGGTCGTATCTACTTCAATCAAGAACTCAGGAGGATTACTCAAAGCGTCTACAAACCAAATTGTGTCAGCATGAATATCATCAATGAGCATTAAATCACTTAGAAGGTTCAAGAAGCTATATTGGTCCGCAGTGTCTGTTTTAAATTTAATCCCGTAGGCAAGCCCCGAAGCCCCGCGTCCCTGAACCGTTAAGTGAGGATAGCTTGTACCGGCCACCGTAAGTTCACCTACCTCTATAGCCCGGGCGTAGGCACTCCCTGGATAGTACGGCGGGGTAGTCAAGATCCATCCGTCGGTCTGATTCCATATACTTCCATCTTTGTGAAGCATCACCAAACCATCAGGGGTGTAGGCGAAATCCACAGCCCAATCATTTCCTGCATAATAGGGAGGGGTACTCAGTACCCAGCCATCCACGGAATCGTAGACCGCCCCCTCCTTGTGCAGTATCTTGTACGACGCTGCCTCTACAGCCCCCACCAAAAAGACCACAACCAAAAGTGCCAATAAAACCCTTATACATATCTTCATACCGCACCTCCCCTTTTTTTAAACATGATATGCTTTTTCATTTGTACCTTACTTTTCTTGCCCGGTGTTATTGAGCTTCTTCAGCTCAACACACTCTTTTTAGTATCTCCTTATCTCACCTCCTTGCCCTAAGTTTTAGTTACAGCACATTCAACCAAAAACGTTTTCTCGTGCTATCAACCTCTCTCCAAGGCCTGTACTCTGTTATCGTTATCGTGCCTTTCCCAATAGACCTCACTTGCAGGTCAGGAAATTCCTGATTGTCTAATACCACAATCCTGAGGAGACTACCAGTCCCTTCCTTCCCTACTGCATCTCCAGATCTACCGCCCACACTGAACCGGGATAATAGGGCGGGGTGGTGAGGATCCAGCCGGCATACGCATCATAGAGCGAGCCGTGCTTGTGCAGGATAATATATCTACTGCGCACCATCTCCAATGCCCGCGCATAGTCTGTGCCCGCATAGTACGGAGGGGTGGTCAGCACCCAGCCCCCCCCAGTACTCCACACGGCACCATCCTTGTGCAGGATTATCGAGCCTTCAGAATCGAGCTTCAGATCCACCACCCACTCAGAACCAGCATAATACGGCGGCGTGGTGAGCACCCACCCAGATGCGGAATCATAGATAGCACCGTGCTTGTGCAGAATCACGTAGCTTGTATCATCACTGAGCTCCAGGGCACGCGCATAGTCACTCCCTGCATAATAGGGCGGGGTCGTCAGGGTCCACCCGGTATCAGATGACCAGAGGGCCCCGTCTCTATGTAGGATGCAGTCCCCATCAGTTGCCGTGACCTCCATATCAACGGCATAGTTGGAGCCAGCATAGTAGGGGGGTGTAGTCATGGTCCAGCCCCCTGCTGAATCGTACAGCGCCCCGTCCTTGTGCAGGATCAGATAGTCACCCCCCTCTAACAGCTCCAGGTCACGGGCATAGTCGCTCCCGGCATAGTAGGGGGGGGTGGTGAGCACCCAGCCGGTGGCAGAGGACCACAGCGCCCCATCCCGGTGCAGGATGACGAAGTTGAGGATCACGTACTCATCAGCACCGATGTCCACCGCGGCGGTCATATCACCGTCACCGTCTACGTTCCGGGGATCACCCTCAAAGTCATAGGTGGGAAGACCTCCGGGAGGGGTCATGTGCCCCGCATCGATGCAGGGGGAGTTCGAGCGCAGGTGCAGGTCCCAGTTGGCGGAATCAGGATTGGAGACATCGACAAAGAGGGGATCGGCATCAATATTGGTCCCGACCCCATAATCCCAACCCCCCAATATCGTTGTATAGTTGTTGTTGTAGCCGTTTTTGGTAGTACCACCCACAAAGATGTCCACGGGGGTATTTCCCCGGATGATGTTGTTGTAGCAATTGACAACGCCGCTGCTGCCGCCGGCGTTCATGTATGCGCCCCCCAACGAGCTGCCGGCAGGATTGATGTTGCCCGTAATGGTGTTGTTAGTGAGGGTAACCGTACCACCAGCATCTGAGGATGAATAGGCCTCTATCCCGCTAATAAAAGCAGTACTCGTAGTAGTGTTTCCCGAAATGACGTTGTTGACCACGGTGACATTTCCGCTTGAACCATTTGTCGAACTCGTCCTAAGTAGAGCGCCGCCACCAGCTGTGGAGGTATTTGACGTAATAATGTTGTTGCTGATCTCTATATCCCCTGAATCGATATCACCGGTCGAGTTGGTGTTGGACATGTTTGCAGATAATCCAGTGGAACCACCATGCTGTATGGTGAAACCATCAACAGTGATATAGGGAGCTGTAGCAGAGTAGAACTTCAGCACCATTCCCGAACCACCACCATCCAGGATGGTGTTTGCGGGATCGAGCACCCTCTCAGTACAACTCGTACCGGGGACATAGCCGCCCTCCAGGGTGATGCCGTAGCCTTCACCTGAGGAATAGGTGAAGTTCCCCGTATATGTTCCCTGGACGACCTTGATGAGGTCATAGTCTCCATTAGACTCGGCCGTGGTTAAGGCCGCCTGGAGTTCTGTTTGATTGGTCACGCAGTGCTCTACTACCGGCAATATTCCCCAAACACTTCCCGCGCAAAATAAACAAGAAACCATAAATACAGTGGCTAACAACAATGTCTTCTTCATCATCCCTTTCTCCTCTCTCTTTTTCTCGCTTAGACTTACAAAAAGGCCCCCTTCAGGGCATGGGCATACCCTGAGAGAGGCCACTGTTACGCTACCTTCTGAAAAGCCCTTTCCTTCATCCCCTGCATCATCTCCCCGCTCCACGAAGGTTCGTTGGTATAGTGTGCTGTTTTTGAAAATCAGGCTGATTGTTTCACTATCTACCCACATAACAGGGCCGATGTCAAGCAAAAATGCACCTTTTGTGCGGAAAAAAGCAAGAATGCGGGATGAGTCTGCGAATGTGCGGGCCGGCCATACAAGCCGGGTTGGGAGCGCCAGAGAACGAAAAAGGGCCGGCCATCAAGGCCGGCCCTGTCGTGTCGCCGTTTGCCCTGCGTCCCTGCTACCGCACCTCCAGATCCACCGCATAGTCTGTGCCGGGGTAGTAAGGCGGCGTCGTCATGTCCCAACCCGTGATTGAGCTGTAGATGGCGCCATCCTTATGCAAGATCACGTAGCCGTTTACCACCAACTCCAGAGCGCGGGCATATGCCGAGCCGGGATAGTATGGCGGCTTCGTGAGTATCCAACCCCCGGCAGTACTCCACAAAGCCCCGTCCTGGTGCAGGATGCTATACCCGCTTGTATCAAGCTTGAGATCCACGGCCCAGGCCGCACCTGGGCAGTATGGCGGGGTCGTGACAACCCAGCCTGTGGGTGAGTCGTACACCGCCCCATCCTTGTGGAGTATGGCGTAGCTATTATCCGTCCGTACCTCCAGGTCCTTGGCATACGCCGATCCGGGGTAGTAGGGAGGGGTGGTGGTCACCCACCCCGTATCAGCGTACCACAGGGAGCCGTCTTTATGCAGGATGACCCCGCCAAGTATATCCACGGCCCAGGCATTACCAGGATAGTAGGGGGGTGTGGTCGTTGTCCAGAGGCCGAGGCCTGCCAGGCCTAAGAAGTAAGCCCCCTGTTTGTGCAGGATACGGTAGGTCTCTGCCTGCACCGTGCCTGCTGCTACTACCACCACTACACACACGAAAACCACTATGAACCTTTTCATTTGCTAACCCTCCTGTGTTATTAGTTACTGTTACAAGAAAATAGCCCCCAAGAGTGTACAAAATCCCCTTGGAGGCTATGCTTACGCTAACTTTATATATATCCTCCTCATCACTTCCACTGCAGGATGAAGGTCAGGCCGTTGGTTTATTCTGTTTTTGTGTCTTTGCAGGGGGTGGGCCTTGCGGCCCTCCCCCTTTTTGCTCACCTCGCTTATAAGTCTACCATATAAGTGGTGTTGACGATAAGCTGTCATTCATATGACATCTCGCACCGTGCCTCGCTTAGCCGCTCGTGTAGACCACGGCGATGAGGTAGACCTTATATGTCTTGCCGTTGATCTCTACGACCTCGGTCACGGTATCCCAGTCCACGGTCTCGGTAGCCTTGCCCAGGGTGTAGGAGTGCAGCAGGTCATCATCCTGTCGCTGTCCATAACCCGGGATGGCAGAGGTGGTAATGTAGTCCCCTGCCTCAATCGCACCGTTGATGTCAGCCACCCAGACCCTCCCCTCTCCGAGGGCGTTGACTATGGCAAAACGCTCCCCTGCCTGAGCCTTATACCAGTAGTCCTCACGCAGGGTGGTCTCTGCCACCAGGACGCCGAAGACGGCCTTGTCCTGAGGAGTATCGGCGAGTTTTATTGTGGGCAGGGTGGAGGATAGATTCACTGAACCGTCTGGGTTTTGTCTGATCTGGGCCTGACCAGTTGCAGAAACGATCAACCCGGGTTGGACCTCATCAGGGAAATCGGGGGAGAGCTTTGCATCATGGGCGCCGGTGAAGGGACCATATTTTCCACCTACGCCGATAGCATAAAAGCTATACCCTTCAGTACTATGAGTATAACCGACGACGCCGGTGCTTAAACCACTCTCCGCAAAAGCACTCCCTTGGACGCCATCACCTCCAACGGCGGTAGCCTTTCCATAGACGCCTCTGCCAAGGGGGCTGGCGCACTCACCATAGACACCGTAGGTCTCGCCGCTGGAGGCGTAGGCATAGCCATAAACACCTCTGCCAGCGATGCTGGCAGTGCATCCGCTGACACCGTAGGCCTCGCCGCCGGAGGCACTGTTGGTTCCTTGGACGCCGCAGCCGTCGGGGCTGTCGCTCAAACCAGTGACGCCACGGCTATCGCCGCTGTTGACGGCGGCATAGCCCCAGACGCCCTTGCATCCGACGCCTTGGCATACTCCTTCGACGCCAATACCGCTGACGCCAGCCGTGACTGCTCCTAAGACGCCGGTACCACCCATGACGCCGTTCTCACCGACGACCCCGAAGCTGGGGGCACTTGAGGCGCTAGCCACTCCATAGACACCGTACTTGGGGGCTGTTCCATACACGCCATAGCCTTCGTCGCTGGCGCTCTCCCCATAGACTCCGTAGTTGGCACTGCTGGAGGCGCTAGCCACTCCATAGACGCCTCTGCCTAAGGTGCTCGTGTTCTCCCCGTATACGCCGGCGACATTTTTTTTCGTATAATATCCATGCACCGTGGTGACATTCAGGGCCTGGGCATATGCACTGCCAGGGTAATAGGGAGGGGTGCTCATATCCCATCCCCCTGTCGTACTCCACAGAGCCCCATCCTTGTGCAGGATCGTCACCCCCTGGGAGTCTAATACCATGTCCACTGTCCACTCAGTGCCTGGATAATAGGGGGGTGTCGTCATGGTCCACTTACCTGTATCGGTGTTGTAGATCGCCCCCTGCTTGTGCAGGATACGATAGGTCTCGGCCTGCACCGTACCTGCAACTGCTACAACCACTACACACACTAAAA
>Ga0307419_10001904_pt1 | contig 10654 bp, 9 predicted proteins | sample SalMarWE160230MG_2_FD_202512 | JGI IMG/M metagenome (GOLD analysis project Ga0307419, IMG submission 202512) | Salt marsh sediment microbial communities from the Plum Island Ecosystem LTER, Massachusetts, United States - WE1602-30 | ecosystem: Environmental > Aquatic > Marine > Intertidal zone >... | reverse complement strand
GATTTCTACAAGTACAGGAAGTCAGCAGTACCCCGCGGTCGCTTTTGATAATGACTCCACTTATTTAGTCGTTTGGCAGGATGACCGAAGCGGTTCAGGAAACGATATTTATGGCACTCGTGTTAGTACATCCGGAAATGTCCTGGATCCTCCCGGAATCGCTATTTCAACCGCGACAGGCAGGCAGCAATTCCCTTCAATCGCTTTCGACGGGACAAATTTTCTTGTTGTATGGGCAGATGAACGCGGCGGCAGCGTAAGTACCGACGATATTTACGGCACACTAGTGGAGCCTGATGGCAGTGTTTTAAGTCCTTCCGGAAATGTCATTGCCGACGACGATTACTGGCAGGACCATCCATCGGTTGCTTTTGACGGAACAAATTATCTCGTAGTTTGGGATGATTACGGGAGTGGTACTTTTGAGACGGATATTTACGGAGTAAGAGTAAATCAATCCGGAATTCCAATCGAGGACAGCAGTTTTGCAATTTCAACAGCTGACAACATACAGTATTATCCAGCTGTCGCCTTTGACGGCACAAACTATATGGTCGTATGGTTTGACAAACGAAATGGCAACGCATCCGATATATACGGGGCAAGAGTCCATAAAAACGGCTACGTTCTCGATGCTTCCGGACTTCCCATTATTCCATATTCAGGTACACAGCAATTTCCCTTTATTGTTTTTGACGGTACAAACTATCTTGTAGGCTGCCAAAATAGTCAAAGCGAAACAGTTCAGAATGTACTGGGAGCAGCGGTGAACACCGGCGGATCAACAATCGAAATATATACAATCGCATCTTTTAATATAGAACCATACGAAACAAATCCTGCTGCGGCCAGTGGCGGAGGTTCTCAAATACTGGTTGTTTTCCCGAACTGGGCAGGAGACATCAACGGTAATCCAGCGAATGCCGTACGCATATGGGGTAAAATAAGAATGGCTGCCGGTGTAGAAGAAAACGATGATATCGTGTCCGAAAACGGGAAATTTGACCTTAATATATCCCCAATAACTCAGGGAATCTGTAATATTTCCTTCGTCAATTCAGCTTCCACTCCAGTTACGCTTAAGGTTTTCAATATAGCGGGAATATTACTGGATGAAAGAATTGTAGGAGACAAACAGGGGACTTATAATTTAAACATCGATATGAGCAATCTTACCAATGGTGTATATTTTATAAGTGTATCATCGGATAATACCAGCGAAAAACAAAAAATGGTTTTGATAAAATAAATAAGCTATATTCAAAATAAAAAGGCGGGGAATAACCCGCCTTTTTTATTTTTTTACTATTCAACTATTTAACCATTATACGATTTAACTGATCCGAAGGATCTCTACTTTAACTCTCTCGCTATTTTATATTCTGTTTTGAATTGACTAAATCTACTATTTGTCAATTTCATTTTTAACCTCCGTTTATTTATTAGTTAGACGTGGGAGACTGCTATTTGTTTCAAGAAAAAATTTGGACGCAGATAAACGCAGATTAAAAAGGATTTTTATTTGTTGTTTTATTCCAATTTCCAACTCCTAACTTCTTTTCTACAATAAATAACCAATTGACATTAAATCCATAATCCTTATAATCTAAATATGAATAAAATAAAATGTTTTGAAAATTATCCTTATTGGATTATAATTATTTCAAATCTCTTACAACTTTCTATCTACACAATTGGCATAATTATAATTAAACCGCTCGGAATTATCTGGCTGCTTATCTATCTTGCATACATTGTTTTTTTGGAAATCCGACTTCTTCGAAAAAGCTGTATTAATTGCTATTACTATGGCAAAAGATGCGCTTTCGGTAAAGGCAAATTATGTTCCCTATTTTTCAAAAAGGGGAATATTGAAAAATTTGCTAGCGCCGACAATATAACCTGGAAAGACCTTTTACCCGACATGCTCGTTGCTATAATACCTGCGATAATAGGTATAGTAAGATTAATTATGGATTTTAACTGGATATTACTATTACTCGTAATTATACTATTTTTACTTGTTTCTAAAGGCAACGAATTCGTCCGTGGTACTCTGGCGTGTAAATATTGCAAACAAAGAGAAATCAATTGTCCCGCGGAGAAGATGTTTAATAAAGAAAGCTAACTCTAACCACAGATTGCACAGATTTCCACAAGACTTTTTTGTTTTGTCCCACACGACCCCATAATTGGCCACGGATTAACACTGATTTTTTGTTGTTTTTTTTGACTGGAACCTGGTACCTAATACTTGGACGGGAGGCACAAAATCGTTAGAGACGAGTCTTGGTAAAAGTAGCGTTGGGGCTTGTCCCCAACAGAATCAAATCTTAACCTTATAGGTCAAACACCAGAGAACCGGAAAAAGAATATTCCTTATAGTTTTGAACCCAACCAGCTCTTACTGGATTGTTCAAGATATATAAACAGGTTGTTTTTAAATCTTCTTCTTTTCTCAAAAAATGATCATAAAAACTTTTTTGCCATATCGAACCCTCAAATTTGTATTTCCAGGCAATTTTAATCGATAAACTTTTAAACTCCCTAATAAATGCAATTATTCCTTTTTTTAGTGATGCTGACAACAAAAGATGAAGATGATCGGGCATGAAACAATAAGCGTAAATTGGAATATCGTTTTTGCAGGACATTTTTTTCAATAAGGTCATTGATTCTTCAGTAAATTTGTGATTACAAAATATCTGTTTTTTATCTCTCGAACAAATTGTAACGGAACAAAGTAATTCTGGTTTTTGATATAATTCCTTTTTTAACCGTATGTTTTCATGAAATTTACTATTCATATCAGAGTAAGATATTCGTTTTCTATTTTTGGGCAAGTATGATAGTAGGCGGGGGATGAACCCCCGCGCTACTAAATTTTCGTGTATTCCATGTTTATCAATTTCGTTACACCAATTAACAATAAATCTATAATTTTTATAATCTAATATGCCATCATCTTATAAAAATAAAAGAATAATCGAAGTGGTTCCTCATGATTCAAACTGGGAACAAAAGTTTAAAGAAGAAGCGAAAAAAATCGAAAAGATATTTAAAGAAATATTTGTAGACATACATCATATAGGTAGTACCGCTATTCCGCTGGTTAAAGCAAAACCAATAATAGATATTATGGTAGAAGTTAAAGATATCAACAAAGTGGATAGCTATAATAAACAAATGGAAGAATTAGGATATGAGGCTTTAGGTAAATACGGAATACCCAAAAGAAGGTTTTTCCAGAAAGGAGGAAACAATAGAACTCATCATGTACATATATTCGAGAAAGGAAATCTACAAATTAAAAGACATATCGATTTTAGAGATTATTTAATCTCACATCCGAAAGTCGCAAGAAAATATTCATTGCTAAAAGAGAAATTGGCAAAAAAATATCGTTACGATATAGATAAATACCAGGAAGGAAAAAACATCTTTATAAAGAAAATTGATACACTATTAAGCAATTAAAAAATAAAAACTAATTGAACCACAGATTTCACAGATTGTCACAAGATTTACAATTGTTTTAAACCAAAGTACAGGGATTATAGTTATTAAGCGAATGTTTTCCATCCAAAAGCATAATAAGTATTATCTGATTTTGAGACTCTAATATTTAATTCAAAACCTTCCATCCAAATTCTAAATCGTAATACTGTACATATATTGTTTTCACTCTGGTTAATTCTACTATAGTGTAAATAATCAAAATCAAGAGTTATTCCTCTAAAATGATCTAAATTACTGACACGTTCTAAATTTCTTGAAATAATGGATTTTATTTCATTAACATCCCCTTTAAATAACTGTTTGGATGACCAACTCATTGAAAATTTTTTATATTCTGTTTCAATTTCACTTTCTGTTGAATCATTTAATTCTTTTGTTTTCTCATCAAATTCTTCCAATGCTTTCATTACTATTTCGGACATATTTCCCCCATATTATTACATTCAATTTTTTTATAAAAATAAAAAACAGCGTTCCGTGCAACTCGCTAATAGACTGTTTTTTTCTGTACCTGTTGTAATAAAGATAACTTTTTTTACTACCATTGCTTCGTTAGAATATTTATAGCATTGCTTTTCTTCTTTTTCAATCCCACTTACTGAGTCCATAATGACGATAATATTAATTGTACTTGATTTGTCAAGATAAAAACCAACCCAGAATCAAAGAAAATAAATATTTAACAAGATTAACTCAAAATAACAAAAGGAATAGAAGCAGTGCAAGCAAAAAATTCATGGATTATGGATTAAGTGGTAAGTGTTTCTCTTAATCCTCGCTTTTCTTCGAAGCCTCTCATCTAATACCTAATCCTTGCTTAATTTCCTGCTTATCACCTAATCCTGGAATTACTTTCAACCCCCAGACCTTGACTATAACCTGAACTTCAATAATATATATTACCTTTTTCAAAAAATAAGGGAGGGAATTATGCTTGTTGTTCATGTTCACGTACATATAAAAGAAGATAAAATTGAAGAATTCAAAAAAATATCTTTAGAAAACGCCCAAAATAGCTTAGGAGAACCTGGAATAGCACGCTTCGACGTAATCCAGCAAAATGACGATAAGAGCAAATTTGTTCTCACCGAAGTATATAAAACTACGGACGCCCCGGCTAAACATAAAGAAACCGAACATTACAAAAAATGGAAGGGTTCGGTAGCCGACATGATGACAGAACCCAGATACAGTGTTAAATTTTCAAACTTATTTCCGGATGATTCAGACTGGTGAATACAACACGATTTGAATTCGCGACCGCAAAATGGATAATCTTCGGAGAAGGCTCCGCGAACAAAATCGCCGATAACGCTTTAAACCTCGGCTCTAAACCTCTTATAGTTACAGGAAAAAATAAAAATAGGTGTAAATTTCTACTGGACGATTTCACAAAGAAAAAAATAAAGTTCGAAATATTTTCCGTAACCGGTGAACCCACAACCCAGGTAGTTACCGAATGTCTAAATATGGCAAAACACAGTAAAACGGATGTAATAATAGGTATAGGAGGAGGAAGTGCAATCGACGCGGGTAAAGCGGTATCCGCGCTTATAACAAACGGCGGGGACCTATTCGATTATCTGGAGGTAATAGGCAGAGGTAAACCTATAAACAAACCGACTATTCCTTTCATAGCGGTACCGACAACCGCGGGAACAGGAACCGAAGTAACTAAAAACGCGGTAATAAAGTCCAATGAACATTCCGTGAAGGTTAGCCTAAGAAGCCCTTTTATGCTACCGGATATCGCGATTCTCGATCCCATGTTAACCTATTCTATGCCAAAAGAGGTAACGGCAAGTACGGGTCTCGACGCTTTTACACAGGTAATAGAACCCTATGTTTCAATAAAAGCGAATATGTTGACAGACGCAATCTGCAAAGAAGGAATAAAAAGAATAAGCCGCTCTCTTTTAAAAGCATTTAACAATCCTACCGACGCAAAAGCAAGAGAAGATATGTGCATAGGAAGTCTTTTTGGAGGAATTGCCCTCGCGAACGCGAAACTCGGAGCGGTTCACGGATTCGCGGGACCGATGGGAGGTATGATAGGCGCTCCCCATGGAGTTGTATGCGGAATCCTTCTTCCCTATGTTATAAAAGCTAATATTAAGGCTCTCGAGGAACGTAAACCAACATCTGAGGTATTTAAAAAATATGAAAAAGTCGCGAAAATAGTAACAAAAAACGAAAAAGCAAAACCGAGGGACCTCATCCGGTGGACAGATGAACTATACGAAAAGCTAAATATGCCTCATCTTTCAGAAGTAGACTTAAAAGAAGAACAAATAGAAGAACTGATCAGTAAAGCAAAAATATCAAACAGCATGAAGGGAAATCCTATAGTTTTAACCGATGAGGAATTGAAAGGAATTATAAAAGACGCTTTTTAAAAGTTTTCTTCTAAATAAGAATAAAATAAAGGAGGTATCATGAAAGTAAAAATTTCTTTTTTTAAACAAACATTATTATTATTTCTTATACTAATCACATCTTTTATAAACGGTAATCTTTATGGAACCCCAATTTATAAAGACCAGAACCAACCAATAGAAAAAAGAGTAAAAGACCTTCTAAGCAGGATGACTCTTGAAGAGAAAGTTGAAATGTTAGAGGGAGAAGGCTTTAATTCTCCGGCGAATGAGAGACTCGGAATTCCTCCTATGAATATGACAGATGGTCCTGTTGGGGTTCGCTGGGAAAAAGCGACGGCATTCCCGGCAAGTATTTCAATGGCATCTACCTGGAATACGGATTTAATTTACAAAGTCGGAAAAGCTATCGGAAAAGAGACAAAAGCGAGAGACAGAAATGTGCTTCTTGGTCCGTGCATTTGTATTCATCGTATTCCGCACGGAGGCAGAAATTTTGAAAGTTACGGCGAAGACCCTTATCTTACGTCCAGATTGACAGTCTCATTCGTAAAAGGAGTCCAGAGTGAAAATGTAATAGCAACAGCTAAACATTATGTCTGTAATAATCAGGAATATAACAGATTCAGGGTCGATGTAAAAGTAGATGAAAGAACTCTTCATGAAATATACCTGCCCGCTTTCAAAGCCGCGATAGTCGAGGGAGGATGTTTATCGGTGATGGCCGCGTACAACAGAGTAAACGGACACTATTGCTGCGCAAATACATATTTATTGAAAGATATTTTAAAGGAAAAATGGAACTTCAAAGGCTTTATAATGTCGGATTGGGGCGCCGTTCACAGCGTAATTCCGACCCTTTATGCCGGACTTGATATCGAAATGCCCACCGCGGGATACCTGAAGAAAAACGCGGTGCTCAGTGCAATACAGGGAGATTTGATAAGAAAAGAAGAAATCGATGACAAAGTAAGAAGGATGTTAAGAACAATGTTCGTAACCGGTATTTTCGATCAAAAACTCGACAAAGGAGCAATAAATACACCGGAACATCAGAAGTTAGCTTTAAATGTCGCTAATGAAGGAACAGTGCTTCTGAAAAATGAAGAAAATCTACTGCCTTTGAGCAAAGAAAAAATAAGCAAGATAGCCGTAATCGGTCCCAATGCTAAAGAAGCAATGATCGGAGGCGGAGGCAGCTCGAATGTCGATCCTTTTTATTCCGTAAGCATTTTAGACGGACTCAAAAATAAAGTCGGGAAAGATATTGAGGTAATATATGAAAGAGGACTTTTTAAAGAAAAATTGATAAAACCGATAGAATCTTCATACCTTAGACCTCAAAAAGGAAAATATGGAGAAGTGGGCTTACTGGGGCAATACTTCAATAATACAGCATTCGAAGGAAAACCTGTTATAAGTAGAATCGATAAACAGATTAACTTCGATTTCGATTCGGATTCAACCGATAAGAGACTTAATAAAGATGAATTCTCGATAATATGGACAGGAAAATTACTCCCTTCCTCAAGCGGAAAATACATAATCGGTACCAGTAGTGACGATGGAACCTACTTATATCTAAATGGAAAGCGAATAGTAAATAACTGGGGGCCACATGGTGTAGTTACAAAAACCGATACTGTTGAACTTAAAAAAAACAAATCTTATGATATAAAAGTTGAATACTTTGAAAATATCGGTGGCGCGTCCGTTGTACTAGGATGGAGAAAGTTAGAGGAAAAAAAGGCAGATAAAGAAAAGGCTGCGATGGACAAAGCTATAACGGCAGCAAAAAATTCTGACGTAGCGATAATCTGTGTAGGTGTAAGAGAACACGAAGGAGGAGACAGAGAAGAATTAACTTTACCTATAAAACAGGTCAACCTTATTAAAAATATCGCTTCAGTCAATAAAAATGTTATAGTAGTCTTAAATGGCGGAGCCGCGGTTCTTATGAATGATTGGTTAGATAAAGTTCCAGGATTGATAGCCGCGTGGTATCCGGGACAGGAAGGAGGAAACGCGTTGGCGGACATCATACTCGGGAACGTAAATCCATCAGGAAAATTACCAACGACATTTATAAAAAGATGGGAAGATTCACCAGCCTACGGTAATTACCCGGAAAAAGAGGGAAAAGTTCATTACGAAGAAGGCATTTTTGTAGGATATCGCCACTTTGACAGAGAAAAAATCGAACCTTTATTTCCGTTCGGCTATGGGCTTTCATATACATCATTTAAATACAGCGATTTAAAAATAGATAAAAAGAATATAAAAGAAAACGAAAAGGTTGAAATAAGCCTATACGTAGAAAATACTGGTGAGCGCGCGGGCGCAGAAATAGTCCAGTTATACGTCCAGGATATAAAGGCAAGCGTGGAACGTCCGGTTAAGGAATTAAAATGATTCAAGAAAGTCTTTTTAAATCCCGGAGAAAAGAAAGAAATAAGCCTCGAGCTTGATAAAAGTGCTATTTCTTTTTACGATATTGTAAGCAAAGACTGGACTGTCGAAAAAGGAAAATTTAAAGTATTAATAGGAAGTTCATCGAAAGATATAAAACTTACGGGAGAATTTGTTTTAAGGTAAATATCAAATTAGGTTCTGCATAGTAAAATCGAGGTATATGTCTATGACTTATGCCTGGGTCAGTTTTTTTCTTCTTCATGATGAATAATATACCAATCGTTGCATTTCAACCGCCAGATCGATATTTTTTATCTTTAATTTTCCTTTTAAATCATCATAAGGCATCATACATGTGGGGGTAAAATTAAGAATCGCTTTTATCTCTGAGTCTTTAACAATATCAATAACTTCTTTAATGTGAACAGGAGGAACAGCGATAATTCCTATTTTTATTCCTTCTTTTGCTACTCTTTTCTTAAGTGTCTTTATATCTTCAATTTTAATTCCACAAATTTCTTTCCCGATCTTTTTTTCGTCTTTCTCAAAAGCGATTTTTATAACAAATCCGTACGCTTTAAACCCGGAATAATTTATTAATGCCTTTCCTATATTCCCCACACCTATAAGGGCAATTTGATGTTCTTTTTTATAATACACAACTTGATTTATCTTATCTAAAACTCTTTCAACATTATAACCAATTCCTCTTCTGCCAATCCGTCCAATATAAGACAAATCTTTTCTCACCAATGTGGGCTTGAGTTTTAACCTCCTGGCAATATCCGCAGATGAAAATTGTTCCTTACCGGATTGTTGAAAAGTCGACAGGCACTTTGTATAAAAGAGAAGTCTTTCTACTGTCTCTTTTGGGATATCTTCTTTGTCCATTCTTTCTAACTTATTTTTTCTCTTTGGACGAGATAAATTTATCGATACCCTTTGCGGCCTTATGTCCGGTATCGATAGCGTTAATTACATCAGGACCTCTAAGGATATCTCCACCTATGAACAACCAGGGCAATGAAGTTTGCCCATATTCATCAACTTTCATCCTTCTTCCCTCATATTTAAGTTTTTCTTTTATGTCTTCTGATAAGAAAGTAAAATCAGGGGCCTGCCCTATTGCTTCAACCACCATCGAACACTCGAATTCTTTTTTCTTCTTTTCATCAAATTCAGGATTAAATTTGCCTTCTTCGTCAAAAACTCTTAAACATTTTTTCATCGCCATACCTTTAACACTTTTCTTTTCTAAAATTATTTTCTCAGGGCCCCATCCCGGATACATCTTAATACCCTCTTCAAGAGCTTCTTCTATTTCTTCCGGAGTGGCAGGCATAATATCCCTCGTTTCCAGAGCACTAAGCGTAATATCAACCGCTTTAAATTTCTTCATCTGTAATCTGGCAAGCGTTCTCGAAATATCCATGGCAACATCTCCCCCACCTATTACCACAATCTTATCGGTAACTTCAATTTCTTCTCCCATTGTTACTTTTCTAAGTAATTCGATTGCCTGGAAAACGTGAGGGTTTTTACTTCCTGGAACTCCGGTACTGCGACCTTTATGAAAACCAGTGGACACAAAAACCGCGTCATAATTATCTCGAAGTTCCGCAAGAGAAATATCTTTCCCGACAGAAGTATTACATTTAATTTCTACTCCCACAGATTTTATATACTCAATATCTTTATCCAGAGCTTCATAGGGAAGCCGGTACTCAGGAATACCGTATCGGAGCATCCCACCGGGTTCAGGCAACTTTTCAAAAACAACCACCTCATAACCCATCAACCTGAGATAATAAGCGGCTGCCAGACCTCCGGGACCCGCGCCAACGATAGCTATTTTCTTCCCCACCGACTTAATTTTTTCTGTTTCAAGCACCTTTTGGTATTCGGAAAGAGAAAGATTATCCGCAACATAACGCTTCAACCACCTTATAGATACCGGCTCACCTCTATGACTAAGAACACACGCGGACTCACAATTATGCGTACAAACTCTACCACAAACACCAGGTAACGGATTTGTTTTGTAAATATCCCTGACAGCTTCCTCTAAATTCCCTTCCCACAAATTGCGTACATAATCAACTATATTCATACCGGCAGGACAAACTTCCTCACATAATTTACACTCCAAACATCGATTCGCCTCTTTTTGGGCTTCCTGTGCGCTAAATCCTTTTACCTGCTCAATAAAAGAGGATTTTCTCTCTTTGGGCGAAGCCTGCGACATTTGAACTCTTTCAGGGTCAAACAGTGAGTATTCTAAATCAGAACTAAACCCTTCATAATTTTCTCTTCGGTGAGTAAGAGACGCTTTGAGAATAGAATATTCT
>Ga0307419_10001902_pt1 | contig 10665 bp, 11 predicted proteins | sample SalMarWE160230MG_2_FD_202512 | JGI IMG/M metagenome (GOLD analysis project Ga0307419, IMG submission 202512) | Salt marsh sediment microbial communities from the Plum Island Ecosystem LTER, Massachusetts, United States - WE1602-30 | ecosystem: Environmental > Aquatic > Marine > Intertidal zone... | reverse complement strand
AATCGAGATAGGTGCGCATCCGGCTCGGCGAGGCCTTTCAACGGCTTGTCGGGAATGTCTTAAGACAAGGAATAAGGCAATGGAATGGGTTGTAAGTGGCGTTGTGGCGGGGCGCTGTCAACCAGGGCCCTTGAGCCCCAGTTTAGCTCCGTTTGGTTAAATGAACCTGAGCCAAGGGATGATGCTGCTCGACCAGGCGCCGCAACCGCTCCTCGATGACATGGGTATAGATTTGCGTGGTGGAGATATCGGCATGGCCCAGAAGCTGCTGCACCGTCCGTAAATCGGCACCACGCTCAAGAAGATGGCTGGCAAAAGCGTGACGGAGCACATGGGGCGAGATCCTGGCCGGTTCGATCGCGGCAGCAAGGGCAAGCGCCTTGAGTTCCTGGCCGAAGCGCTGGCGGGTCAGGTGCTGGCCGCCGCTTGAGGGGAAAAGCCAGCGTGAGGCGCCTCTCCCCTCCTCTTCGTCGGTCTGCAACGCGGCAAGGTGGGCACGCAGCGCGACTTGCGCGGTCTCGTTCAACGGGACGAGCCGCTCGCGCCCGCCTTTGCCCTTGATGGTGAGCACCCTGTCATCGGCGGTCAGCACGTTGCGCGGCAGCGAGATCAGCTCGGAGACGCGTAAGCCCGTGGCGTAAAGCGTCTCAAGCGCAGCATAAAGTCTGAGCGCTCGGCGCCGCGCCGCACCTTCGGCGGCGGTCTTGCTTGCGTCCTTGGCGGTTTCGAGCAGGGTCTCCACTTCGGCGAGCGAGAGAATCTTGGGCAAAGGGCGCCCGAGCTTGGGACTGTCGATGGCCGCGCAAGGGTCGTCTTTACGCAAACCTTCGCCGAGGAGAAAACGGAAGAACTGGCGTATGGCAGAGAGTTTTCGCGCCCGAGAGGTTGGCGCGAGACCCTTCCGCGCAAGACCGGCAAGATAGACGCGGATATGGTCCGCCGTGGCGGTTCTTGCGGTCTTTTTCTTGGCGGCGAGGAAGGCCAGAAAGTCGGCGAGGTCGCGTGTATAGGCTTCGAGGGTGTGGGCTGCGACGCCCTTCTCCGCCGTGAGCATATCGAGGAAGAGCGCAAGCTCCGAGGAGTCCTTCTTGCGGGATCGCGTCGCGCTCAAGGGTCAAGCCTTCCTGCGCAAAGCATGAACGCTGAAAGCTGCCAAACGGCATTAGCGAAGCAAGGGCGCTCCGGAGGCCTATTGCGCCCGGTGTCCCGAGGCAGCGGGCCCGGCGGGAACGTTGTCAGTCTCGACGCTTGGCGTCGAGGCTGTGGTATCGGCGAGCCGGCCTTTGACGTTGCGCAGCACCTTGGAGATTTCCTTGGGCTCCGGCTGGAAGAATTCAGCGAGCGCATAGAGGCTTCCGGCGATGACACCGGCGATCATCCCTAAAATCATGAGGAAACGGAACAGTGTCGGCATCGAGGCGCTCGTGATCCTAACAATGTATTCGCCGCGAACGGGGCCTCATTATGACTCAAAAAACGCCCGGTGCCTTATCCTCGCGGCTATCATGGACGATTCGACACAGCGCTGTCAGCATGGGAAATTCCGAGCCGTGGGCGCAAACTGCGGCGATCCCCCTTACTTTTGACCATTCCATGAGCCTAGGACTGACCGAAAACAAAAAGGACGATCGGCAGGAGCGCGTCGCCTGGATTCGCGAAGCGCTCGGGGCGCGCTGCATCGTGCTGATCGGGCTGATGGGCGCCGGCAAGACGGCCGTGGGCCGGCGGCTTGCGAGCCGTCTCGACCTTCCGTTCGTCGATGCCGACAGCGAGATCGAGGCCGCCGCCGGGGAAACGATCAGCGAAATCTTCGCTGAGTACGGTGAAGACTATTTCCGCCAGGGCGAGCGCAAGGTGATCGCCCGGCTGCTTAAGAGCGGACCGCAGGTTCTTGCTACCGGCGGCGGTGCGTATATGGATGCCGGGACCAGGGCCGATATCAAAGCGCGCGGCGTTTCGGTCTGGCTCAAGGCGGATCTCAAGGTGCTGCTTAAGCGGGTCGGGCGGCGCGATAACCGGCCATTACTTGCCGGGGGCGACCCAGGAACGGTGATGAAGAAACTTATGGACGTGCGCTATCCTGTCTATGCCAAGGCCGATGTCATCGTGGAAAGCCGCGATGTGCCTCACGAGTCCATGGTGGGGAAGGTCATAGACGGCCTGGCCGCCAAGCTGCGCTATCCGGCCAGGCCGGTTCGGCGCCGTAAGAGGGCGCAGTGATGGAAAACGGCGCAGCAACATTGGCGCGGCGCGAGACGGCGTTCGACGTATCGCTCGGCGCCCGCTCCTACCCCGTCATCATTGGCGAGCGCCTGTTGGCGTCCGGCGGGCAATGGATTGCGACCGCTCTTCCGGGTGCCCGCTGCGCCGTGGTCAGCGATGAAAATGTCGCCGCGCTCCATCTTGCGCCGTTGAAGGCAAGCCTGGCCGAACATGGCCTGTTTCTTGGCGAGGCCGTGGTCACGCCCGGCGAAGCGAGCAAGAGCTTTCCCGTGCTCGCCATCCTGTGCGAGCGCCTGCTTGAGCTTGGCGTCGAGCGCGGCGATTGCATTGTCGCATTCGGCGGTGGCGTGGTGGGGGACCTCGCAGGCTTCGCCGCCAGCATCCTGCGGCGGGGCGTACGCGTGGTGCAGATGCCGACCACGCTGCTCGCACAGGTCGATTCCGCCATCGGCGGCAAGACCGGGATCGATACGCCTCAGGGCAAGAACCTGATCGGGACGTTCCATCAGCCGAGCCTCGTGCTGGCCGATGTTTCCGTGCTCGAAACTCTCGACGCGCGAGAGTTCCGTGCGGGCTATGCCGAGGTGGTGAAATACGGGCTGATCGGCGATGCGCCCTTCTTCGCCTGGCTCCAGCAGGACTGGGGCGAGATTTTTTCCAATGCTGGCAGCGCTCGCAGGCAGGCGGTGGAAACCAGCGCCCGCGCCAAAGCTTCGGTCGTGGCCGAGGATGAGCGCGAGGAGAGCGGACGGCGCGCGCTCCTTAATCTTGGCCATACGTTCGGCCACGCGCTTGAGGCTTACGCCGGCTACTCCGATCGGCTTCTGCATGGCGAGGCAATTGCCATCGGCATGCGTCTCGCCTTCACCTATTCGGTCGAGCGGGGGCTTTGCCCTGCCGACGATGCGGCCCGCGTGGCGCAGCATTTCAACGCCGTCGGGCTTCCGACCGCGATCGCTTCCATTCCCGGGCCACCGCCCACACCGGATGTGCTGTTGCGCCTGATGGCCCAGGACAAGAAGGTGCAAGGCGGCAAGCTTGCGCTCGTTCTGGTCCGTGGCATCGGTCAAGCCTTCGTCGAACGCGACGTAGACATGTCGCTTCTGACCGACTTTCTCGTACGCGAGTGCGGGTGACGGTTTTTAGGCGAGCGGCTGAAGATTCAGGCAAACAGTCACGGGAGCGTCGCGCGCTCCTCCGGCGCGTGTGCCTCGATGGCGAGCGCATGGACCGCGCCCTTTAATTCTTCGGCCAGAACCGCGTTGATCATACGATGGCGTTCTAGCCGCGACTTGCCGCTGAAGGCCGCAGACACCACTTTGACGGTGAAGTGACTCTCGCCGGTTCCGGGCGAGCTCGTATGTCCGGCATGGCGATGAGAGTCGTTGACGATCTCAAGCGCCTGTGGCGCGAAAGCCGCCGTCAACTTGTTCCTGATAGCGCGTTCTACCGACATGGTCGTTTCAGCCAACGATAACCTTTCAGATTAGCCCCTTTGCACGGACTGAGCCATGCTTGTTGTTGCCACGTTCGCTTCTCATAATGCAGATTCCATGAAACTCGACTCGAAATTCTTCGACCGCCTGCGCGTCAAGCCGGACGCCAATCGTCTGTTGCGCGACTCCTTACCCGCTTGCGAGCGGTCCGGCTGCAAGGAGCCAGGCCTCTATCCCGCACCCAAGGGACGCGGGATGGAGGGGCAGTATCACCGCTTTTGCCTTGAGCACGTGCGCGAATACAACAAATCCTACAATTACTTTGTCGGCCTGCCCGACGAGGTGGTGGTCAAATATCAAAAGGACGACATTATCGGTCATCGCCCGACTTGGTCGCTCGGTGTCAATTCCTCGTCGCGCAATCGCGGAGCACGGCCCGGGCCCCGCAAAGGCGGTTTTGCCCATCAGTTCACGGCCTACGATCCGTTCGGGCTTTTCCCCGACAGCGATGAGGCAACCAGCGGGCCGGTGCGTGAGCTCAAGCGCGCCGAGCGAAAATGCCTGCGCCAGCTCAACCTCGAGGACACCGCCACCAAGGCCGACATCAAGGCGCGCTTCAAGGAACTGGTTAAGCGGCTTCACCCTGACCACAACAAGGGCGATCGCGCCTGCGAGGACAAGTTGCGCGAAGTGATCCAAGCCTATAACTATCTGAGACAGGCAGGGCTTGCGTAATGTCGCTGGGCGCCCGCTTTCCGATACCAGGGCCTGACTACGACAGGCCCCTAACAATGCGACCCATAGGCTTTCACCGATCATGACACTCGAAACTGCCAATAGCCCCGGCTTGCCCGATATGTCGGTTTCCGTGCGCCAGGTCTTCGGCATCGATACCGATCTCGAAGTCCCCGCATATTCCCAGGCCGACGAGCATGTGCCCGACATCGACCCCGATTATCTGTTCAACGCGGAGGTGACGCTCGCCATTCTAGCGGGCTTCAAGCACAACCGGCGGGTAATGATCCAGGGCTATCACGGCACCGGCAAGTCCACGCATATCGAGCAGGTGGCGGCGCGGCTCAACTGGCCGTGCATGCGCATCAATCTCGACAGCCATGTGAGCCGTATCGACCTTGTCGGCAAGGACGCCATCGTCATCAGAGACGGCATGCAGGTCACCGAATTCCGCGAGGGCATTCTGCCTTACGCGCTTCAGAGCAACACGGCGCTGTGCTTCGACGAGTATGACGCCGGACGCCCCGACGTGATGTTCGTGATCCAGCGGGTGCTCGAGGTCTCGGGCAAGCTCACCCTGCTCGACCAATCGAAGGTGATCCGGCCGCACCCCGCCTTCCGGCTGTTCTCGACCACCAATACGATCGGGCTCGGCGATACCAGCGGCCTTTATCACGGCACGCAACAGATCAATCAGGGTCAGATGGATCGCTGGTCGATCGTCGTCACCCTGAATTATCTACCTCATGACGACGAGGTGAACATCGTGCTCGCCAAGGCCAAGAGCTGGAACACCGAGGCCGGGCGCAAGACGATCGGCAACATGGTGCGGGTGGCGGAGCTGACTCGCAACGCGTTCATGAATGGCGACCTGTCAACGGTCATGAGCCCGCGCACGGTCATCACCTGGGCCGAGAACGCCGAGATCTTCGGCGATATCGGTACGGCGTTTGCTCTGTCCTTCCTGAATAAGTGCGACGAGCTTGAGCGCGGGTTGATCGCCGAGTTCTATCAACGCTGCTTCGGCGAAGACCTGCCGCAATCGACCACCAACGTAGTCCTGAGCTGATCATGACACGGCGTAAAGAAGCGCCGCTCGATCCTTTCAAGCGTGCCGTCACGTTGACCGCTCGCTCGATCGCCGCCGACAGCGCGATGGAGGTCATCTTCACGAGCGAGCCGCCGGGACTGAGCGGCAAGACGGCGCGGCTGCCCGAACCGTCGCGCGTTCCGACCAGATCGGAAATCGCGGTGATCCGCGGTCATGCCGACGCCGCTGCGCTTTCGGTCGCCTGTCACGATCCCGATGTGCACAAGGTTCTGGCACCGCCGGGCGGCGAGGCGCTTGAAGTTTTCGAGGCCATCGAGCAGGCGCGCGTCGAGGCGATCGGCGCCAAGCGCATGCAAGGGGTGGCGGCCAATCTCGCCGCGCGCGTTGAGCATCGCTACGAACGGAGCCGCGTTACCGAGGCGACCGAGCGCTCGGAGGCGCCTTTGTCGGATGCGCTTTCGCTTCTTGTGCGCGAGAAGCTCACCGGGGAGACCCCGCCGGACAAGGCCCGCGCGGTGGTCAACGTTTGGCGGCAATGGATCGAGGGCCGGGCGCGGAGCGTACTCGACCGCATGCCGGAGGAGTTGTTCGACCAGGACGCATTCGGAAGGCTGACCCGGGAGCTGCTTGCCGCCCTCAATCTTGCCGATCAGCTCGACCAGCAGGCGCAAGAGGAGGCCGCTCAAAAGAGCGAGTCGGACGAGACGGACGCCGATGAGGAAGGGGCGGAGGCCTCGCAGCGCACCGAGCGGTCCGCCGATCAAGGCGCCGAAGACGAGGCGCTCGCCGAGGAATTGCTGGAGGGCGCCAATGACGGGTTCGCCGACATCAACGAGCGGGCGGATGCGTCCCAACTGCCGCGCCGGTCCGATCCGCGGCGGCCCAACCTTTCGGTGCTCGATAACCCCGAGGCCTTTGGCTACAAGGTCTTCACCCGCGCCTATGACGAGATCGTCAATGCCGAGGAGTTGTGCGATGTCGACGAGCTCGACCGGTTGCGCGCCTTTCTCGACAAGCAGCTCTTCGCCTTGCATGGCGCGGTAGCGCGGCTTGCCAACCGTCTCCAGCGCAGACTGCTTGCCCAGCAGAACCGCGGCTGGGACTTCGATCTCGAGGAAGGCATGATCGATGCCGCGCGGCTTGCCCGCGTCATTGTCGATCCGATGCATCCGCTGACCTTCAAACAGGAACGCGATACCCAGTTTCGCGATACCGTGGTTACGCTCCTGCTCGACAATTCAGGCTCGATGCGCGGGCGTCCGATCATGGTGGCGGCATGCTGCGCCGATATTCTGGCACGCACGCTGGAGCGGTGCGGCGTCAAGGTCGAGATCCTTGGCTTCACCACGCGCGCCTGGAAGGGCGGGCATGCGCGCGAGGCTTGGCTCAACGCGCTAAAGCCTCAGCTTCCCGGCCGGCTCAACGATTTGCGCCATATCGTCTACAAATCAGCCGACGCTCCGTGGCGCCGGGCGCGCCGCAATCTCGGGCTGATGATGCGCGAGGGTCTGTTGAAGGAGAATATCGACGGCGAGGCGCTGACCTGGGCGCATAGCCGCCTGCTGGCGCGGCCCGAGCAACGGCGCATCCTCATGATGATCTCCGACGGCGCGCCGGTCGACGACTCCACCCTTTCGGTCAATTCGGGTTCGTATTTGGAGCGGCATCTTCGCCAGGTGATCCACGAGATCGAGACCCACTCACCGGTGGAGCTGCTTGCCATCGGTATCGGCCATGACGTCACCCGCTACTACCGGCGCGCCGTTACCGTCACCGATGCCGAGGAACTTGCCGGCGTCATGACCGAAAAGCTCGCCGAGCTGTTCGATGAGGACCACGCCTGGCGGCAGTTGCACCGCACCGGTCCTGCCGCAGCGCGTGCCATGCGCCGGAAGCTTCACTGAGGTGAGAGGCCGCGAGCTGAGAGCGTGGCGTCGTCTCGCCGCCGCCGCCGTCACAGGCATTGCCACCCTCGCTGCACCGCCGGCGCTCGCCGACAAGCCGCTGAGCCCGCTTCAAGGCCCGACGCCTACGACCATAACCGCCATCGCAGTCGATTTCGACCGCGACAATCCGGCGCGCAAGACCTTCGGCAAGCTCGTCTTCCGGGCCGGACTCAATCTCTATGGCAAATCGGTCCATTTCGGCGGCTATTCGGCGATCGCCCTCGACTCCACTGGAGAGTCGCTGCTTGCCCTGTCCGATGCCGGGAGCTGGCTCAGGGCAAGGCTCAACTACGATGGCAGGCATCTGAAAGGTTTGGACGACGCTGTGCTCGGCCCGATCCTGGGCGCGGACGGAAAGCCCTTGCGCGATAACAGCCAGCGCGACTGCGAAGCCATGGCGCTGGCCAAGGGCAACATAGGAAAGGGCACTGCTTACGTGTCCTTCGAGCGCAAGCATCGGATCGCGCGCTATCCGTTCGACCCGCTACGGTTCGGGCCGCCATCGGGCGCGATCGGTCTGCCGGCCGGAGCAAAAGCCATGAGCTCCAATCGCGGCATCGAGGCAATGGCGATCGTCGGCGCCGGACGGCTGAAAGGCACACTTGTGGCCTTCGCCGAAGGGAACTCTAGCGGAACCGGAAACCTGCAAGGCTGGCTGATCGGAGGTCCGACTCCAGGCAAGATTACTTTGAAGCGCCTCGGCGGCTTCGATGTGACCGATGCCGCGCCGCTGCCGGACGGCGGCATTGTCGTGCTGGAACGGCGCTTCCGCTTTAGCGAAGGAGTCAAGATGCGGATCCGACGCATCGATGCGCGAGAGCTTAAGCGTGGCGCGTTGATTGCGGGCGAAGTCCTGCTGGAAGCGAACGACAGCCTGAATATCGACAATATGGAGGGGATCGCCGTGCACCGCGGGGCGTCAGGCGAAACCGTTCTCACTCTTATTTCAGACGACAATTTCAGCCCGCTGCAGCGGACGCTGATCTACCAGTTCGAGCTACGGAAACGGTAAGGCCGGGCGCGGCTAGCTGGCGGCTTCAGCCTGAGTGGCTTGCGCCTTGGCAATATCGCGCTTGAGCCGCCGCGCCTTCAGCGACAAGTCCTCGTCGCCGGATTTCATGAGAAAGGCGTCGAGGCCGCCGCGATGCTCCACGGAGCGAAGCGCATGCGCGCTGACCGTGAGGCGCACGCGCCTCTTGAGCGCTTCGCTGTCGAGCGTCACATTGCAAAGATTCGGCAGAAAACGGCGCCTAGTCCGGCGCTTGGCATGGCTCACATTATTGCCGGTCAGCACGGCTTTGCCGGTGAGCTCACAGCGACGGGCCATAGTCCTTGATCCTTCTTGTCCAATGCACGGAACCCGGCGCGGTTCTCGGCGATTATCGTGATCGCCATTGCCACCGGTGGCGGGGAGATATACGGGTACGCCAGGTCGGGGTCAAGGCACCGCCACAAACACGGGTCAAGCTCGTATTTGACGAATCCGGCGAATAGTCCGACATTTGCCGGCGGGGTTCTAGCAGGCGCCCCGGCCTTGCTAGGGGTTGGATCCATGCATTATGCGCGCCATTGCTTGAGCCTGATTGCCGTGGCCGCATTGACCTGCGGGCTTAGTGGCAATTTTCCGCTGGGCGTCGCTCATGCGGAGAGCGGTTCCCCGGCAAGCAGAATCATCGCCATCTACCGGGTCGAGATCAACGGTTTCAATCTCGGAAATTTTCAGCTGACCACGACCTTCCGTGGCGACGACTATCAAATGCGCGGCGAAGCCCGGTTTTCCGTCCTCCAAGGCCTTCTCTATGAATGGCGCGGAAAAACATCGGGCACAGGGCGGGTGACCAGCACCGGGCCCGAGCCGACGACCTACGCATTTGGCTATTCCGACAGCGCCAAGGCGTACGAGCAGCTTCGTATGACGTTCGAGGGAGGCGACGTCACCGATGTCTCGATCCGTCCCAGGACGCGGGTGAGCTCGCGCGTCGTTCCGGTGACCAAGGAACAGCTCGAAGGCGTGCTCGATCCGATGAGCAGCGCGTTCTTGACCGCACAATCCAACAACCCCAACGGCGACCTCAATGTCTGCAATCACACCCTGCCGATTTTCGACGGCAGACAGCGCTACGATCTCGTGGTGTCGCCAAAGCGCTCGGTCAGGGTCAAGCGGACAACACCGCAAGGATACGCCGGGCCGGCCGTGATTTGCCGCGTGAAATTCATTCCCATCGCCGGATATCACCCGGACAATCCGGCAGTCCAAATGATGGCCAAGTCGAACGAGATCGAAGCTTGGCTGATGCCGGTCAGGAACACGAATATGTATGTGCCTTACCGCATTGTGTTGCCGACGCCGGCCGGATATGGCTCGGCGATGGTGACGTCGCTGCAAGTTTCCGGCCGGCGCCGCGCAAGCGCCGAACCGTGATCGCGATAAGGTTAACGGCGAAGCCCCAAACCCCAACATACAGTAGGGAACAGATGCCGAAGATTAACTCTCCCCTGATTCGTGCGTGCTCCGTTCCCGTTGCCTTCCTCTAGAATATAACGGGAGCCGAGAGCCATCCCGAGATGTTGTGGGTAGGACCTCGGGGAACCACAGGCCGGGCGCGGAACGAAATCCGAATGGGCAGAGTCAGCGATTCGGACGGGATTCGTTCCCTCCCCGTTCCCGCATCGCAAAGAATTTGAAGCTGAAAGAGTCAAGGAATGAGTCGGCAGTTTTCCACTAATTCCACAAATCGCGAGCGCGGGCGCGGCGTCACCGCCGTGCTCGGCCCGACCAATACCGGCAAGACCCATCTTGCCATCGAGCGCATGCTCGCCCACGAGGTCGGGATTATCGGGCTCCCCTTGAGGCTGCTCGCGCGCGAGGTCTACGACAAGGTTGCCGCGCGTGTGGGGGCGAGCCAGGTCGCGCTCATTACCGGCGAGGAGAAGATCAAGCCTCCTTCACCGCGCTTTTATGTCTGCACCGTCGAGGCCATGCCGCTCGAGCTCGATGCCGACTTCCTGGCCGTCGACGAAATCCAGCTCGCCGCCGACGGCGAACGCGGCCATGTCTTCACCGACCGTCTGTTCCACGCGCGAGGCGCAAGCGAAACGCTTCTGCTTGGCGCCGCCACCATGCGCGAGGCCATTCGCGAGCTGCTGCCTGGTGCCAATCTGGTCTCGCGCCCGCGTCTGTCGCAGCTGAGCTATGCCGGCGACAAGAAAATCACCCGGCTTCCCCGCCGCTCTGCCATCGTTGGCTTCTCGGTCAACGATGTCTATGCCATCG
>Ga0307419_10001897_pt1 | contig 10676 bp, 7 predicted proteins | sample SalMarWE160230MG_2_FD_202512 | JGI IMG/M metagenome (GOLD analysis project Ga0307419, IMG submission 202512) | Salt marsh sediment microbial communities from the Plum Island Ecosystem LTER, Massachusetts, United States - WE1602-30 | ecosystem: Environmental > Aquatic > Marine > Intertidal zone >... | reverse complement strand
CCTTACCCAAACACGATATGAGCTTGACAGCGGTGTAGCAACAGTTACGCTGCATCGACCGAATAAGATGAATGCCTTAACAGGCACAATGCGAGAGGAGCTGATCAAGATCTTTGAAGAGGCCGATTGCGATGACATGGTTCGTGTTGTTGTGGTTACAGGTGCTGGCGAGGCGTTTTGCGCAGGAGCAGATCTGTCTCATGGCGGCTCGACCTTTGATCAATCTAAAAGGGATAGTAGGGAGGTTAAAATCAGCGAGCATCGAGATGGAGGTGGCCAGATTTCCCTTGCTATCTTCAACTGCCGCAAGCCAGTGATTGCGGCAATTAACGGCCACGCAGTTGGTGTGGGCATTACAATGACCTTGCCAATGGATATACGGATTGTGGCTGAGGATGCCAAGATTGGTTTTGTCTTTACTCGGCGTGGTGTTGTTCCAGAAGCATGCTCTTCGTGGTTTCTGCCGCGGATCGTTGGCATATCTAAAGCCACCGAACTCATATATACAGGGAGAGTGTTCCGCGCTGCGGAGGAAGTAAATTCAGGATTGTTCAATTACGTGGTGCCGCGCGATGAGGTACTTCCCAAGGCGATAACGATTGCCAAGGAAATCACGGATCACACTTCCGCAATGTCTGTGGCACTTAGTAAGGCACTCCTCTGGCATGGGCTCGCTGAGGAAAATCCCCAGTCCGTCCACCTTATAGACTCGCGCTGTTTCTATTGGGCAGGGCGGCAAAAGGATGCCTACGAGGGTGTTCAAAGCTTTCTAGATAAACGCATGCCAAAATTCACCATGAGCGCCTCAGCTGACATGCCGGATTTTTACCCTTGGTGGAAGGAACCCAAAGTGTAGACATTGCTGTGTTTCATAGCCTATTATTCGCAAACCGCCGCAGAAAGGATCCTACAAGTGTGTAAAAAGAATTAACAATGTCAATGCTCCGTGTGAGCTTCAATCTATCTATGTGTATGAATGCTTCATAGGTGAGTGCTTATGGGAATAAGAAAGAACTGGGTTTTGAAGGCTACAAAAACTACGAGTAGGATTTTGCTGTCCCCATTCTTTCGCTTGGAAACAGTAGGAACGGAAAACCTACCTCAAAAGAGCGCCTTCATTCTTTTACCAAAACACCAGCGGTGGGTGGATATTCCTCTGTTAAGCCTTGCAACACCAAGACCTCTATATTATGTAGCCAAATATGATTTATTTAAAAATCCTCTCAGCAACTGGTTTATAAGATCTCTTGGTGGCATCCAATTAAACCGGCAGCGTCCTCTGGAGAGCAGACAATCTCTGAAAGCTATAATCAAATTTTTATCAAAAGGTGAGGGAGTAGTAGTGTTTCCTGAAGGCACCTACTATAGAAATAAAATAGGTCCTGCACATGCAGGAATTGTGAGGTTCATTCTTTCTCGTTTTTCCATCCCTTTTATTCCCGTGGGAATGAATTATTCGGGAAAAGGAATCCGGACTTTAGTTCGTATCAATTTTGGTAACGCTATTTATTCAGATCCATCAGCACCTGCAGGCCCATTTCTTGATAATATGATGAAAGAGATCGCAGGGCTTTCAGGATTGTGCTAATCCTTCCGATCCTTTTTCTTTCACAAAAAAACCCAAAATAGCCACAGTGACAAGGGTCATAACTCCACCAAAAAGGAATGGAGCACTTGGAAGAAGGGAAAAGAGGATTCCAGCAATGATACTGGCAGGAAGCAATCCGATCCCGACAACCGTGTGGTAAAATCCAAGGGCAGTTGCTTTTGAGTCTTTTGGAGCTATATCTGAAACAAAGGCCTTTTCTATGCCTTCTGTCATTGCATAATAGATTCCGTACAAAGGCCAAAAAAACCACAAAAGGAAATTGATCTTTTGGCTTATAAAACCGAAAGCGATGTATACAACTGCATAGAGCCCATAGCCTGCTATGAGCAAGGTTTTTCGACCAATTCTGTCAGAAAGAGAACCAAATGCAGTGGCGAGGAGGGAGGTGGAAAGATTAAAGGCAAAATACATGAGAACGACTGTAGAAAGAGCATACCCGAGATTCATGCTACGAAGCAGCAAAAATTGGTTTGAAGAGTTCCCAAGGGTAAACACGAGCTGGGCAAGAAAGAAAACCTGAAGGTTCTTATCATAGTGACGAATGTTCAGGTTTGGTTGAGGCTTTTTGTTGTTTGCTGTGTGGGCAGCGTGGAGCTTTTTCTCTTTGATAAAAAATAGAAAGAGGATTCCTATTAAGGCGGGAATAATCGAGATCAGAAACAGGGTATAAAAGGAATCCAGATCTTTGAGAGTCTTGGTAAGAGGATCTATAAAATGTAGGACAAGGAAGAAACAGATAAGGGCACCGAGTGTAGCGCCAGCAAAATCCATTCCCCTGTGAAAACCGAATGCTTTTCCCTGCATGCCCTTTGGAGCAGATTCTGAGATAAGCGCATCCCTGGGGGCTGTCCGAACACCTTTTCCGACACGATCAAAAAAACGAGCGAGGAGAACAAAATACCATCCACAACAAGAGAGAAGAAGAAGAAATTTTGCCAGCGCAGATGTACTATACCCTGCAATAGCAGGCAGTTTCCTGTTTTGAATTGTATCAGAATAGTAACCAAAAAAAACTTTGAGCAGACTGGCTGTGGATTCAGCTATCCCTTCTATAATTCCCAGAAAAGGGCCCAGCAGAGCTTTATTGGAAGTCATAATCATGCTCATAAAGGCCTGTAGCAGGGGATAAATCATATCAGAGGAAACATCTGTAAAAAAGGATGTAAAACCAGCAAGGACAATATTTCTGGTTATGCCCTTTTTCTCCCTAGTGTTTTGCATAGGCTATTCCTTGTTGTTCAAATAGTGTGCTAAACAGTCCCCATGCTGTTTCTCTTGAAAACTCCAGAATTTCCCCTTAGTGTAATGATTGAATACTATTTTCGGATTTTCCATTACCGCTTATTTTTATTGGGAAAGCAACAATTTTTGCCTTATTGGGATCTATATATGCTTGACCATTAGGGATACTTCTTCTATACTCCCTTTACAAAAATGGTAACATACGATTTAATGTCACCAGAAACCTAACGCAGTGCTTGCTATAAGCTCATCCGTGATAATGTGCCAGAGTCGATGGAGGAAAGTGGAAATTCATCCTAGGTTTAGTATCAGGATATTCATTATAATGATCATACCGCTTTTTTGCGGTAGTTGTAGCACTGATATGTTTCACCTCAAACCTGAGAAACAACCGCTCTCAGAGAAGAGTGTCGCAGAAGAGCCTCATTCCAAGCAACCCCCTTCAACACCTGCGCAAACAATTGAATCCCTGCCCAGCGATAAGGAAGAAGAAAAGATTGCTATTCCTGAAGAGACAGAGAAGGAGCAAAAAGTTTCTGCGTTACCTAAGAAGCAGGAAAAGCAAAAGATTGCAGTCCCGCCTAAGAACGAGGAAGAAGAAAAGATTGCCATTCCTGAAGAGATGGAGAAGGAGCAAAAAGTCGCTACTCCACCTAAGATCGAGGAAAGGCAGAAAACCGTTAGCCCTGTCAAGATCGAGAAGGAGGAATCTTTACCTCCACCTAAAGCCCTTGAAAGCAGTCCCCAGTCTCCAGCCCTACAAACCCCAGAAAAAACCAGCCAGGAAATACTTGATTCAGCTCTTGAATTCTGCCAGGCCTCGTATGATTTTTGGCAACAGGGAGACTTGCCTAATGCTATTGATGCCCTTGATCAAGCCTATTCTCTCATACTAACAGTCAACCCTGAGGATGACCCGGAGATTTTACAACAACGAGACGATTTGCGCTATACTATATCAAAGCGGATTATGGAAGTTTACTCTTCAAGGTTCACAGTGGCTAATGGGCATAACAAGGTAATTCCTCTTGTGATTAACAGGCATGTGGAACGGGCATTGACCATGTTTAGAGGCAGGGATAGAAAATTTTTTCTTAATGCGTATCGACGATCAGGGAGATATCGCTCTGACATCACGAGGGCACTTAAAGAGGCAGGCCTACCCGAGGAGCTTTCATGGTTGCCCCTTATTGAAAGTGGATTCAAGATTAGAGCGCTTTCAAGGTCCAGAGCTCTCGGATTATGGCAGTTTATTGCCTCAACAGGATATAAATTCGGATTAAAGAGGGACCGTTGGATTGACGAAAGAATGGACCCTGAGAAATCAACTATCGCAGCCATTGCATATCTTAAAGAATTGCATCAAATCTTTGGGGACTGGACAACGGCTTTGGCTGCATATAACTGCGGAGAAGGGACGGTATTGAGATGTATTCGGACACAAAAGATTAGCTACCTCGACAATTTCTGGGACCTTTATGAAAAACTACCCAGAGAGACAGCCTTTTATGTCCCCAAGTTTCTGGCTGTTTTACATATTCTGAACGATCCTGAAGCCCATGGCTTCAGCCTTCCTCCCGTAGAGGAAGAAATTGAAACCGAAGATATTACCATTGACAAGCAGGTTCACCTCCAGACAGTCTCAAAACACCTTGAAGTGTCGTACAGACTTTTGAAAGATCTCAATCCAGCATTACGATATAATTACACCCCCAACAGAGCCTATACATTGAAGGTACCCAAAGGTAAGGGGATAGTGCTTCTCTCGAAATTAGACGATATACCAGCGTGGCATCCTCCTGTTTCTGCCTATGTAAAACACAGGGTTAGAAAAGGTGAGTCTTTGTCTGTTATCGCACGCAGATACAGAACAAGTGTCAGGGCAATTATGGCCATGAATGGGCTAAGAAGCAGGCGTTATATAAAAGCAGGCTGGAAGCTCAAGATCCCGACTAGAAGACAATACGCCTCCTTGAAGAGAATGTCCTCGCCAGTCTCTGGCTTAAAGAGGAAAGAAAACTTAGTAGAATACGTGGTTCGGAAAGGGGATTCTCTTTGGAGGATTGCCAATCGGTTTGGAACAACAACCAAGGCTATCCAGTCTGTGAATAAGCTTAATGATACCTATCTACGTATAGGGCAGGGTCTCATGATCCCTCAAGACTCAAGTGTTTTTATGGAAATAAAGACTCAGAGATATATAGTCTTAAAGGGGGATACACCATATATGATCGCGCAGAAACACCATATGAACCTTTCTGAATTTCTTAGGATAAACAACCTGGCACCTCGAAGCACTATTTATCCCGGTCAGGTATTGCTTGTTAAGGCAGAGTAAACACCCTTCCCCTATAGAGGCACCCTTCATTCAAATACAGCAATTCAAATATTTTTCAAGACCATGACTTTCAATGGATGGGCAAGATAGTTGCGAAACTTTTCGGATGTAATAGCATAGAAAAGGTTGTGTGAAGGAGAAGAGAGTTGTATAGAATGGGTAGACCTTGATCTTCGAATCTTTTTTGGCTATATTTTCATTATGTAAAAGAAATTTTTATCACAATAATCTCTAGCCGAGGACATCATGAGAATTATATTTACAAGTTTAGTTATAATCGTTACTTTGCTAATAGCAACACCTACAATAGCAGCAGATTCAGGAATTGGACGTTATACAGCGATACTTATTGGGGGACAAGAAGGAAGAAGTTCAGTTGTATTTATCCTGGATACAAAAGAAGGACATGTCTGGACGTGGGGGTTGGCTGTTGTAAGCATGAAGAAGGTTGTGGAACGAATAACGTATAAAGGACGAGTTCGGCCTGGCAAAAAGATGGGAGAGATTATCGAAGAAATAATAACAACCAGCATTGAAGACAAGAGAAAAGAATAAAACCCTAATTACTATGGGAAAAGAATATCACCTATTATTCCTATAAAAAGAGATTGTAGAAATTGAAAGTATTGTTGAGTAGCAGTTTCAGGAGATACTGTAGGTTGGATCACTTGGATGTTCCCGAGATTTTGTGTGCCCAATGGCGACGGTAGAAAGGAAAATCGAATTTGAATCTTCTTTGTATGCCCAAAGTTTTTCCTAGGCAGAGTGTTATTGGAGGCCCAATACTCATTCATCATAGGATCAAGAACCTTTCCAAAATGGGCTATCGGATAACGATCCTTGCACCCGCTTCTTCAGATGAGGATTACAAAGACAAGAGTCTTGATGCCTATTGCGAAGATATCGTGCTTATCGATTCCCCCAAGGGAAGAACCTCCAGGCAGGTTAAAGAACTTGAAGCTACGCTCAAACGCCCCCCCTTCTTCCTTTCAGGAGATGGTGGATACAACCAACAGCTTGACGAGGCGTTTAGGTCTCTTCTTGGAAGAAACTCATATGATGTGATCATCGCTGAGTACTCAATGATGGGTCAATATCTTGAAGGGGCAAAAGATATTATTCCTCGGGACACCATGACGATCATCTCTGTTCACGAGTGCTATACTCAGGCGTTCCGGCAGCGTGTCACCAAGGGAGAGGATATTAGCGAACAGACGATTGAGAAGCTTTTTGACTACGAGTTCAGGATGTATCGATCGGTCGACCGGGTACTTTCCCTTACGCGTGAGGATATGGAGGTCCTTATCCGTCTTGCGCCAGACCTCAAAGGAACGACAGGCATTGTTCATCATGGTGTGGATACTAACTTCTACACACCTCCTCTTGACCGATCGTGGGATTCAAAGAATATACTCTTTCTTGGAAACTTCCAGCATCACCCAAATGTCAACGCGGTGCAGAATTTTATGAAGTACTGCTGGGAAAGGATATCGAAAGAGGTCCCCGATGCTTCATTTTATGCAATAGGGTTCGCGCCTGCACCTGAGCTCCTTGCGCTCAGAAGTAATCATATCATTGTCCGGGAGGGAGGAGCACACTCGAATGTAAGAGACGTCTACTGGAAAAGCGATGTCTTTGTTGCTCCTATTGAACTTGGGGGAGGATTTCGCGGAAAGATGCTCGAAGCTCTCGCCTGTGGGCTCCCAATCGTCTCAACACGCCTTGCAGCATTTGGCATAGACCCGGTAAACGGCGAAGAGATGTTTGTGACAGACGATTATGATGAGTTCACCGAGCATGTTATCGGGCTCCTTAAGGACATTCGGCTCAGAAAGAATATGAGCGCTCGTGCGCGAGTTCTCAGTGAACGCTTTGACCACAAAAATGCTGCCAGAAAGCTGGATCAGGTTATCCAGGCTTACCATAGAAACAGATAATACGATTGCATCAGCCCGTCAAATGCCTTGTCCGGCTCAGTTTTTTTAAACATACATTTTGATAAATAGAATATATGTAACTGTGAAGACACCCACATCAGTGACTGTGCGAAAGATTGTGAAAAATTTTTTCCTGTGTAATCATAAAAACATTGACAAGCAGAAAGGCAATTTGTTACTAAAACCTACAGTATATTACTTCGAGTTAAGGGAAAGCGGTGAGAGGCCGCTGCAGAAGACTGCTGCTGTAACCCCACCTCTTTTTTCATAAGGAAGGGGAACCTTTTAGCAATTCTCTACCACTGTTCCAATAGGTCGGGATGGGAAGGTAGCTAAAAGGGCGGGGAAGCCAGAAAACCTATCGAAGCATGCTGGATTATTTCCTGGTCTGGAGATCGAGGCAGAAACATAACGTATCATTATCTATATGCCGGTTTCCTGAAAGATGAGGGAAATCGGTTTTTTCGTTTAAGAGGATTCAATTCCTGATTAAAAAGGGAAAGCGGTGAGAGGCCGCTGCAGAAGACTGCTGCTGTAATTCCGACCCCGATTAATTAATCGGAGAAGCTCACTGGATATTCTATTTTTTAGAAGATTAAAGCCACTGGTCTCGTATTAGCGGGATTGGGAAGGCGAGCCAGAGAGTCGGGAGAGCCAGAAAACCTGCCAGGAAGAACCCTTACTATTCTCCGGTCTGAGAATGTGGGCAGGGAGCAGCAAAATTTATAGCCCGCCATTTTAAGACCGATGGCGGGCTTTTTTATGGAGAAAGGGGAGTGATGAAATATGAAGACAGGAGTAATTGTTTACCTTGTAGGGAAGAAAAGTCTGGATGATGAAATCGATTTTGAAGAGGCTAAAAAAAGGCTGAAGATTAAGGCAGACAGAATCGAGGTAGTTTCATCTATAGGTGGAAACCATGATGTAATGGATGCCTGGTGGTTGCTTACAGCAAAGGGGATGAAAAGGATTATCTGCATGATTGCTGAGGTTATTAATAGATCAGAATTTAGGCTCACTGGTCAAGAACTGCGGCTTTGCGGATGAAGAGGAGTGGAGCAGAAGAAACCCAATCACACAGACGCTTCCTACCTCCAGCATTAATCAACACAGATCGGAGTTTGATTAATTTAGGAGGGGTGAAGTAGCGCTAAGTCTTAGAAGAGTAAAGGAGGTAAAGATGAAAAAGTGGTTTGTTATGTGTTTGTTTTTGGTTGTATTGGCCATGTCTGGATTGAGTAAGGCGGAAGAGGAGGAAATTAAAAAGCCATTAGTAACATTAGAAGAAGTTGTAGTGACGGCTACAAGAGATACCAGGGAAATACGCAAGATACCCGCAAATATTACTGTGATTAAATCTGAAGATATTGAAAAATCAGGTGCCACCAGTCTTGTTGATGTTTTGAAAAAGGTGGGGGGTATCCATTTTACAACTTTTTCTGGTAATCCTTCACAGGCAGAAATAGATATGAGAGGATTTGGACAAAATAGCCATGGAAGAGTATTAATCCTATTGGATGGGAGAAGATTAAATAGACCAGATATGGCAAGTATAAATTGGCTCCAGATACCAATCAATAATGTTGAAAAGATAGAGGTTGTGAGTGGTGCAAATAGTGTTCTCTATGGAGATCATGCTGTTGCAGGTGTAATCAATATCATCACTAAAAAAGGAGAGGGGAAACCCAAGGTAAGCGCTTCAGGAATAATTGGAGAAGACACCCTTCATGATGTAAGAGTTGGCCTTACTGGTTCTAGAGACAGATTATCATATGCCTGTTCAGGTGAAATACAAGAAACAAACGGGTGGAGAGAGAGAACGGGATTTTCATCGAAAGGTGCTGGCTTTAATATAGGGTATGACTTCAGCGATTTTTTAAATATTTCTTTAGGCGGCTCTTTAAATAAGGTTGACTATGAAATGCCAGGGAACCTCACAAAGAGTGAGATGGAAGAAAATCGTAAACAATTCCAGCCTGCCAGACCCGCGAGATGGACTCAAGCACATGATAATGACGATGCATTGGATAATTATTATAATGTTAACTTAGGGCTGGAAATGATATCCGCTGACCTTGGTAATTTTGATGTGAATTTTTTATATGGTCTAAAGGATTTTGCTTTGAATATGGATTCTTTTCCTTCATATAGGGACACAGAGATAAAGACATTTGGAATAACACCCAGATATATATTAAGTAACAATGTTCGAGGCTATAAAAATAAACTGATTGTGGGGTTGGACTATTACAATGAAACCCTTAATTTAGAAATCTTCACTGATATGAGTAAAGATACGACGAGTTCTTTAACCGAAATAAAGAAGGCTTCTGTAGGATATTACATAAATAATGAATTTAATCTCTTTGATGAACTTATTTTAAGTGCAGGGGCAAGGATTGAGAAGGCAAAGATTAAAGGAAAAGAAATCAACCCAATAACAAGCATACAAAGCTTTGATGAAGAGAAAGATCACCATGGAAAAGCAGTTAGTGCTGGGCTTACTTATTTGATAGGGGAAAAATCCAAGGTGTTTACCAAGCTTGCCAAGCTATATCGATATCCATTTATTGATGAACAGGCCTCTTACCAGGGGTGGGGTAATGCGTTTAATAAGGAACTCGAGGCGGAGGAAGGTAAAAGCTATGAAATAGGCACAGAGTTTTATCCCATTGAAAACATGAGGCTTGCAATAACGTTATTTCGAATTGATATGGAGAAGGAAATTGTCTGGAATAACGCCACCTCAAAAAATGAGAACCTTGATGAGACAAGACATCAAGGATTAGAGCTTAATGGTTCATATAAGTTTGGAAAAATGGTCAATATCTACGGTAATTACACCTATCAAAAGGCAAAATTCACCAAGGGAATTTATAATAATAAAGACATTCCCTTAGTTTCCAACCATAAGGCTTTTTTAGGTTTGGAATTATTTTTTCCCTACGGCTTTTCCCTAGTCCCCGAGCTTAGGTATACAGGTGAATGCTACTTAGGTGATGACAAAAATAACAATGGAGAGAAGTTGGCACATTACTCTCTGGTGGATATTTTTCTTCGGTATAGACCCACCTACTATAAATATAGACCTTTGGTATTTGTAGGTATAGAAAATCTTTTTAATAAAGAGTACTCTACGCTTGGATATGAAGACTGGCTTGAAGATACAATCTATAATACCTATTATCCATCACCTGGAAGGGCCTTAAAAGCAGGGCTTTCTTTAATGTTTTAGATTTCACTCTATCTATTTCTTATAGCAATGAAAAAAGATGGGCTGAATCCTGCTTTTTAGGATTCAGCCTCGAGACCCTTTACATCTTGGCACATATAATTATCTACTCCTGCCCCCCTCTATAATAAACAACTGATACCGATACAATCTACTTCGAAGCCTTCTTAGGGGGAACCGATACATAAAAAAGTGCATTTGATTGGTATGTCAACCATTTTTTCCATATTGACTTTATATTGGATGTCCATTATAATTTACTACAATATCTTGTGGAGAATGTTACAGGTCTAATATTTTAACGGCCGATTTCCTTCA
>Ga0307419_10001896_pt1 | contig 10679 bp, 11 predicted proteins | sample SalMarWE160230MG_2_FD_202512 | JGI IMG/M metagenome (GOLD analysis project Ga0307419, IMG submission 202512) | Salt marsh sediment microbial communities from the Plum Island Ecosystem LTER, Massachusetts, United States - WE1602-30 | ecosystem: Environmental > Aquatic > Marine > Intertidal zone... | reverse complement strand
CCGGCCGCCCGCAGGGCGGCTTCCATATCTACCCAGGGGGCAAAAAACCTTTCGGCGAGGATATCAGGCTGGCCGTTTAATATATCGTAGAGGATGGGCAGGGCCATGTTGGACATGCCGATTTCGTATAAATCGGGGTAGCCCAGAGCGAACTTGAGATTGGTTCTCTCCCAGTCCTTGATAACGCAGTTCCACTCGCCGCCGGTATAGCGTCCCGGCCTGGTTACCTGATGGAGTATCTTATCGGGGTAGCTCAATCTGTGTCCTCCTGTAGCCATCTAACTATAGACGATAGCTTCGGTTTTTACAATCAGTTTTACTTCCCCCTCCCTGTTTTTACTCTGTGTTTATTTTCCCATACCCGCCCGCCCAAAAGGGCTTTGCCCTCTTAAACTTTCTTTGCCCCACCCCGGGAGAGAGATTTGCTCCCCTTTATTCCCCACCCGATAAAGTGAGGTAGTTCACCTACCCCGGGGGGTGGGGAAGGAGAGTAAAGAGAGGTAAAACCTCTTTGGGTTGAAAAGGTAAGAATTGCCGTCTACAATAGCAGCAACGGTTTAAAGGAGAATAGTAATGGAGCAAATATGGGCGCCCTGGCGCATAAAATATATCCGGATGGAAAAGCCAGAGGGATGTTTCCTGTGTGAAAAACCCAAGGAAAATAACGACGAGGCCGACTATATCCTCTACCGGGGCAAGAAAAACTTTATTGTCCTCAACAGCTACCCCTATAACCCGGGCCACCTGATGGTGGCCCCCTACCGCCATGTTGCCAGCCCGGCTGAGCTGACTGAAGAGGAACGGCACGAGCATTTTGATATGGTCAGCCGGGGGGTCGAGATGTTGCGGGGAGTGTTTAAGCCCGGCGGCTTTAACATCGGCATGAATCTGGGCAGATTGGCCGGAGCCGGTGTAGCCGACCATATCCACACTCACATCGTGCCGAGGTGGGTGGGGGACAGCAACTTTATGCCGGTGGTAGCCGATGTGCGGGTGATACCGGAGGCCCTTGCCGAGACCTATGACAAGCTTAAAGGCAAGTTCTAAATTGGGACGGTAGGGGTATTGACAGGCGGGCCGGGGCGGGGCATTATACCTCTAAAAATAAAAAGGGGGTGAAAACATGGGGGGTCTTAAAAGTGTGGTCACCATAAGCGCCTGGATACTGTTTATCTTCGGCTGTGTAATGCTAATAAATACTATAGTGCAGAGCTGGTTCGGGGGGCTTAGCGCCGAACTGACCATGGCCGGCGGTACTATCGCTATGGTCAGCTTCGTGCTGACGGCGGTGGTTGTCAAGATAAGGCACAAGATAGACTAAAGCGATAGTATAAGGCTTACTCCGGGGGCCTTCTGAACTTGGCTTGCAGCTCTTCTATCTGCCGTCTCTGCTTCTCTTCCTGCCGGTGTTGTTCCTGTAGCTCTTGCAGCCGTTCCTCGGTGATGGGCTCAAAGGACTTGACCTCGTTGTTTTCTATCCTGATGGAGAAGAGCTCCCGGCATTTCCAGCAGCGATAGGGCCCCTGGTAGGTCGGCTCGAGCAGAGACTGGCTGCCCGCGGTGCCACAGCTGGGGCATTTTATGGTTATCATCATGGCGGCACCTCCTCGTTAGATAATTGGTGCCCCCAAGGGAATTCGAATCCCTGTTGACGGCTTGAAAGGCCGCTGTCCTAGTCCTCTAGACGATGGGGGCATTACGGACAAGTATAGCAAAGACAGCCCCGGCTGACAATGTAATGTGCTAAAATATCTTAAGATGGGCGGCACTGAGCAGGGCAAAGGGGAGGCGAGGGGGGGCTGGGTAAGAAACAGGCTTCTTCCCATACTGGGCCTGGTCCTGGTTGCCGGCGTTGTTATCGGCGTCTTTTTCTTTTACCGCAGCTACCCGGAGCGGATTGAGGCCCTGGAGGGCTACGGCTATCTGGGTGTATTCTGCATCAGCGCGCTGCTGAACGCCACCATAGTCCTGCCGGCCGGTAATTTCCTGGTGCTGGCCACCATGGGGGCCGTCCTGCCTTCGGCCACCCTGGTGGGGCTGGCGGGGGGATTGGGGGCGGCTATCGGCGAGCTGACCGGCTATGCCGCCGGCTACAGCGGGCAGGCCATAATTTCCCGGCAGAGGGTCTATACCCGGCTTAAAGGTTGGGTGGAGAGGTGGGGGATGTTGACTATCTTTATTCTGTCGCTGGTGCCTTTTGTCTTTGATCTGGCTGGAATAGCCGCCGGGGTGATACGCTTCCCCTTATGGAAATTCTTTCTCGCCTGCTGGCTGGGAAGAACTATTTTGTATCTGGTTATCGCCTGGGGTGGGGTTCTGGGCTGGGAGGCGCTGCTGAATTTCCTGGGTTAGCTGGCTCCTTGATTCTAAAGAGCAGCACCGAGCCGACAACAAAATAGACCAGGCAGGCCGCCAGCATGACCTGATAGCCCAGCCCGTGGGTGTAGGCGTTTAAGGGGTCAATGGCTATACCGATGAGGCGGGCCAGCGCCGACCCGCCGGCGGTAGCCAGGTTGGTCAGCCCCAGGTATCTGGCTTCTTCGCCTTTGGGGACTAAATCGGTGGCCAGCGCCCAGTTACTGCTAAAGAAAGCCCCGCCGGAGATGGCCAGCAGAGCCCCGGAGACCAGCAGGCCGGCGTAGGTATGGATTAAAAGCAGCAGCAGGATGCCCAGGGCGCCTAGCAGGCCGGAGGCGATGATTACCGGGCGGCGGCCTATTCTATCCGATAGCCACCCGGCGGGGTAGACCACCCCTATCAGGCAGATACCGGCTACTATTAAAAGGTCACCGGTGATTTGGCTGGGATTGGCTATACCCACCACATCTATCAGATAGTAGAGGGCGAATGTCTGCAGGGTAGCCATGGCCATGACGATGAGCAGGCGGGATATAAGAAAGGTGCCGAAACCGGGGGTAACTTTGGTGTCAATCTTAAAGCTTTTGTACAGGGTCGGCAGCAGGGGGGGAGGGGAAACGCGCACCCAGGGACGCTCCTTAACCATGAAGATAGTGGCCAGCAGGGCGCCGAGCAGGACAACATCGAGCAGGGACAGGGAAGACCACAGCCAGAGGTCGCCCTCGCCGGCGAGGTAGCGGCCCATGAAGCTGGCCAGCAGGCGCACCAGTATAAGCCCGCCGGCTATCTCCAGCAGCCCCTTTACCCCGGAGGCTACCCCACGCTTCTTGCCCGGCACCAGGTCGGGAATAAAGGCCTGAAAGGGACCCTGAGCCGTGTTGCTGCTGACCTGGAGCAGGCAGTAAACAATGAGCAGGGTAACAAAGCTATTGGCCAGCCCGATTCCGGGGAGGAGGATGACGAGCAGGGCCGTGCCTGCCAGAATATAGGGCCGGCGCCGGCCCCATCTGAAGCCCCAGTGGTCGCTGATGGCGCCGGCGATGGGCTGGACCAGCATGGCCAGAATCAGGCCGGCGAAGGTAAGCAGGCCGAGGTAGGTATTTTTCTGCGATTCGGCGACAAAGTCCAGCACGCGCAGCGGCAGGACAAAGGTATGCAGGCTGCTCCACATGGCGGTAAGGGCGAAGCCGAAGATGGTAATTTTGATGTAGTCTATGCGGTGGAAGGCGCTGTTATTGCTCACTGTATCTCTTTCAGCATAGCAGAGCCGGAGTTAAGAGGCAATTTTTTGATATAGTTTTAGTTTTCGTTTTTCTGGGGGTTGTGGTATAATCCTGACGATAATTTGCGCTTAAGGAGGGGAAAATGCCAGGGATATTCTGGATTGTGCCAGCCGCTGCGGTATTAACTGTCATCTTCGCTATTTTCTTAGCCCGGGATGTGCTCAAACGTTCCATGGGTACACCCAAGATGAAAGAGATTGGCGATATTATCTTTCAGGCCGCCTGGGCTTTCCTGAAGCGCCAGTATACCACCATCGCTATCTATTCAGTGGCTATAGCTATAATTATAGGGGTGCTGGTGGGGTTACTGGGTGGCACCGAGGTGGAGGGGATGAGTGCGCTGGATATCGGCTGGCGCACCGGCGTCGCCTTCCTGGTGGGGGCTGTATGCTCCGGGGTGGCCGGTTTCATCGGCATGTACATTGCCGTTAAATCTAACGCCCGCTGTGCCGCCGCCGCCCAGAAGAGCCTCACCGAGGCGGTTAACGTAGCCCTGCGCGGCGGTGCCGTCTCCGGTTTCCTCATCACCGCCCTGAGCCTCATCGGCGTTACCGTTATCTTCTTCGCCTACGGCGGCGCTACCAACCCGCAAATCGCGCCGCACCTTATCGTCGGTTTTGGCTTCGGCGCCAGCTTCGTTGCCCTGTTTGCCCAGCTGGGCGGCGGCATCTATACCAAAGCCGCCGATGTGGGCGCCGACCTGGTGGGTAAAGTTGAAACTGGAATTCCCGAAGACGACCCGCGCAACCCGGCGGTTATCGCCGACCTGGTGGGTGATAATGTCGGCGACTGCGCCGGCCGTGGCGCCGACCTCTTTGAGTCCACGGCCGCCGAGAATATCGGCGCTATGATACTGGGTATCGCCGCCTATGTGGCTACCGGCAATATAGCCTGGATACTCTTCCCCCTCTGCGTGCGCGGCTTTGGCATGATTGCCAGCATGATAGGTATCTTCTGCGTGCGGGCTAAAGAGAACGAGAACGCCATGAGCGCCCTTAACCGCGGCTATTTCGTGGCTATCGCCCTGTCGGTAGTCGGCCTGGCGGTCACCGTTTACTTTATGCTGGATAACTGGTGGCTCTTCGGCGCCGGCGTTATCGGCATTGCCGCCAGCGTGGTTATCGTCTTTGTCACCCAGTATTACACCGAGTGGCGCTTCAAGCCGGTGCGCAGCATCGCCGAAGCCTCCAAGACCGGTCCCGCCACCAATATTATTATGGGTACGGCGGTGGGTTTTGAGACTACCCTGGCTACCGCCCTGGTTATCGGTGTTTCTTTATTGCTCTCCTTCTGGCTGGGCGATATGAGCGGGGTTCACGGGGCGGGAGCTTTCGGTACGGCTGTGGCTACCATGGGTATGCTGATGACCTGCCCTTACGTTCTGTCTATGGATACCTTCGGCCCCATTACCGATAACGCCAACGGCATCAACGAGATGGCCGGTGCCGGACCCGAAGTCCGCAAGGTGACCGACCGCCTGGATGCCGTGGGCAACACCACCAAGGCCCTGACCAAGGGTTACGCCATGGTTTCGGCGGGTCTAGCCGCCTTCCTGCTCTTCCAGGCTTACCTGGATCGGGTTTCTTTCATCAAGTTCGGCGAGGGCGGTATGTATAATATCGTAGACATCGCCCGCATCGAGGTCTTCGTCGGCGCCCTGCTGGCGGTGATGATTGTCTATCTCTTCAGCTCCTGGGCCATCAAGGCGGTGGGCAAGACCGCCTCCAAGATTATCGAGGAAGTGCGCCGCCAGTTCCGGGCCGACCCCGGTATTCTGGCCGGCACCAGTAAACCCGACTATGCCCGGGCAGTTGATATCACCACCCGCGCCGGATTAAGGGAAATGATTGCCCCCGGTCTGCTGGTGGTGCTGGGGCCGATTATCATCGGCGTTGTCTTCCGCTTTATCCCCGGCTATGACGCCGCCATGGCGGTGGCCGCGGTGCTGATGGTGGGCACTATCGGCGGTATTATGATGGCATCATTTATGAACAACGGCGGCGGCGCCTGGGATAACGCCAAGAAGATGATAGAGGACGGCCAGCTTAAAGATGACGATGGCAACGTTATTGTCAAGGGGAGCTTTGCCCATCAGGCGGCGGTGGTCGGCGACACTGTGGGCGACCCTCTTAAAGACACCGCCGGGCCTTCACTGCACGTGCTGGTCAAGCTGCTGGCCACGGTTACTCTGGTGATGTGCCCGCTGTTTATCATCCTGTAATTAAGCTAAAGACAAATTTAATCCCCCTCTTCTCTATACGGGAGGAGGGGGATTTTTAATTTGGGGGGCAAGTCATGGGTAAACGGGCAGAGCCTCCAGCCCCATAGTCTCCGGAAAGCCCAGCATCAGGTTCATGTTCTGGATGGCCTGCCCCGCCGCCCCTTTGACCAGGTTATCAATGGCGCTGATAACCACCAGCCGGCCTGTCCTCCGGTCAACGGTGGGATAGACCAGGCAGAGGTTGCTGCCCCAGGTCTGCTTGGTGTGGGGTGGGGCTTCGGCTACCCGGACGAAGGGGGCATCTTTATAGAAGTCCCGATAGAGCTTCCTTATTTCCTCTACGTCCTTTTTGCCCGAAGCCAGCGTGGCGTAGGCGGTGGTTAATATTCCCCGGGTCATCGGTATAAGATGGGGAACAAAAGTAACCGCCGGCGACTGCCGGGGGTTGAGCAAATTTAGCTCCTGGGTAATCTCGGGCAGGTGGCGGTGTCCCTCCAGGGCGTAGGCGGCGGCATCTTCGTTGGCCTCCGGGTAGTGCGCGGCCAGGCTTAAAGTTCGCCCGGCACCGGAGACGCCCGATTTGCTGTCAATGACGATATCGTCATTAATCAATTTTGCCTTCACCACCGGCGCCAGCGCCAGTATTGCCCCGGTGGGGTAGCAGCCGGGGTTGGCTACCAGCTGCGCCGAGGGAATTTCGGCGCGGTGCAGCTCGGGCAGCCCGTAGGCGGCTTTTTCCAGCAGCTGGGGGGTGGGGTGGCTAAAGCCGTACCACTGGTCGTATTGGGAGGCGTCTTTCAATCTGAAATCGGCGCTGATATCGACCACCCTGACGCCTTTGGCCAGCAGGGGGATGACCTCCCTGGCGCTCTCCTTGTGGGGCATGGCCGAAAAGACCAGCTCCACATCACCCAACTCGGCTTTAATGGTCAGGTCAATGCCGGCCAGGTGGGGGAAGACCTTGGCCAAGCTTTGCCCGGCGGCGCTGCGGCCGGTGACTGAAGCCAGCTCTACCCGGGGATGCTGGTGCAGCAATCTGGCCAGCTCGACGCCGGTGTAACCGGTAACATTGATAATTCCAATTTTCATTCTTCTTTCCCCTCGAATAAGCTTTCTAGAGCCGCCAGCCGTTTCTTGGTGCCGATGACAATCAGCCGGTCTCCATCTTCGATAATCTCTTCTCCCGGCGGGTTAGCCAACAGTTTACCGCTCTTTTTCCTCATTGCCAAGACGGTAATGCCATCCTTGCTCCGGGCCTGGGTCATAGTCCGGCCGACTAGCGGGGAGCCGCCGGCCACGTCCACGTTTTCCAGCTCCAACTCACGGCCGCGGCCGTAGGTGACCGTGTCGATAAAATCGACCACCGCCGGGCGCAGGGCTAACATGGCCATGCGGCGGCCGCCGATGGCGTGGGGGGATATAACCCGGTCGGCACCGGCCCGGCGCAGCTTGCCTTCTGATTCGGGTTTGGAGCTGCGGGCTTCAATAAACAGGTCCGGGTGCATCTCCCGCGCGGAGAGGGTGATAAAGGTATTATCGGTATCGGTGCCCACCGCCGATACCAAGCCGTGAGCCCGCTCGATACCGGCTTCCTTAAGCACCTCGTCGCTGGTGGCATCGCCGAATAGGCAGAGGTAGCCTTCTTTCTCCGCCTTGGCGACGTGATCCTCGTCATTGGTGATGACAATGAAGGGCACCCCCTCCTCGCTGAACGCCTGAGCTATCTCCTCCCCCACTCTCCCGTAGCCGCAGAGAATAAAGTGGTTCTTTAACCTGGCAATTCTGTTTTTCATGCGTCGCCTCCCCACGGTTATACCAAACTGCCCCTCCAGTATATACCCCATAATGTTGGTTAGAACATATAATGCCCCACCAACCCCGCCGATAATTATAAAGATGCTGAAAATACGCCCGGCATCGCTTAAGGGGTGAACCTCCTTGAAGCCCACCGTGGTTATGGTGGTTACGGTCATGTAAATAGAGTCGAGGAGCCCCCAGCCCTCGATGACCTCGTAGCCGATAGTCCCGATGACGACAATGGCGACCAGGGCGCCGATACTCCATACCAGTCTTCGTAACGAGTCCATTATCCACCTGAAGCTATATCACGTTTGATATATTTTAGCACATATTAGCATATAATCGGGTATTCTGCCTCATAAGTACGGGGTTTCTTCCTTGCTAAAGTTATTGACATATGCTATTATCAATCCTGCCAATTTATCAGACCGAGGTGGGGAAATGGCTAAGAAAGAACAAACGCCAAAGATTTATTTTCTGGATGTTACCAACCGTGACGGAGTGCAGACCGCCAAGCTTGGCCTGTCCAAGCTGGAAAAGACCATGATAAATATTTACCTCAACGAAATGGGGGTCTTCCAGTCCGAGTTCGGCTTCCCGACTACCCGGCACGAAGCCCGCTACCTGGAGGCTAACCTGGAGTTGGTGGAGACGGGGGTGCTTAAACCTATCCGTCTGGAGGGGTGGATAAGGGCTATCGTTGGGGATGTGAAAACGGCCTTTAAGTTTGTGCCCAATATCAAGCATCTTAACCTCTCTATATCAACCTCGGAACAGATGCTTAAGGGTAAGTTCCGGGGGAAGAAGACTGAGGATGACATCATCAAGGAGATGACCGACGCCGTTGATGCGGCCAAGGCTATGGGTGCCGAGAGCATCGGGGTTAACGCCGAGGACGCTTCGAGGACCGACCTGAGTTTTCTGGTCAAGTTCGGGCTGGCGGCCAGGGAGCACGGGGCGGACAGACTACGCTACTGTGATACGCTGGGCTATGATAACCCCTTCACCATCTATGACACGCTGAAAGCGCTGGGGGAGAATGTGGAGATACCTCTTGAGGTGCATTGCCACGGTGATTTGGGAATGGCGGTGGCTAATTCTCTGGCCGGGGCCAAGGGGGCGGTTGACGGCGGTCAGGATGCCTATATCAATACCACCGTCAACGGCATCGGGGAGAGGGCCGGTAATGCCGACCTGGTAGCCACCGTGCTGGCGTTGACTAAATCAAAGGGCTTCGCCAAGAAATACCAGCTGGGCAGTCCGATAAAGTTATCGGTGGCGGCCAAGATAGCCGAGTTCGCCAGCTATGCCTTTGATGTGCCCATCCCTATGAACCTGCCCGGCGTGGGGGCCAACGCCTTTGCCCATGCCTCCGGCATTCACGCTGACGGGGTGCTCAAAGACCCGGAAAACTACGAGCTTTACAGCTACAAGGAGCTGGGGCGGGGTACACCCAAGTTCGTGGAGACGGGCCGGGAGATTATCTCCGGCCAGTATAGCGGCATAGCCGGCTTCCGGCACCTAATGGGTAAGATGAACGTTTCTTTTGCCTCTAGAGATGAGGCCGGTGATATCCTGGAGCTGGTGAGATATGCCAATGTTCAGTCGCATAAGCCTCTGGTTGAAGACGAACTGCTCTTTATCGCCAAGCATCCCCTGATTGCCCAGAAGCTGTTAACCCTTACCCCGCTGGTGCTGGAAACGATGTAGCCGGGCTTATCAAAGCAGCCAGACTTATCAAAGCTTTAAGGGGCTGTTTGTCAACTTTATCCTCTTCCGGTAAATAGATAAAGCGCAGGTCAGGTAAATGGCTGAGCAACCACCCGGCATGAAGCTGAAAGCCGTCGGTATCGTCAGGAACGACGTCAAGGAACCGGTAAGGCATGGCTGGAGTGAAGTCGTTTCCGATATCGTCATTGATAGCCGGCTGGCTGAAGCCCTGGATGGCCTGGACCAGTTCTCCCACCTCATCGTCCTTTACTGGATGCACCGGCTTACCCCCGGCCGGAAACTGCCGCTCAAGGTCCACCCTATGGGCAAGCCGGAGCTGCCCCTGGTGGGCCGCTTTGCCACCCGCTCGCCCAGCCGCCCCAATCCGGTGGGGCAGGCTACCGTCCGGCTCCTGGAGCGGCGGGGTAATATCCTTAAAGTTAAGGGGCTGGACGCTATTGACAGCACGCCGGTAATCGATATCAAGCCCTATATACCGGGCTACGATTCAGCCGCTGACGCCAAAGCACCTAAATGGACGACCAATCACTAGGACGAGCCTTAGCCGATATCTACCGCCGTCTTTTTGACCGCTTCGGCCCCCAGCACTGGTGGCCGGCCGAGGAGCCTTTTGAGGTAATCGTCGGGGCTATCCTCACCCAATCCGCCGCCTGGACCAATGTGGAAAAGGCTATTGATAATCTTAAAGCGGCCGGGGCGCTGTCGCCAACCAAGCTGCGCCGGCTCCAACTCCCCCGGCTGGCCAGGCTGGTTCACCCATGTGGTTACTATAACGCCAAGGCGCTTAAATTAAAGTCCTTTGCCTTCTGGCTGGGCAACCACTATAGTGATGACCTTGATAGTTTATTTGCCTCTAATACCGACGACCTGCGCCAGCAGCTGCTCTCCGTCCACGGCATCGGGCAGGAGACCGCCGATTCCATATTGCTTTATGCCGCCGGTAAGCCCGTCTTTGTCATTGACGCCTATACCCGCCGCATCCTGGGGCGTATCGGCTTAACCCCGGAAAAAGATAGCTATGCCGGCTATCGGGCGTTTTTCATGGAGCACCTGCCGCCCGCCGCCGCAATGTTCAACGAGTACCACGCCCTGCTGGTCCGTCTGGGCAAGGATTTCTGCCGCCGCCGCCCCCTCTGCCCCCAATGCTGCCTTAGTGATATTTGCCAGTTCGCTAGCAACCCATCCCCCTGACCCCCTTTTTAACTTTTGTTTTTCTTCCCACCCACCCGCCCTACAGAAGTGGTACTTCTATCGGTTTCTTTTCAGGGGGGTGAAGGGATAAAGGG
>Ga0307419_10001895_pt1 | contig 10679 bp, 8 predicted proteins | sample SalMarWE160230MG_2_FD_202512 | JGI IMG/M metagenome (GOLD analysis project Ga0307419, IMG submission 202512) | Salt marsh sediment microbial communities from the Plum Island Ecosystem LTER, Massachusetts, United States - WE1602-30 | ecosystem: Environmental > Aquatic > Marine > Intertidal zone >... | reverse complement strand
TATGTTCGCTTTCCTCTTCAGGCCGCCCAAGAATTACATACATTGGGTTTTGTTCTTCGCAATACGATATGATCTCGTCAACAACACGACCTTTAAGAATCACGCCTTCAGCCTGTGCGCCGGCTTCAGTGGCTTGTTCCTGGGCGCTTAACAGAATGAACTCACCCATGTCGTGCAATTCCTGTGAGATATGATTGGTTTTACTGCTGCTGGAGTGGGTCATGAAATCCAGGTTGACTACATAAAGAAAATAGATGATTTCACCTGTTTCTCGTGCCAATTGAATTGATGTAGCTATGGTTGGGCGGCTCGATGGTCCTCCCCGGATTGCACAAAGGATCCCCGACATAAAATGCTCCTTGCCGATAGGCCGGAAAATGATGTTTACTCTTGGCTCTTATATTGTAGTGTTAATTTTATAACTCAGGGATAATATTATCATTTTCTCTGAGTAATTTAGTTCTAATCGGTAGTTGGAAGTGGTGTGGATGTTGGTGTGATATAGGGGGTTGGAGTGCTGGTCCCGGCTTGATCGTATAAAGATTCTTTTGGGAACTCAGTAACTCCCATGCGCCAGGCAATCTGCAATTTTTCAGTGGCCAGAGCTGGCCGGGAAGGCAGATCTGCTATAGATTGTTCTACCAGGTTCAGCATCTCCAATACAACCACTTTCTGTTTGGGAGGGACTCTGGTTGTCATCGCAGAGAGGTTATCGCGCGCGGTTTTTAGCTCATTTTCTGCCAGGCCATAATTATCATGAAGTATATATTGATGAGCCCAGGTCAGCATTTCCAGGGTCCGGAAAAGCTCAATTTCCAGCCGGTTTCCCGAATCTCTCATCTGGGCAGTAGCCAGGGCGCTGAGGTTTCTTGTATTTGATTCCTGCCCGGCTGAAACTGTAGCTATCATTGCCGGGGACAAAGTACCGGCAAAATAGGTATTATTGTCTACTTCAGATTGCATGTGGCCGACATCTCCAGATAATTGATCTAGAGATATCCCCAGCGCGTCCAGGGTAGCTGCGATGTCCCCTGATTGGTTCCCAGCCAGCGTAGATTGCAGGGAGGATATTTGAAGGTAGAGAGCACTCTGGGTAGCCTGAAGTTCAAAAACCTTCGTCTGATTTGCGTCTATAGGTTGGAAGACTCTTTGATCCAGGTATGGAACCCAACCAGATGCTGCAAAGTAAATCACTCCACCAACCAGGCATCCGGCGCTAAAAACCAGAATTAACCGTAATATGATCCCCGGGATTGTTTTAGAAGCTGGTTTGGTTTGTTTCCCTGTTTTTTGGGGGGAATTATCAACTGTTTCCATGATTTCCTCTCATAATAATTTGTTCTTGTCCAGCGTTGGGATATCACTATATAAAAAAAGCCGTTCCACAAGGTGAAACGGCTCAATCTATCAAAAACTATATTAACGACCCAGTTTAGGGACGAGTCGATTAATCCGTTTCTTTAATCCAGTTGCTTCCACCTCATGCATTTTTTTCATTGCATTGAGAGAGCGGCTGGATTTGCGGCGCCGAAGATGTCCATGATAACCCTTGGTCCGCATAATTTTTCCGCTGCCGGTTTTCCGGAATCGTTTTGCAGTAGATTGATGTGTTTTCTGGCTTTTATTACCCATTATTTTATTTCTCCTGGCAATCTGGTTTGCCTTTACTTTTTCTTCGTGGTCTTCTTTTCTGGGGGTTTGATTTTCCGTAGTATCTTGGTTAGCTCTTTATTAGCATCCTGAACTGAGATCTCGCGGGTAGCTGACCATTCAGAGGCGATTTTCTTCTTGATCGTTGTATGGGCCCGCTGCTCTGTGGTATTCAATTTATCGTCCGCTCTTTTGGCGTGTAAATCTCTCAATAAAGTGCAAAATCCAATTAAATCTCCATCTTCTATTACTTGATTAATGCGGTTCTTACGGACAGTATGTTTGCTGTCCATTTGCTCAGCTGGCGATTCCAGTATAGCAATTGCCTTTTGAAGGTTTTTGTCACTTACTACAGGACGAATCCGGTCAGGGTCCAGGTCATCTGTTGGAATCCAGTAGACTCCGTTGCGGGTCTGGACTTTATAATATTCCCTGGTTTCATCACCCAGTGATTTCTTTTCTTTTCCCTCTACCTGTCCAACACCGTGGTGGAGGTGGGAGACCCAATCGCCTTTTTTGAATGACTTATATTCTTTAGTCATATAATTCTCCAATTGGTATCATACCCGCTGGAGGGTTTCCCAGCCAGCTATTTTATCACAGCTGTTCAGGAATTTTTGGTTTTTTCCAGGTAATCCCGTAATATTCTTTGAATGCGGGGCTGTCTCAGTCGACGCAATGCCTGGGCTTCAATTTGCCTGACACGCTCCCGGGAAACACCAACTTTTTCACCGACTTCCTGAAGAGTATGGCTTTTGCCATCTGGAACACCATAACGCAGGCGGAGTATTCGCACCTCGCGGGAAGGAAGGGCTTCCATCACTTCCTCCAGGTGTTCTTTTAATAAATGTATAGTAGCGGTTTCATCAGGTAGAGGTGTTTCTAAATCCTCTACGAAATCACCCAGAACTGCATCTCCTTCTTTGGTTGTGGGCATTTCCAGAGAAAGAGGTCGTCGAGCGACCTTCATCATATACTGAACTTTTTCTGGTGCTTCATCAAGAGCATCGGCAAGTTCTTCTATGGACGGATCACGTTCCAGGGATTGTTTGAGATCATTCTGCATCCGGAACATCTTTGAGATCTTATCGCCCATGTGGACTGGAACACGAATGGTCCGTCCTTGATCGGCAATTGCCCGGGTGACAGCCTGGCGAATCCACCAGGTAGCATAAGTGGAGAATTTATAACCGCGCAAGTAGTCAAATTTTTTGGCTGCTCGCATCAGGCCGATATTGCCTTCCTGGATTAAATCCAAGAAAGGTACACCGCGGCCCATATATTTTTTTGCAACGCTGATCACCAAGCGCGAATTAGCCGTAATTAGATGATCCAGTGCAGTCCATTCATCTTCGATCATCTGGTGCAGTTCAGCTTGACGATCGTCGGGCACGTTGCCTCTGGCCATTTCTTTCCGGGCCAATCGTCCACGTTCAATACGTTTAGACAAGTCCTTTTCTTCGTCCTTTGAGAGCAGCGGGATGCTGGCCGCTTCCTTAAAATACAGCTCAATCAGATCGTTAGTGTCAATGCTGGTGAGCCGATTTTCAAGATCCTCTTCCAGGTCGTCTTCTTCATCCAATTTCCCATTACCACCATCTTCGGCGAAGATGGTTTCTAGCTCTTCCTCTTCATCTTCTTCTTCCAGGTAGGGGATATCCTCTTCGAGCAGGGAAGCAAATGCCTTTTCAAGGCTGGTAACGTCTTTTTTTGCGTCTGGAAAATAGGTAAGGATATTAGAAAATGTGATGTATCCCTGAGAATGTCCGAGTTCTATAAGTTCATGAATGGGATTTAATATTATTTTCTTGTCAATGTTAGTAAAGTTAGGAGTTGTTTTACCCATAGAGTTTTTTGAAACGAACAGGTTTGGTTAGTAAAATTTAGCAAGTGGTTCAAATTGAGCAAATCACATTGAGCCAAGCAGCGGTTGTACTCCAGACAAGACCGCTGACAAGGGACAAAACAATTTTAAAATCGGTTTATTCCTTCTTATCTGCTGCCATAGAAGGAGGAGGGGGCTGCCCTTTTTTATGACGGTAAACGATCCGGCCTCGGGAAAGGTCATAGGTAGACATTTCAACTGTCACTCGATCGCCAAGCAGAACACGGATATAGTATTTGCGCATTTTTCCAGCAAGATAGGCCAGAATCTCGTGTCCATTTTCCAGTTCAACTAAAAATTGAGTACCAGGAAGAGCCTTAATTATTGTCCCTTCCATTCTCACTTTTTCTTCTTTTTTAGCCATTTAACCTCTTGTTTTGCTCAACGATTTTCTGGGACAGGAATGAAAGTTCCTGTTGACCCAAAACCTTAATCCGGATCGTTTGATCCAGGCTTAATACGTTCGAACGCTTTGTTTTTTCTGTCTTCTCTTATTTGCACTGCGGCGCTTGCGCCGGCGGATCGCTTTCTTGCGTTGAATGCGCGCTAGTTCACTCTTAGAAACAAACCACCTCTTGCGGCGAACTGTGCTCAGTACACCACTTCGAGATACTTTTTTCCTGAAGCGCTTCATCATCTGCTTCTGCGATTCATTAGGTCGGACTTCAACTCGTACAGCCAAGACTTCTCACATCCTTTCTTTTCGGCACTCATACACAAAGGGCGAGGCCTTTATGCCTTCACCCTTTCATGGTTCGTGGCCTAAATTTCTGGCAATTTGCTTTGCGCAAACTGTTGCGGATTATTCCGCCCTTACCTATCTCCCCCCAAGTATACCTTGAAAAACTTACAATGCAATAGAATAATGCTGGAAAATATAACAAAATGCTTACATTGACGGCAAATTTGGGACATGCTAGAATAATTTGATGGAAATTCAACAAAATCAGGTTAAAAATCCTTTGGACCATATCCCGGAGGAAAATAATACCACTAAAAAACTGCAAGAATGGATGGATGCCACCAGAGGTTTTCCAGCAGGAGTATTTTATTCGGCTTCCCTTGCTGAAGGTATTTATATTAATCCAAAAATGCTTGAGTATCTAAAACTGGAACAGACATCTATCAGCCCTGTTCTGGATGAATATTTTTGGTCACGCCTTGAATCTATCTCAGAAGACCCTGAACAAGCTCGGGTATCGATCGTTAATGCCAAAGAACGGATCCAATCGGAACCGAATGCAGAATTTAGGTTGGACACAGGTCTTGGTAACTGCCTGGTATTCAGGTTGTTTCAGATGAGCCTTACAGGGTCTGGTAATCGCGCCTATGGTGGTATTGTCTTAGACCAGGTTGACGGACGGGAAGTTTATTGCCGTCAGGTGAAAATGCTGGAAGAGATTAGTGTTAAGGCCAGGAAGGAAAACGCTTCTGCCAAGGGGAAGTTGGATGCCCTGGTAGATAACCTTCATATTTGGAGTCCGGATGTTCTGGATGAATTTTTATCTGATACAAAAAGCCAGCTTGATCTGGTGAATCAATCTCTCGATCTGATGCTGAATTTGATCCGCGCTTTTGGGGAGCTTCCTGTGTTCTCTGATACGGTTAATGTAAATGAGTTCTTGAAAGAGATCATTTTAGAGCAAAAGCAGGCTGAATTTCGGCTATCGGAGCAGCAAGAAAAGAATTCACATTCACCCTTGTCTGTCATTGATCCGGCTTTAACCCGTCTGTCCCTTCAATACTTGATGAAAGAAATCGTCTCTAATAATCCCGAAGGTCAGCCAGTTGATGTGTCAGTCAATGTCGGAGAACAGGATTTAAATATCAAACTGGAAAGCCCCAGGACGCTACCTTTACCTGGTCTGTCGACTGATCAGGAAGAAATTGAAGTATCTGGTCAGAACATCAGGCTCTACCTGGCAAAAAAAATTATTAATACTCAGGGGGGGGCGATAACCATCTTGAGGAAAGCGCCGGGCTCAGAAGCAATCTCAAGGATTGAGATCAGTTTACCTTCCGCGGCAGGATCTCAATCTTCTCAACAGCATGGTCCACCATCAGCGCAAGAAGGAATGGCAGAAGGCCGAATTTTGCTGGCAGAAGCCCAGGCTGATTACCAGATCCGGCTGAGTGAAACCCTGAAAGGGGCTGGTTACCGGGTGGATCTGGCTTCTGATGGAAGCACGGCTCTTGACTTGGCCCAGTCTATAAATCCAGATCTGGTTATTGTGGCCCGGAATCTTCCTGGATTGGATGGGCTGCTGGTAACTCAGGGGATTCGGCGCTGGTCAGCACTCCCAATTATTATGTTAAGCGAGAGGACAGACCCTGGTGATTTGTTATACGCCTACCAGCTGGGAGTAGATGATTATTTAAAAAAACCAGTATCAACTCCAGAGCTGCTCGCCAGGGCGCAGGTTTGCCTGCGGCGCAGCGAACGTACCAAACATCCCATTACTCCTGATCTTTTTCAATCCAACCTGATAAGAATTGATTATTCCACAAGGCAAGTCTGGGTCAGAGGGAAACCTGTGGAACTGACGCCCATCGAATATAACTTGCTGGTTTTTATGTCCCGGCAGGGAAAACAGATCATGCCTTATGAACAACTGCTGGAAAGTGTTTGGGAAGGACCGGATAAAGGGACCAGGCAGGGATTGTTTGTTCATGTTAAACGGTTGAGGGAAAAAATTGAAGCAGATCCCAAGAATCCCCAGATTATCAATAATAAATGGGGAGTGGGGTATGTATTTAATCCTTGATTGAGGGGTGTTAATTGACAAATATTCTAAAGTTTGTCATAATTTGAACGGAAGTACGGAGGTAATTATAACTCATTCAATTTGCTGAACCTTAGTGCTGCCTCAGGAGTGATTGGGCAGCTAATTTTTTTTCAGGCAGACTATGATATCCCTAAGCAAATATTTTTCAGGAGTTAAACGCAGAGATTCATGGAGAATGAGACCTTAACCCCAGAGCCAGAGCAGGAAAACCAGGTGCCGGAAGAAGATCAAACAGAGGATCAGCCGGGATGGTTTAAAGAAGTTGTCGACCATTATGATGTCGACAAACCCCAAAAAGGAGAAATGCTCAAGGGTACGATTCTGGATATCCAGGAAAGCTCAATCGTGCTCGATGTTGGTTTTAAACGTGATGCGATCATCCCGGGACAGGACCTGGAGCGAGTGGATTCCGAGGTACTGAAAAATTTATCAACCGGAGATGAGATCTTCGTTAGTGTTATTCGGACGCCGGTGGGTGATGAGGATTTATTAGTATCCCTCCAGAGGGGTCTAGATTATAAAACCTGGATCAAGGCAGAAGAATTAGCTCGGTCTAATAAACAAATTGAATTAGAGGTTGTTGACCAGAACCGTGGCGGATTGCTGGTTGCGTACGAGAATCTACGTGGCTTTGTTCCTAACTCCCATATACCTGCCATCCGGAGAGGAACCAGCATGCAGCGGGCGGGGGAAATTAAATCCGAGATGATAGGAAAGACCCTACCTCTTAAAGTGATAGAAGTGGACCAGAAAGAACGCCGCCTGGTCTTTTCAGCCCGCGTAGTCCAGAAAGGCCAGCGACTGAAAAGGCTCAATGAAATTGAAATTGGCTCAATAGTTAAATCAAGGGTCGTGAATATTGTGGATTTTGGGATCTTTATCGACCTGGATGGAATTGACGGTTTAGTTCATAAATCGGAAATCGACTGGGAAAGGATCCCTCACCCCTCAAAATTGTTTAAGATTGGTGATGAGATCGAGGTTAAGATCATCGGCATTGATAAAGAAAAGGAGCGGGTGAGCTTGAGCCGCAAAATTCTGCTTCCTAATCCCTGGTTGAAACTTGTAGAGAAGTTCCAGGTGGGTGATATTGTAGAAGGTATGGTTGTTTCTGTGCTTGATTTCGGGGCTTTTGTCGAACTGACCGAAGGTTTGCAGGGTTTGGTCCATATCAGTGAAATAGGTTATGCAAACACTGAAGATCCTAAAGCTGTTGTCAAAAAAGGAGATCCAGTTATTGTTAAGGTGATGGCAATCGATCAGGCCAGAGAACGGATCTCACTAAGTATGAGACGGGTGCCGATTTCAGAACAAATGGAATGGATCATGAATCTGGAATATGCGTCTGAAGGTATTTTATTGGATAAAGATGAAGACCTTCCGGAAGCAGACCCGGAAGAAGAAATTGAAAAGAAAAACTCGAAAACAGGCAACACTGCAGACATTAATGGGGAAGAAATTGAAGACCTAAAACCAGAAGAAAATCCTGGAGGGCAAGAACAGGATGCTCCGCTGGAAGAATAATCCACCTCTGACGAATTGGTAAATCCTGATTAAATAGGCCTATCCAGGTGTGTATAGATAGGGTGGCTGACAAGAATCAGCCACATATTTAAGCATCAGTTTGGGTGTAGCTGTTTACCTGTTTGTTCAGATGGGATGGATACTCATCCTGAAGATCCTCACAATCACACTTTTCCCCAACCATACATTTCCTGCAGCAAAAAACCTGCTGACCTTTTTCTATAGGCTCCCAGCGAATTTCCACGCCACATCCATCACACCAGAGTGTATCAGCGTACCATACCATCTAACACCTCCCTTGTAATAGGATTTTATTTGGGTACATCTACACAACCTGAGAACTCAGGATTGTCCGCTGGGATATAGTCATTGAGCGATAGTGTAGAGCTGGAGAGTTGAGATCTTTATAAGAAATATCTGATTTAACTATAACAAAAATTGTTAATAAGTTCAAGCTCCAGGCTTATATATTCAGCCAGCGGCTGGCATCATCCGCTAGATCTGCGAGAAAACCCTGTTTTATGGTGCAGTTAGGAAGGGAATTTATGAACAGATTCCCATATGTCTTGGTCAAAAGCCTTTTATCGAATATAACAACAACACCAACATCTTTTTTGGTTCTGATCAATCTACCAAAACCCTGCCTGAAACTGAGAATTGCTTCGGGAAGCATGTACTCCTGAAAGCTGTCGTGATAAGTTTCAGCTCTGGCTGCGACAATTGGATCTGATGGAACTTTAAATGGCAGTTTGGCAATCACTAACACAGAGAGATCCTGCCCGGGTATATCCACACCCTCCCAGAAAGCTCTGGTACCCAGTAATACAGACTGCTCTGCCTGGCGAAAGCTTTTTAACAGAGTGTGGGGGGAAGGTCCGCTTCCCTGTTCATAAACAATGATACCTTCCTGGGCCAGTGGGCCAGTGATAGCTCTTCCTGTTTCCTGTAACTGGTTGTATGAAGTGAATAAGACAAGTGTTCGTCCGCCGGTAGCCTTGCAAAGGGAGATCAGGCCTTTATTGAGTGCCAGTTGATGGCCTTTATAATCAGATGGTTCAGGGATATCCTCAACAAGGTATAAAAGGGAAGCATTCTGATAGTCAAATGGAGAGCCGAGAGCCAGTTCTTCTGCGTCATTCGCGCCTAACCTGTTGCGGATGTAATCGAAGCTCCCTGCAGTGGTTAATGTTGCCGAAGTAAGGATTACAGCTCTTTTTTCAAACCAGATGTAACGTTCCATCAGATCCCCAATATGCAAAGGTGCTGCCTGGATGGCGACAGTTGGTCTCTGGGGAGGAGATTCGATCCAGTAGATCATATTTGGATCTGGTTCAAAGACCAGATGGTCGATATTTTCATACATTTCGTATAGCTCTCGGGAGGCTTCCCGCAGATCGTTCAGGATCGCTTCATATTGGGATTCGTCAGTCCGGTTTTTCCCAAGCAGCTCATTGATGGATTCCCATAGTTTTTGGATATCTTCCAGCAGGCCGTAGAGCGATTGGCGGGCTTCGTCCCAGGATTTTTCTACATCATCCCATTCTCCCTGTTCCCGCAAAATGCCGCGGAAATTCTCAGAAACCCTTGAGGAAGATTCGATCCTCGCCTGCTGGGTATACCTTCCGGTCGGTCTTCCACCCCTTGACCTGTCCAGAAGCAGCTGCAGGATTCGGAAAAGATCATCCATACGACTCTGGGTCTTGAAAGACCGGGAGATGATCGATTGCACAAGCTGGTTAAGAGAAGCAAAATCACTGGGAGACAATTTGTCTTCACCCAGTTTTGTGATCCAGCTTAAAATTCCTTTCTTTTCGTCACCAAGAACCGAAAGCGATTTTCGTAATAATGAGTGAGATGTATAGAAGCTAAGAGCATTGGTTGTAGCGCTTTCCAGGTGGTGGGCCTCATCGATAATCAAGGTGTCATACTCGGGAAGGATTCTATTTCCGGTAGCAACATCTGCCAGCAGGAGCGCGTGGTTAACGATGATGATATGTGAAGAATGTGCTCGCTGCCTGGCCTGGTAAAAAGGACAGCGGCCGCCGGTTCGTTTTAAACAACCCTCGGTGGAACAGTCTTCATGTTCTGCGGAAATCCGATTCCAGATCCGGCGTTCCTCCGGTCCATTCAAATTTATCTCTCCCCGATCCCCTGTCAGACTGGATTCCAGCCAAACCAAGATTTTCCCCAAAACGCGCATCTCTTCTTCATTTTTTGGTTTGCTTTTGCGCAGGCTTTCCAGATGATGGGGACAAAGGTAATTCGAGCGGCCCTTTAAAACAGTTGCCCTGCATTTCAGGTCCATAGTCTCAAGCAGCAAGGGGATATCTTTGGTAATGAGCTGGTCTTGAAGGTTGATGGTATTGGTAGAGATCACTACCCGCTGCTGATTTTTTGTGGACCACAATGCCGCTGGAATGAGGTAGGCCAGGGATTTACCGATGCCGGTGCCTGCTTCGATCAAATAGTGTCTGCCATCAGATATTGCCCGGGATGCTGCCCGGAGCATTTCCATTTGTTCAGACCGATGTTCATAATCTGGAAATGATTTGTGGAATGGACCGCCTGGTTCAAGCACAGCGGTCACTTCATCCAGGTCCAAGCCCTTAATGGTCTCTTTGGGTTCGATAGGTGCTAATTCTGAGGGAGGAGCTTGCGCTAAAAGGGGATTCTGGTACGGCTCTCCAGCGGCAGAAGAATCTTGCTCGTTCTTCTCCTGGTAAGCCCATTGGAAAGGTAGTGTACCTCCCCATCCGGTTCCGGGACAGAGGTGAACTATCTCACCAAGGGTCGGCAGCGATAGATCCAGAATCATATCAAACATGATCTGATAG
>Ga0307419_10001894_pt1 | contig 10680 bp, 12 predicted proteins | sample SalMarWE160230MG_2_FD_202512 | JGI IMG/M metagenome (GOLD analysis project Ga0307419, IMG submission 202512) | Salt marsh sediment microbial communities from the Plum Island Ecosystem LTER, Massachusetts, United States - WE1602-30 | ecosystem: Environmental > Aquatic > Marine > Intertidal zone... | reverse complement strand
GCTCGGCAAAAGAGCGAAATCCGGGCACTCGTGACAGCCGGCATAACCCCTCCTTTTTGTGCAGGCTTTAATTGAACATTCTTTGCAATAGACAAACGGAGCATCTGATAAGCACCCTTCACACCTGATATCGGCAACGGTAAGGTCTTCACTCCCTGAGAGCTTGCCCTTGTAAACACCTAAGAGCCTTTCCTTGAACTTCAGGTTGTTGTCTCTCGTGGCATATAGAATACCGCAAACGCCGCAATAAAGACCGCAAGGTGCCAAGAATTTAGGATTTATCTCTATTTTTTGGGCTCTATTATTGTTATAAAGGAGGCGACCACCGATTCGTGATACCATCGTATGACCAGCAATTCGAAAGCGCCTTCCTGGAGGTGTACTGGGGGTTTTCAATCCACAGAAGCATTTGTTTGTGGGCCTCGTTTAATTGCTTGAATTTCTCCGCATCACCTCCCATGTCAGGGTGGTGGAGCTTGGCCATCTTTTTATAAGCAGACTTTATTTTTACCTTCTGACTATCGCGGCACAAATCGTTCCTGTCGAGTTCCAGGATTTTCAGGCAGTCTTTTTCACGCTTGCTAAGCCGCAAACTAGATTTCCGGTTTGGCTTGATGCTGCCAGGATCAATATTTTTGTTTTGGTTTTTTTCTAGTAGGAAGAGAGAAGCAAAACTTTTTGAGGTCTTGTTGTCGACCAGACGATGCCATTCTGTTCCGGATCGAAGAATAAGTCTTTTAAGATCCTCAGCAGGCTTGTTCCCTGGTTTTCTTTTGCAAATAAATCTGGAAATTCCTTTTGACCACACAGGAATTACGTCCAGTATCACATGATCACGGGTGAAAGAAAAGGCCGCATACCTTGTATTAAAAGTCTTGAGTAATCCTTTTGAGAGGGAAAGGACCCAATTGATCTGTTGGCGGCATTCCTTCGAGCAGTACCGTCTGCCCGGCTTTATCCCGACTGTTCCACAGGAAAGACATCTTGCCGGTTTGGCAGGTGTAGTATGCCTAACAACTTTATTGTCAAATATTTGATCTAAAATGGTTCCCATATTATCTATCTGCATGCCAGCATTATAGCAGGATAAGAAAACGCAATAAACCCCGCATTGGGCAAACTAAAAATGCGCGTACCGTGCTTTTATGATATTATTCCGGCGCAGCTTTGTCTCAATCACTGTCACAGTATTATTCTTGCCAACTTGTAGTTTTGCTGGTCCCAACCCGGTACAGCCCAGCAAGGCCGAGCTCGCGTGTCAATATATCGTGAAACATCCTAATAATCAAGTAAATCCAGGGCAACAGGCTTTCATTCACTACTCCCTATAGCTCTTCAGGCGTAAAGGAGACCACATGGTCGATTTTGGGTCGGTTTGCAAAGACCATTGCAAGCCTGTCCACGCCGAGGGCAATGCCTGCGGCCTCGGGCATGAATTCAAGAGACTTCAGAAACCTATCAGCCATAGGGTACGCCTGCATTCCCGACTTGCATCTTTGTCGCAGATCGTTTTCAAACCTGGCCCTCTGTTCCTGTGGATCAGTTAATTCCGAAAACCCATTGGCCAGTTCCAGGCCGCCTATGAAAATCTCGAATCTCTCGGCAAATTCAAGGTTATCAGGCTTTAACCTGGCCATTGCAGCCAAAGAAACCGGGTAATCATATAAGAATGCGGGCTTGGTTACTCCTAAGTTTGGTTCGATCTCATTGACCATAAGTTCGTCAAAAGCCCCTTTTTTGAGTGCTTTTTCCAGAGACATAGAGGTATAGCGGAAAAATGCTTCACTGACCGAGATCCTTTGCCATGGGGCTTCCAGGTCAATATCCATGTTCCGGTAGCGGAGCCTTTCCCCAAAACCGAGATTTCGGGAGACCCATAAGATAAGTGCTTCGCACTCCTTCATTAGGTGATTATAATCTATCCCTATTTGATACCATTCAAGGAGAGTGAACTCGGGCAGGTGAAGATTGCCACGTTCCCCTTCACGGAAGCACTTGCTGATCTGAAATATTTTTGAATACCCAGCACTCAGCATCTGCTTCATGCATATTTCGGGAGAAGTATGAAGGAATTGGTTGCCAGCACGGACGGCTTCGATGTGGACTTCAGGAGAAGGCGCAGGAATGATCTGTGGGGTTTCCACCTCCAGATAATCTTTTTCGATAAAGAACTTCCTGATTGCCTGAATCATCCGGGCGCGCAAGAACAGGTTCTGTTTGCGAGACGCCAACCTCCTTTGGTCGTTTGAGGAGGATCTATTCTTTAACCCGGGTGACATATTCCCCGGTTCTCGTATCAATGGTTATCCTCTCGCCCTCCTCAACAAAGGGAGGAACACGGAGCTGGTAGCCGGTTTCCACCGTTATAGGCTTTGTGTCCCCGGCAACAGAATCGCCTTTTGCCCAGGGATCTGCCTTGGTTACAGACAGGTCCACAAAGTTCGGCAGGGTAATACCGATTGCTTTGCCCTCGAAAAAGAGGAGTTCTACTTCGAGATTGTCCGTCAAAAAATTCTTTGCATCGCCCACCTGGTCAGTTTTAAGGAAGATCTGTTCATAATTTTCCACATCCATAAAACAAAACTCATCTTTCTGCGCGTAAAGGTATTGCATTTTGCGTTCTTCCAAAACGGCCGGCTGAAAGGTATCCCCGGACCTGTAAGTTCGGTCGATAATAACATCCGTGATCATATTTTTCAGTTTGCAGCGATAAAGGGACTGGCCTTTGCCTGGTTTTGAGAATTGAAATTCAATAACGATATAGGGGTCATTATCGATTTGAATTTTCAATCCCTTTTTCAAGTCACTGGCATTGTACATTTTTTATGTTCCTTTTTGATTTTGTGGTAACGTTTCCAGGTGGTCGTAAATGAGTTTCAAGCAACTTTTAGGCGATGTCCTGTATTTGGTCGCCAAACATAGAGACTCGGTGCGTTAAATATAAGGAAAACATGTCCAGGTCAAGGGAAAATGCGGTATGTGGCGATAAAATGACTTGAGGTCTCTTAATGAAAGCATTAGATTAAATTTTTTTAAAATATTATTTCATTTGTTTGCGAAAGTCGCTGCTCAGCCATACACCTTTGGGGCATATTACATGTTTTATCAAGGTGTCAGCCATATTAATATTTGATAATTCGCATTATATAAAACATTGCAGGAGGTGGCAGTCCAATGGAAATAAATCAGGCCATCATGGCTTTTTCTCAGAGCGAAAAGATCAAATCCGGACTTATCTGGGTTTCATATTCCCTTGAAATGCTCAGCGGGCTTCCCGAGCCGGAAAAACAGGGGGGAGAAAAAACGATTAAGGCGATCATTAATATGATCGTTCACGAAATCCGGCTCGCGGTGACATTGGTCGGAGACGCACCCTGGAAAGAAATTGAAAGGAATATCGAGCAGGCTATTGTAATGATCAATTCCGGGGTAGGTTCAGACGCTGTTCTACAACTTACCCAGGCCCTGAGTCAGGTTACAACTATAGGGCATCGGGCCATGTCTTTTTTGAAAGAAAAAGGCCTGCTTTAGTCTTTTTTCAGGCCGGTCTTCCATTATTATCCCATATTGGCTTGATTTATTATCACTATAAAATTATCATAATTGTCCATCTAACTGAAACAAAAGCCCTTATAATAAGGAGGTTTCTTATGAAGGTCCTTGTGCTGTATTTCTCAAAGGGAGGCAATACCCGGAAGTTGGCTGAGGCGGTTTCCAAAGGTGTTGAAGATGTAGAAGGAGTTGATGTTGTTCTCAAGCACACCGATAATGTAACCAAGGAGGATTTTATTTCATCGGGAGGGATCATTGCTGGTTCCCCAGTTTATTTTGGCGTCATGGCGGCCGAATTGAAGAAAGTTTTCGACGAGTTTATAGGCGTCCGCACACAAATGGAGGGCAAGGTTGGAGCGGCTTTTGCCACTTCCGGAGATCCTACAGGCGGTAAAGAGACTACCATGATGTCCATTATCCAGACCATGCTGGTTTATGGCTTGGTCATTGTGGGCGATCCAATGTCCGCAACCGGCCACTTTGGGGTGGCTTGCGCGGGAGCTCCTGACAGAAACACTGAAGATAATGCTATAAAGCTCGGCAGAAGGGTTGCGGAATTGGCGAAAAAGCTGGCCGGCTGATTTTGATAAAGCCGATAACTTGACACATGCGAAGAGGTTAAACAGACATTGGACCGAGATATTTTGGAAGATCTTCTGGTTCGTTTGAGTAAAGGTGAGGTTACTGTTGAAGATACCCTCGAAAGGCTTAAAAGCCTGCCTTTCGAAGATTTAGGTTTTGCATGTATCGACCATCACCGAAGCCTGAGAAGAGGGCTCTCGGAAGTCATTTTCGGTGAGGGCAAGGAGGTGTTGGAAATACTGGGTATTATGGAGCGCATGGTTGTCCGGGAACAAAACATCATGGTGACACGACTTTTACCGGAGAAGGCACAAGAAATCCAAAACAGGTTCCCTGACAGCACCTATAATACAAAGTCGATGGTACTGACCCTGATCAAACATCCTTTAAAAAAGTCCGGCAAGGGGACAATCCTTGTCATGAGCGCCGGGACATCAGATATCCATGTGGCGGAAGAGGCAGCCGTAGCAGCCCGGTTTATGGGAAATGAGGTAGATACTATTTATGATGTGGGCGTTTCAGGTCTTCACCGAATCCTCAGCCAGAGAGAAAGGATAATGAAGGCCTCCGTAATCGTAGTGGTAGCCGGGATGGAGGGAGCCTTACCGAGCGTTGTGGCAGGGCTTGTTGATAAGCCGGTGATCGCAGTCCCTACCAGTGTGGGTTACGGGGCCAGTTTTAATGGTATTGCCGCGCTTTTGGGCATGCTAAATTCTTGCGCGGCAGGGGTGACAGTGGTGAACATAGATAATGGGTTCGGCGCGGGGTATGCTGCAAGCATAATAAATAGAGGCTAGGAGGCTGTCGGAAAACCCCCATCTACTGCGTTATCCTCATCCCTCGTTGTTGCGGCGTACTTCTATGTACGCCTCATTCCTCGGGATTTCGGATGCCTTGTATCTGGAGATTTTCCATCAGCCTCCAACAGAACCGGTTCTCCGACAGGCTCCTAGTAGTTAGTATTATATAATGGGAGACCAAAAACCCTTGATCCCGGACAAAAAGCCAAGGAACTTTGAAATGCTTTTCTTCTTCTCAATGCTGACTGCCTCTGTACCGCTGTCGGATTTCCAGAACACGTTTTCTTAACCTGGGAAGTTCCTTTTTCTGAGAATCATCCCAGCATGGTAGCAAGGTATTGTTGTGGAATAAAGGTTCTGAGGCGAGATCAAATTTAGAGTGACTCAGGGCCTCTTTCCATAGGAATGTATGGGGTATGGGTGAGTACTCGGAAAGAAAAGGCGTAGTGCCTGTCCTTGCTACGAAGTTGATCGTATCGGTCACGGATAAAACGGATTGACCAGGCAATCCAATGAGAATATAAGCCCCGACCTGAGAACAGGTAAAACCCGCTTTAAGCAGGAGGTGTGCGGCACGCTCGAAATCACCTTCAGTGATCTTATTATCCAGATCGCGGTGCATGGTGAAGTTTGAAGTCTCCAGCCCGAGGCGTATGGTACGGAAGCCGGTTCGGTGCATAAGCACAGCAATATCCCGTGTAATTTTTTTTACATGCAATGCGTTGGGAGTATGAAACCTGAGATTCAGTTGAAGTCGCTCAAGACGTTCAAGAAGCACCATAAAATGGTCATCAGAGTCAATCAGGAGAGCATCATCATAAAACGAGAAGTCACGGATCCCAAAATCTTTGTGCCAGTAGAGGATTTCATCTAAGACTTCATCCGGCTCTCTTCGGGTAGGATGAGGGTTTAGAAAATGGCTGGCACAGTACCGGCAGCGGTAAGGACAGCCTGTTGAGGCGAGAAGGCAGATATAGTCAATGCGGGTTAAGAGATCAAAGGCCGGGTATGGAGCATAGCCTGAGTCAGAAAAAGATACCGGAGTGGTGATCCCAAAGTCACTAAGAACCTGTAGGAGGAACCTAGGATCATTGCCCTTTATCACTCTGTCTGCCTCCAGATTCTTCAAGGCATGGTCGTAACAAAGGTTGGCATAAATCCCTCCTAAGATGACCGGTACACCAGGATGTTTTTTTTTGGCCAGGCTGATTGCCTCACTGACTCCCGGATACCAGTACGTCATGAGCGAGGTCACGAGAATCGCGGCTGGCCTGCGTATTTTGTTCAATTCTTCTTCAAATATTTTAAATGAAAGGCCATAACGACTGTAAGGTCTCGGAATATCCTTTAGGGGAGAGGGCTTTGGAATCTTCTTGCGCCAATATTTCCCGGTTCCGTATGAGCGCCTGGTGGGCATTTTCATGGATGGGTCGGCCTTCATTTTTGGATGATGTACATCGAGGCAGTCTATCAAATGTATTTTAAAGCCGCAGCGCCTTAGGTAGCCTGCAAGATAGAGGAGTCCGAGTGGCTTTGACCAGAGATCGTAGGCTGCAAAATCATAAATCCAGGGATTAATTAGGATAATTGTAGGAGTCATTTGACAGGGAATCCTTCAACGCCGGGAAGCTGTACGAATATTTATTACACTAATTTGATAACCTCGTAAAAAGTCGTTCTGGGCCTTTTCACTCGGCGGGGAAGGGCTACCCCTCCCCCACCATTTGAAGTGAATTCAAATGGTTCCACCCTCACCCTCCCGCTATGCGGGATTGATGGACTTTTTACGAGTCCATCAATTTGAACCGACGCCCAATTAGCAAACCGTCAGGGATCAGCGGTCAGCATATGAGAGCTATTGTTCAGAGAGTAAAAGAGTCCAAAGTAGAAGTCAAGGGCAGGGCTGTCGGTGTCATTGGCCCGGGTTTACTCGTCTTTTTGGGTGTGGGAGAGGATGATTCGGAAAAGGACTGCGATTATCTGGCCAACAAGATCGCTCACCTAAGGATATTTGCAGATGAAAAGGATTTGATGAATCTTTCTTTAATAGATACCCGCAAATCCGTGCTGGTTGTGTCTCAATTTACCCTATGGGGTGACTGCCGAAAAGGGCGAAGGCCTTCTTTTGCCAAGGCCGCCCGACCAGAACGGGCAAAAGAGCTCTATGAGTATTTTGTCGGGCTTTTGAGAGCAAAAAGTATCCATGTTGAAACCGGCCAATTCCAGGAAATGATGGATGTCTATCTAATAAATGACGGTCCCGTGACATTGATGTTGGATAGCGCAAAAAGTTTTTAGAGGATATAATGTATGAAGAATATATTGCACTTACTTTATCAGCCGTATAAGTGGCTTTTTTTTGCACCCTATCTCGTGCTATCTACCCTTTTCTTTGGTTCCCTGACTGCTGTTCTGGTTTATGTTACAAATCCCAGGATAGCCAGTTTGATTGGCGGTGTAATATGGGCAAGATTAATTGCCTATCTGACACCCATATTCGTCAGAGTCGTTGGCAGGGAAAATATTGATAAAAAGCAGTCCTACGTTATTGTCTGTAATCATCAGAGCCATTATGATGTTCTTGTTTTATACGGGTGGCTGGGTATAGATTTCAGATGGGTTATAAAGAGTGAATTGAGAAAAGTGCCGGGACTTGGAATCGGATGCGAAAAAATAGGGCATATATTCATTGACAGATCTAATACCAAAGCCGCCCTGGCTGCAATAAACGCCGCCAGGAACCAGATTGTTGACGGCACATCGGTGATATTTTTTCCCGAAGGTTCGAGAAGCAGAAATAATGAACTGGGAAGGTTTAAAAAAGGTGCATTCAAAATGGCATTTAATATCAATATCCCGATTCTTCCAATTACCATTGTTGGCACAAAAAATATTTTACCACCCAAAACCATTAGGCTTTTACCCGGCAAGGTAAAGATGATTATCCATCAACCTATAGATATCGCTAAATATAGAGATGCTGATATAAAAGAATTGATGGAAAAGGCGAGAGGGATAATCCTGCGGGGTCTTGAAAGTTCAGAAAGCGGTTAAGAAGTCATGAGTGATTTCTATAAAATAACACAAAACTTGTGTTTCAGTTCATGTTCAGTTCCTTTTCGAGGGTTCTAATCCTGTCTTTGACGTTTTTTTGCTCATCCGGATCGGAAATGCCATTTTTCAGCCGGAGCTTTAGGCCGAGCAGTTCCATTGATTTTCTGTGATCTTGGCAGTTGACTTTCATTACAATTAACCCTTAAATAAATATTTACCTCACATTTTCCGGCACAAGGTAAAAATTTGGGCGCGTCCTCTATACAACAAAAAGAAACCACCTGTCTATATGAAAACGGATACACTATTGCCTAGGCAATTTGCGAAATTAACCTTTGTCCTATAATAATACAATGATGAAATAATGTTGTGTTTCATGTGATTGAAGAATCCGAGAAAAGATTCGAAATAATAATTAGAAGGTGTTTGATTTATGAAGCTTTTAATGAACTTGGATTAGGCGATCTGACCAGATGGATGTGTGATATTGCAGCAGTTTATTTCAATGGCTACCACCCGAAGATTGAGTACATGAAAGATCGCATGATTGCTAGAGGAGATGATTCCTGTCACGAGGTTTTTGTCTGGAGAGTTTGACCTGAGAGGAGGCTCAGACACCTTTTCACTAAATATTTCGGGAGAAATATTTGGTGTCTTTCAAGCAGCATGAATAAGGAGGCCGTATGAAAATTCTTCTAGTTTATCCAAAATACCCAGATACATTCTGGAGTTTTAGTTATGCCCTGAAATTTATTTCAAAAAAGGCAAGTCACCCTCCTCTGGGGTTATTGACCGTAGCAGCAATGCTTCCAGAAGAGTGGGACAAAAGGCTTGTAGATCTGAATGTTGCTACACTACGGGACAAGGAACTTGAGTGGGCAGATTTTGCATTTATTAGTGCTATGTCAATCCAAAATGAATCGGTAAAGGAAGTAATAAGCAGATGCAAAAAAATGGGTCTCAAAATTGTGGCCGGTGGTCCGCTCTTCACTACCGGATATGAGGAAGTCGATGATGTAGATTATTTTGTGCTTAATGAGGCGGAAATTACTCTGCCGCCCTTTTTAGCGGATTTGAAAAATGGATGTGCAAGACATATATATACTTCCGAGGAATTGCCGGATATACAGGAAACTCCTGTTCCGCTCTGGGAAATTATCAATATGAAGAAGTATGCATCTATGAATATGCAGTATTCCCGGGGCTGTCCTTTTAATTGTGAATTCTGTGACATATCGGTGCTTTACGGGCATAAAGTGCGAACAAAGAGTGGAGACCAAATATTAGGCGAATTGGACGCCCTTTACTCCCAGGGCTGGAGAGGTGATGTATTCTTTGTAGACGATAATTTTATAGGAAACAGGAAAAAATTAAAAAGGAGTATTTTGCCTGCAATTATTGAATGGATGGAAAGGAAAAAACATCCCTTCAATTTTAATACAGAAGCATCCATAAATCTTTCTGACGATGTGGAACTCATGCAATTGATGGGTAAGGCCGGTTTTGATTCCGTGTTTGTCGGCATTGAGACACCAAATGAAGAAAGCCTGGCGGAATGCAATAAGGTACAGAACAAAAATCGTGATTTAGTGGCCTGCGTAAAAAAGATACAGAAGTTTGGTTTGCAGGTGCAGGGAGGATTCATAGTAGGTTTTGATAATGATCCCCTTTCAATTTTCGAACGGCTCAGTGCCTTTATTCAGGAAAGCGGAATTGTAACTGCCATGGTGGGCTTACTAAATGCTCCTCGGGGCACCAGACTCTATAAGCGTCTTGTAAAAGAGGGAAGGTTGTTGAAGGACATTACGGGTGACAATACAGACTTTTCAATCAACTTTATTCCTAAAATGGATTACGAGGTGCTCATCAACGGTTATAAGAGGATTATCAGCGGAATCTATTCGCCAAAACCATATTATGAAAGGGTTAGGAACTTTTTGAGAGACTATAAGCCATTGCAAAAAAAGGCATTTCGATTTAATTTGAGATACTCTGGAGCATTTTTTAAATCCATATTATTCCTGGGCATAATAGGAAAAGAAAGGATGCATTATTGGAAGCTCTTATTCTGGACCGCGTTGAGGAGACCGCGGCTTTTCCCTCTGGCCATTACCCTTGCAATTTATGGCTCCCATTTCAGAAGGGTTTTCGAGAATTATTTATAGGGTTCGTAAAAAGTTCGTCAATAAAAGAAATATCTTATTGCAATATTGCATAACAGATTTGTCTGCCGAATACGAGGTCAGCGATGAACTTATGGTCGCGTATTAAGAATCACCTTGAAAATCAACTGGATCTCAAGGATCTGTCTGAAGAGAGAGGTGACAAAAGTTTTTTGGGAGAACATCATATTAATGGGACTGAGGGGACAGGGCAAACTGGATTTCAAGTAGAAAACAGGCCGTTAGAACCTGAAGGCAAAAAATTCAAGCGCCCGAGTATTTTCAAATGGGTTCTGTTTCTTCTTTTCATTGCTTATGTATTGATTTCTTATTATCACGCCCCGATTTTAACGCGTCTTGGAAGATACCTGGTTGTTGAACACCAGATCACAAAGGCAGATCTGATAGTATGTTTGATGGGTAGACCTGTTGAGCGGGGTCTCACGTCTGCGGATGTCTACAAGAAAGGCTTGTCATCTTATATCTTTGTGGGCAGGGAAAAGCCTCCTGCTGGAAACAGTATATTGGTG
>Ga0307419_10001891_pt1 | contig 10689 bp, 10 predicted proteins | sample SalMarWE160230MG_2_FD_202512 | JGI IMG/M metagenome (GOLD analysis project Ga0307419, IMG submission 202512) | Salt marsh sediment microbial communities from the Plum Island Ecosystem LTER, Massachusetts, United States - WE1602-30 | ecosystem: Environmental > Aquatic > Marine > Intertidal zone... | reverse complement strand
AGAGATTAAAGCGAGCGATATAATACCGTGCTTTATATCCCAAAGTTGTAAAAATCGAACTTAAAGTAAATCTCCATTTAGGAGGTTTATTACCAATTAATTCTCTTAATGTTCTCCATCTATTGATACAATCACTACAAATTTTTTTGTTTTCTAACCCTTTACATGCGATTCCATAATTAAAAATATCAACATTCTTAGGACAGATCAGATTTGTATCTCTTATAATGTTTATAACTTTAACTTTAGTTAATATTCCTGCAATTATTGTTGGAAGCGACAATCCTGTTTGAACTAATATGAATTGAGGTCTATATTTTTTGATGGCTCTAATAATCTTTGGAATTAACGTATAATAACCTATTCCAAATAAATTATAGAGTTTACGTAACTTTTTATCTATACCAATTAATAAGCGTTCTATTTGGTACTTATCAGATAACTCTAGACCTTCTACTATTTTTAAAAAGCTTTTTCCGGCCCCCCCAATAGACTTTTTATTATAATTATAACATATTACTAAGATCCTAACGATTTATCATCACTCAGAATATTAATTAATATCTTAAATTCAAAATTTCATAAAAATCTTTTTTTTACTACTTTTGATATTTCTTTTACTGTTATTTTTCAATTTGAATAATGCAATGCAGATCCAACTACCTAATTGATATCGGAAATCTCATAATCTTGAAAATGATAACAATTTCGGATAGTATTTCAAATTTATCGATTATATCTCATTAAATTTATTAAATTCTTTTTATAAAAAATTAAAACTCAAATTAATTTTCTTTAAAAATGAAATTGGTTATTAAAACAGTCCTTCTTTGTTAATAATTAATTTAAAATAAAATTGAATATAATTTATCTTATGGATAATCTAATTCCAATTGAAAAGGTTCTGGAAATTAATCCTCGCGTGCAAGAACTCGAGAAAGAAGGATTTATTATAACTCCTGAGAATATTAATCAATATATTGAATCTTTTAAAGACAGAAAGTCTGCAAAACCGAATCCAGATTATTGGAAAGAAAAGAGAGTCTTAATTACGGGTATTGGTGGATTTGCTGGGAGTCATTTGGCAGAACAATTAATAGGCTTAGGTTGTGAAGTTCATGGTACGATAAGACGCCATGCAGTTCCAATGCATGAAAATATTGAACATCTTAGAGGTCATATTACTTTACACGAAGCAGATATTACAAGTGCTGAACGGATATATGCAATATTCGATGAGATAAATCCTCATGCTGTCTTCCATTTAGCTGCGGAATCTTTTGTACCCACTTCGTTCAGAGAACCAGTAAGGGTTATAACAAATAATATTGTAGGCACAATGAAAATCTTTGAAGCTGCTCGTAGATTTGGAGAAGATCTTGAAAGCATTCAAGTAGCGTGCAGTAGTGAACAATATGGTCTTGTAGATCCTTCTGAAGTACCGGTTACTGAAGAAGAAAAAAAAAATCCTTTCCGCCCTAGGAGTGTTTATGGTATAACAAAAGTCTCAACAGAACAAATTGCATTGTTATATCATAATTCCTATGGCGTCCCTTCTGTTATCACACGAGGGTTTAATCACGAAGGTCCAAGAAGAGGTATTCAATTTGTTACTAGTGTAGTACATAGACAAATTGCTGAAATTTTAGCTGGAAACCGTAAAAAAATAGTTGTAGGAAATCCAAATGCTATTAGGGATTTCACACATGTCAAAGATACAGTAAATGCATATGTTCTTCTTAGTGAAAAGAAAATTTATGGAGATCCATTCAATGTATGCTCAGGAATGGGGATATCAATAGCAAATTATGTATCTTTAGCTAAAAAAACCTTTAATATTAATGTAGGTGTATTTGTAGATCCTGATAGATTACGACCTAGTGAAGTTCCTCTTTTAATCGGCAAAAATGATAAAATTAAAAACAAAATTGGTTGGTATCCAACTAGGACTATTATAAATATTATAAAAGAAGGAGTTAAATATTTTCAAGATCATCCAGAACAATTAGGAATTGAAGCCCATTAAATTTTTATTACTTTAATCCCTGTACCTTCAAAAAATTCCTTAAACGTTTTTTAAATTATATCAAAACCTTATTTAACCACTTTTTATTTTATAGTTTAATGAAAAGCGTTTTTTTAATAACTATAGATGCTTTAAGAGCAGATCATTTGAAATCATATGGGTCTCATAGAAATATAGCACCAAATTTAGAAAAATTTGCTGAAAAAGGAACAACTTTCTTGAATGCAATAACAAATGGGCCTGAAACACCATCGGCTTTTTCATCACTTTTCACATCAATATTACCTTTTTTGAGGGGTGGATTTAGCCCATTACCTACACAAAAATTAATTTTTCCTCAAATTTTAAAGGAAAATGGAGTATTTACTTATGGAATTCATAGTAATCCAAATTTAGGAGAATATTTTAATTATCAGAGAGGTTTTGATGTATTTTTAGACGGTGAAAGGTATAAAGTTAAATCCGAAATACGGATTAATCGAGATATAAAGAGCACAATCTTTTATTTTCTTAAAAAGATTATGAACTATAAAGATTTGTTTAATAAATTAATGTATGGATTAAAAAGTTTTAACCAAATCAAATCATTTTTACGCAACAAGTTACCGTTTATTACTGATATTCTCTTACCGTTTACTCCTATAGCATACAATGCCCCATATGTTGCCAATAAAGTCGTTTCGTTTCTTAGAGCCCAAAAAGGACCTTTATTTCTATGGGCGCACTTTATGGATGTCCATAGTCCATACAATCCTCCATCTAAGAATGTTCGAAATATTATAGGTTCAGATATAGACATAAAAGAACGAAATTTTTTAAATAAAGAAATATGGACCAATCCTCAAAACTATTCCATATCAGAAACAATCTTAGAAAACATTAAAATTCTATACGATGCCGAAGTGAATTATGTTGATTCATTCTTAAATCAAATCTTTTCTATAATACATAGCAAGTTTGAAAACGATTGTTTAGTAATTATTACGGCGGATCATGGTGAATCTTTTTATGAACACGGTTCATTTTTTCACCAAGGAACCATTTATGATGAGTTATTGAAAATTCCTTTATTTATAATTGAAATCGGAAAAAATCATCCCGTTAAAAGTGCTGAAAGTATAGTACAACTAATAGATATCGCCCCTACAATATTGGATTATTATGGCCTTTCTATCCCCGAGTCATTTGAAGGAAAAAGTCTATTACCCTTGCTAAAAAGAGATTTTATAGATAGAGATGTATGTGTGATATCAGAAACATATCAAAAAGATGGAATTATGAAAAGGGATGGGGAGACTGGATATAAACTTATTTCTATAAGATCTGATGAATGGAAATATATCTATAATGAGCAATTCGATGAAGAGTTAATGTTTCACCTTAAATCTGATCCAGAGGAAAAAGTAAATTTAATCACAAAAGAAAAAGAACATCTAGAACAATTTAGGAGAATTAGGGATTCACATTTTGAGGAGATAACTGATGTTAACGAATTTTCGAAAATTTCTAAAGCAATTACACAAATTGATTTTAAGAATATAAAATTATAATTTTATTAAGAATTCTCAAACTCCAATAATTAAAAAAAAATAGAAAGAAAAGAATTGTTAATTACTGAATGTTATCAGAAGGGTGTTCTTATGAAAAGAAACAACGATGAGGGATTCAAACTTATTTCAATCAGAACTCAAGAATGGAAGTACATTATGGACGAAGAGAATGGATTAGAATTTTTATTCAATTTAGAAAAAGATCCAGTGAAAAAGATAACTTAATTGAAGTTAATAGAGATGAACTCCTTAATTTCAGATTAATCAGAGATTTTCATCTTCAAAAAATTTTAGAAAAAGATGAAAAATCAAAAATAGTTAATACAATCAAAAATCTGCATATTTAAATTAGTCTAAATTTAAAACTTCCTTTTGAATTCTAATTAATTCAGATATTCCTTTTTCTCCCATATCTAAAATTTCCTTTAAATTCTCTTTATTGAAGGGTGCACCTTCAGCGGTACCTTGAATTTCGATAAGTTCCTGGTCTTCATTTTGTATGATATTAAAATCAACATCTACTTTCGAATCTTCGTCATAATTTAAGTCTAAAAATACCGTGTTATTTTTGATACCCAGGGAAATTGCTGCAGTCACTTTATAATCAGGAAATGCATAAATCCGTTGATCGTTATAGAGATAGTTAATTGCATCAAAGACAGCAACGAATGCCCCAGTTATTGATGCGCATCTTGTACCTCCATCTGCTTGAATGACATCACAATCAACTTTTATTGTTCGTTCACCTATTTTCTCGTAATTAAATGCAGCTCTCATGCTTCTCCCGATTAATCTTTGAATTTCTTGAGTTCTACCCTTAATCCCTCTTTCTCTTTCTCTATTATTTCTCGTTTGTGTTGCTCTAGGAAGCATGTTATACTCTGCAGTTATCCAACCCGTCCCAGTATCAGCTAAAAATCTGGGTACTGACTCCACTACCGAAGCAGTAACTATTACTTTAGTTCCTCCTTGAGTTATTAAGACTGAACCTTCAGGATATTTGAGATAATTCCTTTCAATAGTGGTTTTCCTTAGTTCATCAAGCTTTCTTCCATCAAGTCTTCCGTCTCCTAACATGTTTATCTTACCATTCTTTATATGATATTAATACATGAGTTTAATACGATAATACATTCAATTAATTGAAAGTTGTATTATTAAAATAGTTTTAGAATAAGTTTGAAATTCGATTAAAAGAGTATAATTTAATTTGCAGGATAAGATCCTAATATTTTTAGCCATACTACATTAGTTTCGATTAATTGAAGCGCTTCTTTGACATATTCATTATCTTTATCGCCTTCAAAATCGACGAAAAATATATATTCCCACCGCACTTTTTTAAAGGGTCTTGATTCTATTTTTAATAGATTAATCTTTGCTTCCGAGAAAATTTTTAATACCCAGTATAAAGCGCCTGGTTCGTGCTTAGTGACAAATACAATAGAGGTTTTAATCTTTCCTTCTTTTATCAAGTTTTCATTTTTTGAAATTACCAAAAATCGGGTATGATTGGTAGTATCATCTTCAATCATGGCGTTAGCTACATCAAGCCCATAGATATCACCAGCAAATTCAGTTCCAATCGCAGCATAAGTAGGATCATTTAATTTTCTCACCCTTCGTATAGCTTCTGCTGTAGAACTTACATCTATCAAGTTTGCATTGGGTAAATTAGCCTTAATCCAAGAACGTGTTTGGGAGAAGGCTTGGGGATGAGAAAATATGTTTTGAATGCCATTAATATCGGCTCCTTTTAACGAAATTAAATTTTGGATGATTCTAAATTCAATTTCACCATATATAATTAAATTTCGGTCAATCAATAAATCGAGAGTTTCTCTTACAGTCCCTTGAAGCGTATTCTCAATTGGAACGACACCATATTCTATCTTTCCTTTTTCAATATTATCGAATATCTCACTTAAATCTTTAAAAGCAATGAATTCAGAACCTGCTTTAGGAAAAATTTTTAGTGCTGCTTCATGTGTGAAGGTTCCTATTGGGCCTAAATATCCTATTTTTGAAATTATGTCTTGGATAACTTTACTAGCACTAATAATTTCTTTCCATATAGCTTCAATACTCGACTTTTTAAATACTGTTCCTTTTTTTTTAATTCTATCAATAACCTCTTTTTCACGATGGGGTTGTGATACATTTAAGTCAAGAGCTTTCTTGATACTTCCAATTTTAATTACGGTATTTCCCCTTTTATTAAGAAGATCTACCATCTGGTCATCAATATCATCAATTATTTTCCTAAGATTTTCAATATCTTTCTCGTCTTGATTCATAATGATTAACTCGAATAGAATGTTTAATAAAATTATATTATTTTTTCTAAATTTATTTCGAATGCAGATACAGGAAATTCTAATTTGAATTTTAAAAGAACTTCCGGATGGATCTCTCCAATCTCTCCAATCTTATTACCATTTATATAAATTTCTCCATATCGCCCATTTATATAAGTGTTATTAGAGCTTGGTTTAATTTCATAATTTTCTTGAAGATTGAGTGAGGTAATTATATAATCAACCACAGATCTTACTTCAGTAAAATCAGCATCCTTATGATATGTTACTCCTGTGAGATGAACATCTCTTCTTGCTCCAGTTTCTTCTTCAGGAGCTAATTCAAGAACATCTCCTACTTCAAATAATTTAATTGGTTTTTCTTCAGAGCGATTCAAGCGTAAAGTGTCCATGATGTTAGGTAAAAGTGTCACTCTTGTTGTATCAAACTCCTTTGAAACAGGGTTTAATATTTGAACTAAATTTTTCTCATCTTTTTCTTGATTCATGTAATTGAATTGTTTATCTGAGTTTGATAATATAAAATTCACCACTTCTAAATATCCCGCACCAATCATTATCTTACGAATTTTATTGGAGAATTCCTGTGTATAGTGGTATTCTCCAATCCCACCATCATGTATTGTCAGTGGTAAATTTACATACCCATACCCTATAGCACATTCCTCAGTAAAGTCAATAGGATGCATGATATCACCTCGGTAGGAAGGAACCCAAATCTCCAAATACCCTTTTCGCTTTGCTTTATTTGCATTTAACCTAACTTTTTGGAAGCACTTAATCATCTCTTCATCAGTCAATTTTAAACCTAAAACATTGTTAATGTACTTAGTTCTTACCTCCCATTTTTTTGGATTAAAGTCAGGAGTTATAATATTTTTTCCTCCTTCATATTGGACCGTAACAGTTTCAATTTCTGCTCCCATATCTGCTAATGTTGTTGAAAGTATATTCAATGCTAGATTAACAGCTTGAAAATCAGTTCCGGTAAGATCTAAGAATAAATTCTTGGTTTCTTCGGTAACAGTCGTTAATTCTCCATTAATTATGGGTGGAAAAGACAAGACTTCATTGTTATTGTCAAATATAATTGGGTACAGCTCTTTCCCTTCTAAGATTTTAGCATATTCTATTCCTTTTTCGTGAAGTAACAAGATTTCTTCAAGGTTCATTGGATAACCGTCTCCATGCAAAGGAGTAAAACTTACAGAATCGGGTTTAACAGCAGTGTATCTATAGGGTGGACTAACTTTATCCAAATCATGAACGCCTATCGCAACTTTCTTTCGATCCCTTCCTACTGCCCAATGAAGATGTTCTTGAATGGTCATGAGTGTCGCCACCTCATCCTCATCTAAATTAATATTTCTTACAACCCCACATACAATATAAGGTCTGACTTCTTTCACACTAGGATCCACATTCATGATAATCTCACCAGAAGTGAGTTTAAAAATGGGAATTCCTAAATCAATCTCGTAATAACCTCTTAGAGCTCTCGCGATTCCTTCAGGACTGGAAAAATCGGGTCTGTTTGGATTATATTCTACCTTAATTGATCGTTCTTCTTCATTAATATTTTCTAAATCCAAACTTATCCATTGTAAATCATATTCCAATTCTTTGATATCTAATTTTTTACCCACTAATCGCTCTAATCTATCAATCTTCAAATCTATTGTTGGCATGTGCTTTACCTCATTTGTGATAAGATTGTTGTCTTAACCATTTAATTGGATTTATATAAAAATCTCTAATATCTTTTCGATCATAGTATAACATTGCAATCCTCTCAAGACCTTGACCCCACGCTAAGACCCTTGTTGGTTCTTTAATTCCGAAAGGATAAGTAACTTCAGGTCTAAATATTCCTGATCCTCCCATTTCTAACCATTCACCTAATTTATCATAATAAACTGAGACTTCCATGCTTGGTTCAGTATATGGAAAGAATCCTGGTCTCGTGATAATCTTTTTAAAACCTAATTTTCGATAAAACTCCGAAAGTAAACCAATTAAGTCACATAAAGTTACATTATCATCAATAACAATTCCCTCAATTTGAGTAAATTCTGCTAAATGTGATTTATCAACTTTTTCATTTCGAAAAACGCGATCAACAGAAAATACTTTTATCGGTTTTTTATCATTCTCGAGATAATATTGTGCTAATTTCCGAACTGTTGTTGCTGTGGTGTGAGTCCTAAGGAGCGTCTTTTTAGCTATATTTTCATCCCATTTATATCTCCATCCAGTTGAACCGCTTTCTCCTCCGTTTTCATGAGTGTCTTTAACAGCTAAGACCCTTTCTTTATCTGGTAATTTAGAGATCTTTGGGTTATCAAGATAAAAAGTATCATGCAATTCTCGAGCTGGATGATCTTGTGGCTGATATAACGCATCAAAGTTGAAAAAGGCACTTTCCACGATTGGACCCCTTATTTCAGTGAAGCCCATTGAAAGAAATACTTCACGAATTTCATTAATTAAATTAATTATTGGATGAATTTTTCCTGCTTTTAATAATGGACCTGGTTTTGTTACATCAAATGGTTTTAATTCAACATCTTTCCAAGATCCCGTACTTAACATCTCTGAACTTATTTTGCTCACTTGGAGTAATTCTTCTATATCATCTAGATCAAGCTTCTTTCCTTTCTCTGTAAGAAATATTATTCTTTGGGTTTTTTGCGTTTTATTTATCAATTTACGTTTATTTAAGACATCAATAATAGTCAATTCATCTGGAGATAATTCTGAATAATTTAATACTTTTTTTTTATTGAAAATATTAAGAAATTGTTCAATTTCCGTTTTTGGAAATTCTTCCGCTGTTAAAAAGATCATACTCTCTCCATTCGCTTTACTTTGAGCAATCCACTTATTTTGTTTTAAATTAGAAAGGCCTATGTAGAATAAAGGCTTCTCCATTTTTGATAATTTCATAAATTTTTCGATTGAAATTTCTTTTAAGTCTTGTTGAATCAATATTTCAAGTAATTGGCGTTCAGGTAACCCTGAGTTTAGATATGTCATCCCTTCTTTATTTAGTGATATATGATTAATTTCTTCTTCTTTGAAACTACCTAAATCATATGAAATTAAATCATTAATCGCAGACATTAAAACGACATAATCTATATTCAAGTCATTAGCTAAATCTGACGCAATTATTAAACCCTGTTTCTCTCGCAAAATTTTTAAAATATCAATAACTTGTTTCCGAAGTATAATCTTCATGATTCTCTATCCACATTTAATACTATTCACTAAATAATTCTAAATTTTTAACCTATTTAAATCTTTTGTGGATGGTTTAGCTTGAAATGCATCTATCTCGAACTAGGGAAGACATTTAAATAACAAATTGAGAAGATTTGGATTTTTTAACATAATAAGATTATAATCCGCAGCCAAGGAAACAAAATTCTAATAAGAACTATTCCCTTGGCGGACTAAAAAAGCTTAACATAAATGAAGCTTGTTTGAATAATCTACTTTTCGATAAGGTTAAATTCAAAATTAAATGACTCATAATTTACAAGCTTTCATATATTTATATTATACCAAAAGAAAAGGAAACTAAAAAAGTTAACTACTGTAGTGCTGCTCTAATTGAAGTAGAGCTTATTTTATTCTTGTTCTTATCATAAATTAAAGGAATCACGATTATGATTAATGGTTTAAAACCCTTTTCTTTTCTGATCTGGTTAATGTTTAAAGCCCCTTGATAGGTTTCTTGGCTAACTATAATTCCTTCATAATCTGCTTCATTTATGGGAGGTCCATAAGGATCCTCTAATTTTACTATTTCTACTCTTGATAATTCTGATGTTTCAGAGATGTAGAATTTTAAAAATTCTAATCGTTTTTGATAGTTTTCGATTTTAGAGTGGAATTTCTTTTTTGTTAAGAGGTTATCACTTGTCAACCCAATCACTACTTTTTCGGATAATGATAATGCAATCATTATTAAAGATTTATGACCATCATGTAAATGATCGAAAGTTCCTCCTATTCCAACTTTTTTTAAAATTTTAGGAACACCTTCGCTCTTTTGAGGAAAAGTTTAAGTTTTAGCTTGTGCGGTATCTTTCAATTTTGTTTCTTTGGCTTGTTTCTTTGCTACTGATTTTTTCAGCTTAACACTATAGATTTGGCTTATTTTCATTGTATCATTGCAATTTTCACATGAATCAACGATTTTAAAAACGAAATCACCAGATTCGTAATTTCTTACCTTTGTTAGTTCACACTTCTCGCACTTTAAAATAGATAAAGTCTGTCTTGTCGGTTCTTCTTCTTTTTTTTTGACTTGAATCAATGTAGAACCAATACAAATCAAAGTGAATCCAATAAAGAAATTATTTATTTGACCGGCACCACCCAGATATATAAAAAGCGCTCCAACAATAATTAATGCGATTAATACCACATTTTTCAAAACCTTCTTGGTTGATAACCCTTTTTTTAAGATTTCATCGTCATCTTCTTCGTCAATCATAAAATTAGTTCTCTAAATAGGTTTATCTTTATAATAGAAAAGAATAAAAGATTAAATAAATTTTGTTATTATGAAAACTAAATCGCTAAAACCGAAGGATTTAGGACTTTTAAAAATATGGAAGGATTGTAATGATTTACATGTTAACGCAAACGCAAACGGACCCGTTAAGTTTAGTAATTAACTTGCTTTTTTTCGTAATGATCTTCATGTCAATGTTTTACGGTACAAAAATTCAGATGTGGCGGTCATCCAAAGAGGTTGAAGCAGGATTAGAAAAACTAAAAACAT
>Ga0307419_10001888_pt1 | contig 10690 bp, 7 predicted proteins | sample SalMarWE160230MG_2_FD_202512 | JGI IMG/M metagenome (GOLD analysis project Ga0307419, IMG submission 202512) | Salt marsh sediment microbial communities from the Plum Island Ecosystem LTER, Massachusetts, United States - WE1602-30 | ecosystem: Environmental > Aquatic > Marine > Intertidal zone >... | reverse complement strand
TTTCCCACCAGAATATCTGGATATGTTTGAACTCAAAATTGACCGGGACAGACTGAAGGATGCCTCAGTTATCCTCAAACACAGCCTGCTGGACTCTTCCAATGCGGAAATCAGAAACATGGCGCAAGCTATAATCGACAAAAAATTCCAGGTTTCCCGTTTCTTTCTGAACGGGCGCCCTTATATAATCTCTTCTCATTTCATGCCTTCAACCGGATGGCGTTTAGGTGTTGTGGTACCGGAGTCCGTTATTCTTGCCTCTGTCGAAAAAACCCGCAACGCGGTGGATTCGACAGTTGATAAAATGACTGCCAGATTCACCCTTGTGACTATTCTATTCTTGTTAGGCGCGATTATTATTATAACGTTATTTTCCATTAAAAGCCTTATCAAGCCCTTGGGTAATATCTCCGAGGGGGCGAAGCGTGTTCAAGAAGGCGATTTAACAACGCACATTGATACAAACAGAAAGGACGAAATAGGTTCGCTTGCCGGTTCTTTCAATAGTATGGTTGATGCCTTGCGAAAAGGCAAAGAGATGGAAATTGAATACACCCAGAACCTTAAACAGGAGGTAAAAGATAGGACCCGCGAAATAACGATCAAAAACGAAGAAATGAGAAATACACTTCGAGAACTCAAACAGGAGGTTTCAGAACGCAAAAAAGCCGAGGAGGCGCTGCTGGAAAGCGAAAAAAAATACCGAACAGTTGTGGAGGAGAGTTTCGACGGGATCTTTGTCCAGAAAGGTTCAAAAATTGTATTTGCAAGCAAGCGCCTGCACGAGATGCTTGGTTACGGCGAGGATGAGCTGTTAGGCCAGGACCACTGGCTTGTCTACCATCCTGACTATCATGAACTGACAAGGGACCGTGCCTTGGCCCGTATGCGCGGTGAGACAGTGCCTAATCAATATGAGGTCAAATTACACCGCAAAGACGGCTCATGGTTTTATGGGGAAATCATGGCCCGTAAAATCGATTTTGATGGAGAACCCGGAGTTCAGGTGTGGATAAGAGACATAACCAATTATAAAAAGGCGGACGAGGAAAGGAGGCACCTCGAGGCCCAGCTCCAACAGGCCCAGAAGATGGAGGCTATAGGCACCTTAGCCGGTGGCATTGCCCATGACTTCAATAATATCCTGGCAGCCATTATTGGCTATACGGAGATTGCGAGCTTGCAGGTTGCTGATGACAACAAAGCAAAGGAAAGCCTTAATGAGGTTTTAAAGGCCGGGCATCGGGCAAAAGACCTGGTTAACCAGATCCTTGCCTTCAGCCGCCCAGCCGAGGAGGGACGAAAACCAATACAGGTTACATTAATTATGAAGGAGGCCCTAAAACTGCTTCGCGCGACCTTGCCTTCCACCATAGAGATTCGCCAGAAAATTGAAATCGATCCGGGGCAGGACACAATTCTGGCAGATCCCACACAAATCCATGAAGTATTTATGAACCTCTGCACCAATGCAGCCCATGCTATGCAGGAAAACGGCGGTATTCTTGAGATAAGCCTTCAGAATGTGAAATTCGGAATTCGGAATTCGGAATTGGAAAACGATGAAGGAAAACCCCTAATTCAAATTCCGCATTCCCCGGTTGACTTGGACCCTGGACAATACCTGAGACTGATTGTTAGCGATACGGGCCATGGTATGGAGCCGGAAGTAATAAAACGGGTCTTTGATCCGTATTTTACCACCAAGGACACTGGCCAGGGAACAGGGATGGGGTTGTCCGTAGTTCATGGGATCGTCAAAAGTCACGGCGGGACAATCACGGTTTACAGTGAACCGGCAAAGGGTTCCACCTTTCACTTGTATCTTCCCCTGATTGAAGAAGAGGTACATAAGCCGGACATCGATGAGGGCGCCCCCGTACTAAAGGGACATGAGCGTATCCTTTTCGTCGACGATGAGCACGCATTAGTAGAGATTGCCAAAGATATATTAGAGCGACTGGGATATGAAGTGGTCACTAGAACAAGCAGTGTGGAAGCCCTTGAGCTATTCCGGGCACAGGCCGATACTTTTAACCTGGTGATTACAGATATGACCATGCCTAATATGACGGGAGATAAATTATCAATAGAACTCATGAAAATACGTTCTGATATTCCCATTATTCTTTGCACCGGGTATAGCGAACGCATCTCGGAAAAAAAGGCAAAGAGCATGGGAATTAGAGAATTTGTCATGAAGCCCCTTGTGATGAAAGACTTGGCTAAAACGGTGCGGAAAGCCCTGGATACCTGATTCCCCAAAAATACTACCAATACTTTTCATCTGTTTTGCCGTCCTTAATCATCGCTTTATTTCTTATCTTCTCAAGCAATCTGTCATATGATTCTTCTTCTTCCCTGGCCTTTTCCTTTCCCGAATGATAGCCAAACGGAATCTTTGAAAAGTCATAAAAATTCTGCTATCTTAAAAAACGCAAAGTGATCGGCTGAAAGCTATTTATATCATATGATCCCCATCCGCGACACAATTCAATCCAAGAATTATCCTGTGGTAAATACTGTCATTATCGCCACAAACGTGCTGTTTTATCTCGTGCAGACAGCCCAGGGAGAGGGACTGAACCAATTTATTTTTACATACGGCCTGGTTCCTGCCCGCTACTCGATACCGGAGATCGCTTCCTACTTTACCTTTGGTCAACAGGTTGTTTCCTTTTTCTCCTTCATGTTCGTTCACGGTGGGTTCTGGCACCTACTCGGTAATATGTGGTCTCTCTATATATTCGGCGATAACGTGGAAGACCGGCTCGGCTCAATAAGGTACCTTCTATTTTACATCCTCTGCGGGCTTGCCTCTGGTCTATTCCATCTTTTTATCAACTGGCACTCCAAGATCCCCACCATCGGCGCCAGCGGAGCCATCGCCGGTGTTATGGGTGCATATCTCTTGCTTTACCCAAAATCCAAAATACTGACCCTCATTCCCATTTTTTTTATACCCTATTTTTTGGAACTCCATGCCTTTTTCTTTATCGGCATATGGTTTGTGCTGCAATTCATCAGTGCCGCAGGTTCCTCTTCGCAGTTGGGAGGCGTTGCATGGTGGGCTCATATAGGCGGTTTTATATTTGGAATCATTTTCTTAAAAATGTTTCTCAAAATTCCTCAATCCGGAATTACAGAAAAACTACGACAAAAAACTGCAAGGCAAAAAACACGCCGCCTTCAGGTCATACGCACTGTCGGGTTGGCCGATGATCCCAACCTATACGGGTCTGTTGAGGTCACACCTCAGGAAGCTCGGTCTGGGGCTCACAAGCTTGTCAATATTCCATGGGGTTATCAAAAACGCATTTTCAGGGTTATTGTACCGCCTGGTGTCCGCGACGGAGTATCTCTCCGCCTTGGGGGAATGGGCAGGCAAATAGATGACAAAAGTCGAGGAGACCTTTACTTGAAAGTTGTAATCCGGTCCAGCTCCTGACGGGATTATCCGATAAAGCTGATGGCTGATAACTGACAGGTAAGAACTTACCATAGAGGACAACACATATGAATATTACTTTTCTTGGCACGGGCGGCGCATGGGGTGTTCCGGAAATAAACTGCGACTGTCTCATATGCCGTGAGATGCGAAAAAGAGAAGAAAAAAGAGAGCGAACCGCTCTTCTTATTTCAAACAAAACCAACCTGCTTTTGGACTGTGGCCCCGACATCAGGGCCCAGCTCCTGAGGAACCGGGTAGACAGGATAGACGGGGTCCTGATCAGCCATGAACACGGTGATCACTACATGGGCCTTGATGAACTTTTTGTCTATAAACGCAACGTTCCAAGAGAGGTCTTTCATCCAATATCGGTTCATCTTACCGCCGAAAGCTGGGAAATTATAGGCCCCAGATTTGCTTATCTGGAACAAATGGAGGTAATAAAGGTTAACAAGGTTAAGCCCGGCAAGTGGTTTCAGCAGGGAGAATTCGATGTTCTGCCTTTCAAGACCGAACACGGTTATTTTGCAAAGGGATCTGTGGGATTCGCCGTGAGATCAAAAGATCAATTTGAAAATGAAATTCGCTTAGTGTATACCTCCGATTTTATGAATATTCCTGAAATCCCTCCAGAACTTATCAACCCTGACTACCTGATTATCCAGTCCTTCTGGCTGAATGAACCGATCACCAACCGCCCCCATCATATGAGCCTTCAGAGAGCAATCCCTTTCATAGACCTCCTGAAACCTAAAAAGGAAACTTTTCTAATTCATATCGGGGATGCCGATATGGTGAAGGGTGATCCCGCAAATACCAATGCAAAAAAACACCCACCCAAAGACCCTCTAAGGCCTCCGTCAGGTGGAGAGCCCTATCCGATCCCTTTGAACCAAGAACAATGGCAAAAGACCGTAAAACGGATCATGTCGGATTTCGGGCTGCCTTACAGGGTAACGGTTGCCTATGATGACCTGTGCGTGTGTTTGAGGTAGTGGCTACCGCACAGGATGCCAGTAAGCAATTTGCTTTACCTTGTTGATGATTCGGGATATAAGTAAAAAATGCCCATCCAAAGGGCGGGGCTTTGTATTTCGCACCCCATAGGGGTGCTCCACTACTGTATACTTGTGGGAGGCGAAGGTATGGGACTCTTCGAAAGGACGCATCTTTCGGATAAAACCCCCCTGCCCAATGCCGCGGCCCGAGTCGTGGTCTGCACTAAAACGGGCCAATGGAATCCACTTCCTTCGGCTCAAGCAGACCTCAGGGAGGGCCGCGTGCAGCGTAGGAGTAGATGCGGAGTGGAGAAGAGTCCCATGCCGAGCCGTTTGACCGGCATAGCCAACCAACATAAGCCCACCCTAAGGGTGGGGCTTTATTATCCAGTAAACATTTGGTGCGATTCCAAGGCCTGTAAACATATTTAATTGCCTGGAAATATTCATAAGTATTGACATCAACGGCGACTTCTTCATCTTAATGTTAATGAAGGCGATGGGGGTTTCCGAAAGGCGCTATGTTAAGAAAAATAATAGGCAATAGAACCGAAGGAATCCTGACTGGTATCGCCTTATTTTTACATCGTCATAAAATAACGCCTAACAATCTCACCCTTATCGGCCTCATAATAAACGGCATTGCTGCCTATTTTTACTACCGTGGTTTCATGGTTGGGGGGGGTATAGTCATCCTTCTAGCAGGTTTTTTTGACATGGTGGACGGTGCTGTGGCACGGGTGGGAGATTCGGCTTCAAAAATAGGGGCTTTTAACGACTCTGTAGTTGATCGCTATTCTGACTTTCTAATCTTTGCGGGAGTTCTTACATATTTCGCCAAAAAGGGTGAGATTGGAAATGTAATCCTTGTTCTTGTTATTATATGCGGCGCATTCCTGGTTAGCTATGTCCGTGCCCGGTCCGAACTCGTTATTCCGAAATGTGCTGTCGGACTTATGGAAAGAGCGGAGCGGATTATCATCTTGGCGGCCGGATCTATTTTTAATTTCCTCATTATAGCACTCTGGTTCCTGGCTATCTCTACCCATTTTACAGCCTTTCATCGTATCTATTACACCCACAAGACATACAAGACCACCAGTCAATAAAGACCCCAGCAAAATCTATTGCCCACTCCGGCTGCATACCCCACAACGAAAACACTCACCCACATTGCAGATATCTGATTCCTCACCCTCAAGTGCCAGCCTGTATTCGGTAATTAAATGGGTTTTTGAAATTCCGCTGTCAATAAAATCCCACGGCAGGACTTCATCAAGTTCTTTTGGACGGTAAACAAAGAAGTCGGGGTTCACTTCGGAGAAACGAAGCGCTTTTGTCCAGTTCCCGCCAAACCTGTGGGATGCATGCAGGATTTCCCCTGCCCTTCTGTCTCCCACGGAAAGCAGCGTCTGGACGTAAGCCCACTTGGGAAAATCGGAATTTACCTTTATGCCGCCCTCTTTGCCAAGGGCCTTTTTTATAAACTTCTGCTTCTCCTTGAGTGAGGATAACTGGTCCAGAGGAAACCATTGAAAAGGGGTAAACGGTTTAGGGACAAAGCAATTAACGCTAACGATTATTTTGCCTATCCTGCCGAGTCCCGAAGACGCCTTGACCATGTGATGCTTAATTCTTTTAACCAGATCAACAATTTCTTCCACATCACCTCTGGTTTCAGAGGGAAGACCAATAAGAAAATAAAGTCGAACAGCAAAACCTGACGTCTCCGAAATCAGTGTTACGGAATCCATGATATTCTTTCTTGTCAAATGCTTATTGATGACTCTTCGCAATCTTTCCGATCCGGCTTCCGGTGCAATTGCCAGAGTTTTTTGCCCTGCCTGCTTAAGATGTACAAGGAGTCTCTTTGTAAGGCTGTCGGCCCTCAGGGACGAGACAGAAAAACTTCGTCCGTTTTTCACTATCATGGATGTAACATTTTCTATCCCGGGAATATCCGAGACTGCCGCTGCCAATAACCCGACCTGATCGCATTTTTCCAGGGCCTTTTCGGTTGATGATATCAGGTCTGTTTCCCTATAAAACCTCGGGGGACGATAGACATAGCCGGCGGCACAGAATCTACAGGAATGTCCGCAACCCCTTCCCATTTCGATTAAAATTTTGTCGCTGAATTCCGTATCGGGCGTTGTTATTTTGGACATGGGAACCTGTCCGTGTGCAGATCCGCCTTCAAAAGAATATGTTCTCCTTATCTTTTCAGGCACATCGCTGTCTTTAGGAAAAAAAGATTTGAGGCGCCCGTCTTTTTGGTATTCCGGTTGATAGAGGGATGGAACATACAGACTGTTCATGTTTTTAGCGAGACTCTTTAAAACCTCTTCTCGACGGGCATTTATTGACCCTGTTTCTAAAAAAAGGTCTGTAAATCTGTCCAGGCTGGCCTCGGCCTCTCCCAGCAGAAAAAAATCAATAAAAGGTGCCAGGGGTTCAGGATTCAGGAAGGTGGTGATGCCTCCTGCCATGACAAGGGGGCACGGATCAAGGCGTTCTTCAGACAGGAGAGGGATCTTTCCCAGTTCTAAGATCTTCAGTATGTTAGGATAGTCGTTCTCAAAGGAAAGGGAAAAAGCCACGAGGTGAAATGCTTTAAGGGGGATTTGAGACTCCAGAGACAGCAGCGCGTTTCGTGACTGAAGGTAGAGGGACAATTCTTGACCTTCAGGCAGGAAAACGCGCTCTGCAACAACATCGGGCCTTTCGTTAAAAAGTCGATAAACGATCTGGAAACCAAGGTTTGACATGCCGAGGCGATAATAGTTTGGATAGACCAGGGCAATAGAGAGCTTACCGCCACGATCTTTCTTGACAGTTCCCCTTTCTTTGGCCAACCTGGCCCGGTACAGGGAAATAATATCACCAGACACGTCCCCGACCTATCTTCAAGCGACCTTTATTTTCATTTCCTTGAAGTCTCCAGTTTCCAACCTGTCAACCTCTCAATTCAGGTCAACAGCTTATGGCTTATTGCTGACTGCCGAACGCCTAAAATCAGTCGGCTTTTGCCCTTAGAAAAGTTGGGTAATCCAGGTTATCCTTGAAATTAAACCTGGCAAACAAGCCTTTTTTCTTAGTCCTAATCCAGCCGTCATCTTCGGGCTCCTCCGTACCGGTCTCCTTTCTTTGGAAAGTGGGTATATCCAGTATCTCACCGTCCATTCTGACCGACCATTCCTCTTCAATTTCTTCCGGCTTCGGATCTCTAATGTTTACCACATTAGTGAATTCGCTGACATGACTAATGCTGTGCCTTCTGTAGAAGGCATTACCGCCACCTTCTATTCCGGTTGCAATAACGGTCACCTTGACCTCATCCCCCATGCTGTCATCAAATGCCACGCCCCAAAAGATCTCCGCATCGTGATGTACTTCTCCTTTAATATAATTGGATGCCTCATTGATTTCATCCATGGTCATGTCGGAAGGACCGGTTATGTTCATAAGTACCCCCCTGGCGCCGTCAATTGATATATCCTCCATGAGAGGGCTGTTGATAGCCTTCTGTGCGGCCTCAGCGGCCCTGTTTTCCCCGGATGCTTCCCCCATTCCCATGATAGCGGGACCCATCTGCTCCATCACCCTTTTTACATCTGCGAAATCCAGGTTTATAAAACCGTTGTTTATGATCAAATCGGAGATTCCTCTAACAGCCTGGAGAAGAACATCATCCGCACGGACAATCAGGTCTTTGAAGGTCGTGTTTTTGCCGCCCAGGGTCTTAAGGCGTTCATTGGGAATTATAATGAGGCTGTCAACCTCATCCTTGAGTTTCTCGATTCCTTCCATGGCCCTTTTCATCCGTTTTTCACCTTCAAATGCAAAGGGCTTGGTCACAACCGCTACGGTCAGGGCATCGCTTTCTTTGCACTCCTTGGCAATCACAGGTGAAGCGCCCGTACCTGTTCCGCCTCCCATACCTGCCGTGATAAAAACCATATCGGAACCCTCTATGGATTCCCTGATCTCACTGACACTTTGCTCAGCCGATGTCCTGCCAACTTCCGGATCGGCCCCTGCTCCGAGCCCCATTGTTATTGACGGGCCGAGCTGTATCTTGTGAGGGCACGCAGATCGATCTAGATCTTGCCGATCCGTATTGGCGGCAATGAAATCAACTCCTCTCAACTTCGAAACAATCATATTATTGATTGCGTTGCCGCCTGCGCCCCCGACACCTACCACCTTTATATTCGCCTTGTACCTCTGTTTTTCTTCCACAAATTTGAATTTCATGATGTCCCTCCTTTTGCTTAAGTTAATAAAAGGTTCAACTTTCAAATCGCTAATTTCCAATTGTATTAAATCACATCCTTGAACCACCCCTTCATCCTGTTCATAACGCGATTAAAAATATTGGCATCCCTTATTCTGAACTTTCTGGCCCTTTTTCCCGCCATTGATCCGTACAGGACCAGACCTACCGCCGTTGCATACATCGGTTTATTAACAACTTCTACCAATCCCCCTATTCCTTGAGGATAACCAACTCGTGCAGGAGTATTGAAAATCTGTTCCGCCAACTCAGGCACTCCTGGTAATTCCGCTGAACCACCCGTTATAACTACACCCGAACTAATGGCATTTACATATTCGGCTCGTACAAGTTCACCGTAGATCAAGGTAAATATCTCCTCAACCCGAGGCTCCAAAATTTCTCCCAGGATCTGCCTTGATAAAACCCTCGGTTTTCTTCCTCCAACACCAGGCACTTCAATGGTCTCATCCTTACCGATCAATGAAGAGAGGCCGCACCCGTATTTAATTTTAATTTTTTCCGCCTCTGACTTTGGTGTCCTGAGCCCTATGGCAATGTCATAGGTCAGGTTATCCCCCCCCAAGGGCAGGACCGATGTATGCTTGATAGACCCTCTTGAAAACACTGCCATATCCGTCGTCCCACCCCCAAAATCAATTAGGGCCGAGCCGAGATTACGCTCTTCCTTTGAAAGCACTGCCTCACTGGACGCAAGACACTCGAGGATAATATCGTGCACATCCAAACCGGCCCGGTTCGCACACTTAATAATATTCTGCGCCGAGGTAACGGCACCTGTTACAATATGAATTTTAGCCTCCAGACGAACACCGGACATGCCTAAAGGATCCGAAATTCCGTCCTGATCATCCACTATAAACTCCTGGACAAGGGTATGAATGACCTCACGGTCCATAGGGATGGCCACCGCACTTGCAGCTTCGATGACACGGTCTATATCTTTCTTAGTCACCTCCTTCTCTTTAAGGGCAATTACTCCTTCACTGTTAAATCCCTTGATATGCCCGCCGGCGATACCGGCATAAACGGAACTGATCTCACAACCTGCCATTGTTTCGGCTTCTTCCACAGCCTCCTTTATTGAATCTACGGTACGTTCAATATTAATAACAACGCCCTTCCGAAGACCCTCCGAGGCGTGGCTCCCCATACCGATAATCTCTACACCGCCGGGATGGGATTCACCCACCACTGCACATATTTTGGTAGTACCTATATCAAGACCTACTATAATTTCTCCAGGCATCCTCTGTTACCTCGTTCGCAGATTACAGTCTGTAAATACGCCGTCATCCTTTTCTAAAGGAGACCACCGCTCCATCAACGTGATTCAAGTCGATTCTGTCCACCTGATGAATCCGACCAGTCCTGCTCAAATGTTCAGTTACTTTGTTTAGCCCGTCCATTTTGTCCGCAAGATCCTCCACCGTCACCTTGATCTCTGCGGGAAGGTGGCTGAAATAAATAGACATGCCTCTATCCCTCTTCAGATGTATCTCTGAAAGCTCGCTCAATGACCAAAGACCCTTTTCCGACTCCAGAATTCTGATGACACGGGCGGCCATGTGCAATCGTTCACGATTTTCCAACATATCTCGTGAAGCGCCCGTAATAATCGGTAAATCCATCTCTTCCGAGTCGTTCACTTCCTTAAAGATCTCTCCGTGTCGGTTCATATAATGTATCTTGTCCGTCACTACCAATGCCGATGGAATTTGCTTTTCCGCCAAGATAATCAGGCTGTGTGGAAATCGCCTTTCCAGCTTTACTGATCTGACCCAAGGGTGCTCTTCCATCTTTTGCTTCAATTTTTTAAGGTTAAGACTCACAAGACTCAATTCAGAGTTTAAACCACCTATCCGGATGAGATCGTGCCTTATTTCGCCGTCAACTCCGGTAACTTTCACCTGTCTGAGCTTCATGTAAGGAGAAGTGAGCAGA
>Ga0307419_10001882_pt1 | contig 10713 bp, 7 predicted proteins | sample SalMarWE160230MG_2_FD_202512 | JGI IMG/M metagenome (GOLD analysis project Ga0307419, IMG submission 202512) | Salt marsh sediment microbial communities from the Plum Island Ecosystem LTER, Massachusetts, United States - WE1602-30 | ecosystem: Environmental > Aquatic > Marine > Intertidal zone >... | reverse complement strand
TTAATACCGGTAAGTTCACCAGATGATTCCTGATCTAAGATAAATATCTGCCCCTGCTTTTTGCCTCCTAATTCATTCACACTTTTTTCACCTTCCATCTTTATATATCTGGAGGTCTCTTCCACCAGGCCATAGATTTCTGAGGCAGTGGTATAATGTTCTTTACCTAAACCGATAAAAAGTGTCTGTCCGCTTCCCTTCTGAGCCAAAAAAATCTTGCCAGGGGCAATATCAGTATGCATAGCGATGGCATGGGAGCCTGTAAAGTCATTAACAGCTAATCGGAATGATTCCTCAAGAGAGAGGCCCCTGTCATAATATTTTTGTATCTGGAGCGGTATGATCTTGGTGTCTGTATTGATCTCATCAGGGATGGATTGTTTCGTATCCTTTTCATATTTTTCTTTTAAGACGAAATAGTTATCAATATCACCGTTCAGGCATGCGTGAATAATCCCTGTGCTATTGCTCGATTCATGGTTTTTATTATTGTGGATGATATTGTCAACCGGGTGACAGTTAGGTTCGCTGATCTCTCCAACAGAGGCCCAGCGGGTGTGGGCAACAATAGTTTGATACCTCATGGGAAGAGTAATAAGTAATTGAAAAATACTGTCATCCTGAATCTGTTTCCTTAAGAATGTTACATTATCGCCTAAATGCCCAATCTGGGCAGCAACCTTATAAGTAAAGATGACTGTGATATTGTTTCCATTCCTGTTAACAGTAATACCCTTGTTTAAAAGGATTCTCTCTTTTCGCCGGGTTGAAAGCTCATCCAGTAATGATTTTTTTGTTAATTCTTTTTCGAATTCGAGATAGTCCTTATTCTCTATTATAGCAATAATAGAAATGCCTGCCGAGTCTCTGCCTCTCACCTCTAATCGATCTACATTATTAAAAATGGTATTGATTGATTTAAATTGTGTAAAGGCCAGGAAAGGTAGATTTCTATTAGTAAAGGTGGATAGCTCCTCTATCTTTTCTATGTTCTGCAATATCTCTTCTTTTAGAGACCAGCATATATCTTTTAGCAGGCTTATTCTTTTGATGATGATCTCGTTTTCTTCAAAGGAAAGAATGTTCAATCTTTGATGGTACTCATTTTCTTCTCCGCTAATGACCTTTTCCAAAGCAAGGGATACTTTCTTCAATTTTTCCCTTGTGGAGATCTCTTTAAAGATTATGTAAAGAGAGGATGTAAGTTTAAGATTCCCGATATAGTCTTGCAACTCTTTAATAAATGCCTCTCCCCCGAGATAAGTGTCTGCAATGTCTGCCTTTTCTTTGTGTATCTTTTTATAGGTATGTCCCTTTAGGTGAAGAATCATGGATTCTATTTCTTTTAAAGGGATTTTGGGTGTGGCAATCTCCTTTCTCTTAAATGCTACGATACCGGTAAGCCCACAGTTAAGCTGACAGCTTTGAGTCGGAAAGAGAATAAAGGAACCAGGCGGGACGCTCTCCAGGTTCTTTCCAAGAAAAAATCTGGGATAGCTCAAATTATCTTTAACAAAGATCGCTATTTTTTCTAAAAAAGACATTTATTTAACAAACCTCTTTTCCTGCACTTTCTATTGCCTTGATCATAGCAGCAAGCTGATCTCCCGGCATCTTAATCGAAATTGGATACACTAAGAGTCTTTCAAAGATGGCCTCTGTTGCAGGAAGGGCATCTTTTTGGTACATTAAATCAGCACCCGAAACAGTATTTTTAAAAGGCCAGCCGCTTTTGAATAAAGTAGTTCCTGTAAAAAGTTCATCCCAATTCGGGTAGAAATGCCAAGTATTATCTTTATAATAGATAGCGCCTACGTTATGTTTCTTGAGTATTTGATTGAATCTTCTCACCTTTTCTCCATCAGGAAGGAAAAAGGCCAGAAAAGTTGCTGTATCTCCATCTTGGTCAAGTAGCCTTCTGAAGTTGATCCCAGCGATCTTTTTCAGGGCCTGTTTGATTATTTTTTTATTCTTTTTCTGCTCTTGAATGATGGATGGAAGCTTGGCCAGCTGGGCCAGCCCAATAGCACCTTGAAGTTCCATCATCCTGAAGTTAAATCCCATAAACCTTCTATTGTCTAACCCTCTTTCCACGCCTGGAATGTGTGCATGCCCATGATCATGGAATGCGGAACAATTTAGGTAAAGATTTTTATCATTTGTTATGATCATACCGCCCTCGCCGGTGGTAATTGTCTTTACCGGATCAAAGGAGAATACCCCGAGTGTCCCAAAGGTCCCTAAATATTGCCCACCAAGTTTGCCACCCGATGCCTGTGCCGTATCTTCAATAACAGGAATGCTATGCCTGTTGGCAATGGACATAATCTCCTTTATGTTGGCTTGGGCGCCGATCATATGGACAGGTATGATGGCCTTAGTGCGCTCTGTGATTTTCCTTTCCAAGTCCGCTGGCTCCATGCAGAGCGTGTCATCAACCTCTGTAAATACCGGCGTAGCACCTGATTCGATAATTGCCTCCCAGGTTGCTATAAAGGTAAACCCTTGGGTTATTACCTCATCACCCGGACTCACTCCCAGTGCAGCCATTGCTACCCTAAGTGCAGCCGATCCAGATGAAACCGCAAGGGCATAAGAAGTGCCACACATATCGGCGAATCGTTTTTCAAATTCAGCGACCTTATAGTTGCCATTTCTCTCCTTATCAAATCCATACCGAAAAAGAATCCCTGTTTCCAAAACATCGGATATCTCCTTTTTTTCCTCATTACCAAAGACCTCGAAACCGGGCATATCATACTCCTTAGTTATGGGTTAATATAGTAACAATTTTAAGATTGTTAGTTATTATCATAGACAGTTACAATGCTTCTCTGTAAATATTTATTGCTGACTCTTTGGTCATCATCCTTGGATTATTGGCTATCGGTCTTTCAACCCGCATGGCTGCCTCGGCCATGTCTTCAATAGATGATTCAGGAATATCAAGTTCTCCTAATGTTTTTAGCATTCCAACATCTTCTAGGAGAATAGAGACCTCATCTATGGCCACATCTGCAGCTTCCCTCAATGTGAGCCCAGAGGTATCAGCTCCAAGTATTTCGGCCACTTTCGCATACTTCGTAAGAGTTCCAATAATGTTGTATTTCATGACATACGGAAGAAGGACAGCGTTAGCGAGGCCATGTGGGATATTAAAAAAGGCACCTAGTGGATAGGCCAACGCATGGCAAGCACCAACCCCCGCACTAGCTAATGTCATGCCTGCTAAAAGGCTTCCCATAAGCATTTTACGTCTTGCCGGGCGATTGTTTCCGTTCGCCACGGCCACCCTTACAGTATTCCCAATAGTTGCCATTGCCTCTCTGGCAAGAGTATCACTTAAAGGGTTTGCCTGAACCGAGGTAAAGCCTTCCAGTGCATGGATAAAAGCATCCATACCAGTTGCCGCAGTGATATCAGGAGGTAGGGTTAACGTAAGCTCTGGGTCCAAGAGGGCCAGGTCTGGATATAGAAAGCGGCTGTTGATTCCACCCTTACTTCTGGTCTTCCGCATAGTAAAGACAGCGGTAAATGTGACCTCACTCCCTGTTCCTGCAGTAGTTGGGATCATTATGGTCGGAAGTCCTGGTCTGGTTACTTTTTCTAGGCCAACATAATCGACCGCCTTTCCATTGTTGGTGACCAGGATAGCCACCGCCTTTGCAACATCCATGCTGCTTCCACCACCTACTCCAACAACCAGATTACATTTCTCCTTTCTGGCCAGAGCTGCCCCTTCATCTGCCCAGGCTGGTTCAGGTTCAGGAGTGACTTTGTTGAAAAGGGTATAGGGCAATCTCCTTTCTTTAAGGATAGTGACAATCTTTTCTGCCATAGTTGTACGAGAAAAGCCATCATCCATCACGAGAAAGATCTTTTTCCCCAATAAAAGTTTTATTTCATCTGGGAGCAGTTTTAAAGACCCATCCCCAAACAGAATTTTTCGAGCCGCCTGAAGCCTCATTATAGATGTCATAACCAACTCCTTTAACCAATAGTTTCTTTAACCACATCCGCTATACTTTTACAATAGGCATCTGTAGCCTCTTTTGTGGGACCTTCTACCATAATCCTACACATCTGTTGGGTGCCGGAATAGCGAACGAGCACTCTCCCTTTTTCTCCAAGCTCCTTTTCAACTTCAGCAATAACACCTGCAACCTCTGGGAGATTTGAGATATTTGGCTTACTTCTGACATCCACATTTATCAACACCTGTGGATAAATTGTCATCATTGTTGCTAATTCTGAAAGTGGTTTTTTCTCTTTAAGCATGCTCGATATTAATTGCAGTCCTGAGAGAATACCATCACCCGTGGTATGATAATCGAGAAAGATCAAATGCCCGGAGTCCTCACCACCAATCACTGAATCTCTGGTGAGCATATCTTTGAGCACAGAGCGATCACCAACATCTGATTTTACATGATAGATCCCTCTTTCTTTGAGGGCAATGTCTAAACCTACATTGGACATTATGGTGGTCACTACAGTATTATTTTTTAATTTTCCTTCTTTCTTTAAGGTGTTAGAATAAATCAAAAGAATTTGATTCCCGGTGATTGTATTTCCTTTTTCATCCACAGCAATTACTCTGTCTCCATCCCCATCAAACGCCATCCCTATCTCTGCTCCATATTTTATTACTGCATTGGCCAGATCCTCAGGATGTTGAGAACCACAGTTGGAGTTGATGTTCATGCCATCAGGGTTAGCATGGATCAAAAAGACCTCTGCGCCCAATTCCCTAAAAACTTTGGGAGCGACCCTATATGTGGCGCCATTGGCGCAATCAAGCGCAATCTTCATTCCCTTCATGGATAGTTCTTTGGGAAAAGTATCCCTTAAAAAGAGAGTGTAAAGATTCTCCGCATCATTAAGGCGGAATGCCCTCCCCAAGTCTTTAGGCTCAGGGAGACAATCATCAATAGCATGATTGTTATTTAGAATGAGCTCCTCAATCTGTTTTTCCTGTTCAAGAGAAAGCTTAAATCCATTTCCAGAGAAGATCTTTATCCCATTATCTTTAAATGGGTTATGAGATGCAGAGATGACAATACCTGCATCAGCCTTTCGCTCCCGTGTCATAAAGGCAATCCCAGGTGTGGGGAGAACATTCAGGAGATATGCATGGGCGCCCATAGAGCAGACCCCTGAAATCAGAGCATTTTCAAGCATGTATCCGGACAGACGGGTGTCTTTACCGATAATAATCTTGGATGTATGACCTTTCTGTTTAAACAGATGAGCGGTCGCCCTGCCAATATTTAAGGCCATCTCTGCGGTCATAGGATATTCATTGGCCAAACCCCTTACACCATCGGTACCAAACAGCTTTCCCATTAGTTCTCTTGTTTAAAATCTTATTTTTGTTAGGATGTTATATTATTGCTTTAGGTCTCATGGGTTTTCAAGCAAAGGCCGGAAAGTATCAGCTTGCCTTGGCGAAAAAAATTATTTTATGTAAGCTTCCTTTTTTTGTCAAGTTTCAATGAGGGTTTCATGAATTCCCTGAAACAGTTCCACGGTTATTAGGGGGCCATTGTCTTTTTCCCTTGACTTTTTAAACAGTCCTCTACAAATTTGATTGGAGGCCTTTTGTGCGGATAGAGTCATGAACATTCTTTACGGAGCATACACTTTTCTTACTGGCAGCCTGTTTCTTTCTTGTCTTCCTCCTTTCTGGATCTATACACGCCTGAGAGGACGCCATGGCGAAAATCTGAAAGAACGCTTAGGGTATATATCACTAAAACTTTTGCACACCCTTTCGGGATCACCCCGTGTCTGGATTCACGCCGTTTCCCTTGGGGAGGTTAAGGTGGCGGTCCCTATTATTCATGCTCTCAGACAGATCCTGCCAGCCTGCTCAGTTATTGTTTCAACAACCACAAAACACGGTCGTGAACTCGCAAAAGAGACCTTCGGAGACAATATTCCTGTCGTATATGCGCCAATCGAATTTATTGGCTCAGTACGCAAAGCGCTTTTCCGTGTGCATCCGGATGTTTTGGTTTTCCTGGAGACTGAACTCTGGCCTGCGTGGATTACTGAAGCGCATCGGATGGGGATAAAAACCGCCCTGATAAATGGCCGAATCTCTGTGAGATCAATTGGGGGATATCTCAAATTCCGGCCTTTTTTCCGCGAGGTCTTAAGAAATGTAGATGCCTTCAGCATGATTTCAGAACAAGACAGTTCTCACATTAGGGCAATGGGGGCTGATCCGAATAAAATCCAGATACATGGCAATGCCAAGTATGACCTCCTTGCAAGTCTTGCAGACCCTGCTATGGCGAAACAAATGCAGAAAACCTTAAACCTTGATGCCTCATCCCGAGTCTTGGTTGCAGGAAGCACACGTGGGGGCGAGGAGGACATGGTACTTGATGCCTATGAAAAAATTGTGAAGGAATTTCCTGACACCGTTCTGATCATTGCACCCAGGCATATAGAGCGAACAGCCGAGCTTAGATCTCTGCTTGAAAGACGGGGGTTTCGGTATCAGCTCCGGAGCGAAATCGATGCTGATGCAGCAAAGCGTATAGAGCAGGTCGTTATCATTAACACCTTCGGAGAACTTTTTAAGCTGTATAGTGTCGGAACTGTCGTGTTTTGTGGAGCAAGCCTTGTTCCATTGGGTGGACAGAATCCCCTGGAGGCAGCGGTGTGGGGTAAAGTCGTCTTTTACGGGCCCTCCATGGAAGACTTCCTGGATGCAAAGGCTCTGTTAGAGAAGGTAGGTGCAGGAATACCTGTTTTAAGCCCTGGGATGTTGGCAGAAAAGGTGATATGGTTCCTGAGACATCCTGAGATCTTAAAGTCGTATAGTGGCCTGGCAAGGGAAGCCGTCATACGGAGCCAAAACGCTGCGGATAAACATGCCAAGGTGATAGCGGGATTAGCATGAAATGTATGTTCCTGGATAATTTGTAACTATATATCAAAGGAGGTTGCTGCATGTCGATTGATCGAAAAGTAATTGAAACTATGTTTAATAGCCTTCCTTCAAAAGTTCAAGTGAGGTTGAAGAGTGCTATCAAGTTGATCGTTAATGCCAAGGAAAAAGGAGGCAAGGTAGTGGCGGTTGTTGGGAGCGGCCCGAATTTGCATGAGGGTGTGACCACTCTTTTAGCGGAACTTATACACAAGGGAATAATTGATGGTGTTTCAACGAGTTCTGCGGTGATTAATCATGAGATGGCAGGCACGTTAGAAAAGGTAAAACGATTTGATGGTGTAGCCTTTGGCTTTGAACGGGAAAAGCTTCCACCGGATGGCTTTTTTGAGGTCAGCATCCTTTCCAACACAGAACTTGAGGAATGTCAACGTGAGATTCCTATTGACATAGCCCTTTATCAGAAGATGCGCCGGGCCACAGGAGATACTATCATCAAGGTCGCTGGAAATATGGCTTATCCCACGGGCCTTCGTACAGAAAGGCTGGCCCGTGATGTACTTGCCATGGCAAAGCGTTGCGGCGTTCCTTTTGAACAGATGGCTGGTTATGGCGCTGACCGCCTCACCATGATTGGCGCCGGAGCCGAGCACAATATCCCGGTGCTGGTAACTGTACCCCAGTTGATAGGAGGCGGGGAGGTGGGGCTTGCTGTCGGAGATTCTTTATCTCTTTCAGAGCGCTGCTACCGCATTGCACACCTTCTTGACAGCGCAGATGTGATTATTGAATCTGCACTCGCTCTGTCTCAGGAGGTCCATGATGGTCCCTTTGAACGATTTACTGGCCATGGCGTATGGGCGGACTGGGAAGGGGGATGGACGTATTCCCTTGCTGATAAGAAGATTGTGCGAATCGATCTTGACCCTAATCTGGAGAAGGCATGGATACAGGAACGTAAAGCTAAAATGGTCACCGATGCTGTTCACAGAGGCCTTCCCAAGACAAAGCTTATGCGTATCCCTTTTCGTATGGAAATGTCAGGATTTGCAAGAATTCCCGGAAGCCTTCCCATTGTAGGAGACATTGGTGAGATATGGCCTTTACTGGCAACTATGGTTGCAGATGCACTCGATGCAAAACTTGACTTTATGAGCTATAAACAGTCATTGCCTGCAGGAGAGAAAGTTCGTGAGTGGATTGTAAAACATGTGCAGCCTGTAAACAGAGAGAGGATGTATGCAGCAGCCAGAGAACTCGCTGTTGCTAACCCTCGATAAGAGTATATCTTTCATTTAAAGGGTCACATTCTCCTTGTCCTCTTCTACATTCCACAAGCAGAAATTTTTAAGGATGGTCAAGCCTGGAGCCCCACTCTTTTCCAGATGAAACTGCACTGCAAGCAGGTTTCTTTTACTTATTACACTGGCAAAGTGAATCCCATAATGAGTTGTGCCAATGATTGCCTCTTTGTCTCTGGGGGCTGGATAATAGCTGTGAACAAAATAAAACTCACTTTCTGGGCCAACACCTTTAAAGAGTGGATGGAGCCGTTTAATGTTTATTTGATTCCAACCCATATGGGGCACCTTGAGTTTTTTGCCATCATCTGAGAGGAGCGGCGTGGGAAAACGTTTTACCGTGCCTGGGAGCAATCCGAGGCAGGTTGTCTGATTTTCTTCGCTCTCTTCCAGAATTATCTGGGTGCCCAGGCAAATTCCTAAAAATGGTTTTCCAGATTTAAAGATAGTATAGAGTGTTCGATCAAGTCCTGTTCTTTTTAAATCCTGCATGGCCTGACCGGCAGAGCCAACACCTGGAAAGATAACCCTATCAGCATCTAATATTTCCTTTGCCTTGTGGGTAATTCGACATTCAAATCCGAGATGGCGTATGGCAATCATACGCTTTACTCCCACTCTATTGTGCTCGGCGGCTTTGAGCTGATATCATAGGTTACCCTATTAACGCCCCTGACCTCATTGATAATCCGGTTTGAAATCCTGCCCAGCAGTGCATGGGGAAGCCTGGCCCAATCTGCAGTCATAGCATCAAGGCTTGTGACAGCCCGTATAACAACACTGTTTTCATAGGTTCGTTTATCACCCATAATCCCAACACTTTTTAAAGGTAAAAGTATGGCAAATGATTGCCACAATTTTTTGTAATGATTGCTTTTTTTAATTTCTGTTATCAAAATATCATCTGCTTGCCGCACAATAGATAGACGCCGTGGTGTTACCTCTCCAATAATTCGTACTGCCAGCCCGGGACCTGGAAAGGGATGGCGCAGTATCATATCATCAGGCAGTCCGAGTTCTTTACCTAAAAGCCTGACCTCGTCCTTAAAGAGATGTTTGAGAGGCTCAACAAGGGTAAGGCGCATCTTTTTAGGAAGTCCTCCGACATTATGATGAGATTTGATAACTGCTGATGGCCCCCCAAAAGCAGACCTGGATTCAATCAGGTCTGGATAGAGGGTTCCTTGCGCGAGGAAGCCAACATCTTTAATCTTTAGGGCCTCGTCTTCAAATACCCTAATGAAGGTTTTGCCTATTATGCGCCTTTTCCTTTCAGGGTCCACAATGCCTCTGAGTGGTTCCAGAAATCTTTTCCTGGCATTGATGAATCTAAGATTTACCCTAAAATGCTGCGTGAATAAATTTTTAACCCTTTCTCCTTCGTTGTTTCTTAAAAGACCGTTGTCTACAAAGATGCAGGTCAGCTGTTTACCAATAGCCCTGTTGAGAAGAGCAGCTGCAACTGAGGAATCTACCCCACCGCTTAATCCCAGAATGACCTTTTTTTCTCCAACTTCTCCTTTTATCTCATCTGCCGTTTTTTTGATAAAGGATTTCATCGTCCATGTTTTTTTACAGCTACATACCCTGAAGAGGAAGTTTTTTAGCATCTTCTTTCCCTCAGGTGTATGGATGACCTCCGGGTGGAATTGCAGGCCATAAAGTTTCTCTTGACTATTTTCAACGGCAGCTATTTCAGTATTTTCTGTGGAGGCCGTTACCTTAAATCTCTCTGGCAGATAAGAAATAGAATCCCCATGACTCATCCAGCAAGGTGTTATTGTGTTAGTTCCATAAAAAATACCCTTTTGGTCACATATATGTAGCTCGGCAAGGCCATATTCTCTTTTTCGAGCACCATCGACCTTACCACCCAAGCTCCCTACCATATACTGCATGCCGTAACAGATGCCGAGTATGGGTATCTGGAGGCTGAAGATCTGAGGATCTACTTTGGGACTGTTTTTTTCATATATACTTGCCGGTCCTCCTGAGAGGATTATGCCTTCAGGTGCCAGGGACCTAATTTTAGACAATTCAATGTCTGGAGGCTCTATCTGGCAGTAAACATGCTGCTCTCTCACCCTCCTGGCAATGAGCTGGTTGTACTGGGAGCCAAAGTCAATAATTACAATCATCCATTAAACCTCATTCTTTGAAGTATTGTTTCGAAAAAGACTTTATAATACACAGATAGATTTTTTATTCAAGATTTAGGTATGAAATATATTTCATTCCCTTTTTATTGCCCTTGATCCCACCACTCTTTCCGAGTCATAGGCCAACGCAGTATCATTATATACTGATATAACATGGATGGCAGGAAAAAACATGGTTGTTAAATTCCGTGGTTGAATATGAATCAGTGTGTGGTTTCCCCACTGACTTTCTTTACGAATTGTTCTACTTTTTCTTCGAAAGGCGTTTCAAATCCACCATGGTAGACGCTTTGGGTTGCAATTTCTGTGGAAACCATAGCCACTCTGTATTTTTGGGAAAGGTTTTTTACCC
>Ga0307419_10001880_pt1 | contig 10718 bp, 8 predicted proteins | sample SalMarWE160230MG_2_FD_202512 | JGI IMG/M metagenome (GOLD analysis project Ga0307419, IMG submission 202512) | Salt marsh sediment microbial communities from the Plum Island Ecosystem LTER, Massachusetts, United States - WE1602-30 | ecosystem: Environmental > Aquatic > Marine > Intertidal zone >... | reverse complement strand
TTTTGATAATACATCTGCTTGGTTGGCAGAGTCCTATAAGCATGCAGAAGAAATTATTCCTATTGCAGTGCTAGCAAACAAGGCTGACCTCCGCACTCCGGACAATACAATAGACTTAGTTTCCTATGACGAAGGTGCAGCATTCACTAAAGCGTTGCGTGAAAACCTTGATGTTCCAACTATCTTTTTTGAAACATCTGCAAAGAATGGTGAGAACATTCAGGAATCATTCACAGAACTCACACGTATTTTGATTGCAAGGTATCAAACAGAACAATGGAAAAAGAATAAGTGATTTTGGTTCTATTTTGCAGGTGATTTAATAAATTGGAAGGCGTTCTCATCCAATCTTAATGTATCGATACTACTTCAAGTTGTGCGAAATTTAGGTGTATGAAATTCATATCAAATAAGGACCAATCATTGATGGGGCTGGAAAACAATGATTCTACGCAGATACTCTTCTCGTAATTAAGTATACATAGATCAAAACCGCATATATGAAACAAAGTTGTCTTCAGGCCATATAGCTTCTAGTTTCTTGGCTGTTTCAGATGAACACTCAATCTCGTTCAAACCATGAAGCATAATCGCAGGTGTTACTCCAGAAATCACCTGAGAGAGCTGGAATGCATTCAGATGAATGTCCGGTTCACGTTCAGATTTCTCAACTTGCAGACTCCCTTCATTCGGAATGAGTGTGTAAGTTCCTGTATTCCAAGGACAATGGATGTCTTCTAGTTTGATTGTAACCCAATCAGAAGCTGCATCTGGAATCGCGATGCGGTTACAATATTTCTCAAAGTCAATAATACGCATCATCATTGAACCTAAGACATGAGATTCGGTGGTACTATAGCTATCAAAGAAATGACGTACTGGAACTTCATAATCTGTGTACCAGGTAATTTCAGAACTATTTACTGCATACTTGCTAACGAGTTCGACAATTGATGGAAAAACATCATCTGACTTATACATAGTATTACCAATAGTAAGTTTGTAGCCCGGGTGCCCACCCTCAAACATAATCCTAACCGTACCAACAGGTTTAGCTCCTTTCTCAAAGATGAAGAAATTACCACGTTTAATTCTCGCTCCCAGTGGCTTTTCAAAACCCCAGAATCTTGAACCAAAGCGCGACATTGATTTCGCTACTTCAACTATTTTTGATATATCTTCAGGACCAGTAGCTTCGCGAACAGTGAGGTCATTCCTAGTTTTTCCAACTCGTAAATCTTCTTTCTTGAAGACATGTTTTGCACGTTTTTCTCCAAGAGCATAATCGAATTTTTCATAAAATGCTCTGTAAAAAGGATCTAGAATAGAAAGCACAGCTCCTTCCTTTTTCATTCTTGGAAAGCTTGCTTTGAATAGTTCTCGAATCAGACCTTGTTTCCTATACACTGGGTCGGTTGCCACAGCCCAGATTCCAGCAAAGGGTATGGGTCTGCCTCTGATGATATTGTTTTTATCACTAGTAATGAAGAATGAAAGATTCGCAATGACCTTGTTATCGTCAACTGCAACATATGCCCAGTCCTTGTCCTGCGGTTGATTCCATCTAGCAAGCCAATCTTCCTTTTCGACATCCTCTAGAGTTCTGTGAGCCTCAAAAGCTTTCCATAGAACCCTCGCTACTGATGGACGATCTTCATCTCGACCTTCTCGTACCTGAATCATAAAGTCTTGAACAAAAAAGTCTACAGATGAGGTTTTCGCTTTACGCTTAATTCATTGTTATTAGCTAAAATTGATTAACGATAATGTATATCGTTTGAATGGTGATATAATTTGGAATGGAAGAACCACACAAAGAAAATCTCCGAATTAAAGAAAACAAACACAGAAATAGACATGAAAGTCAGAGAACGATTAGAATCAATGATTAAAGAAATTCTAGACAAAGATACAGCTGTATCTTTTGATTTTCTGATAAAATACTTGCATCTGCATAAAGACACCGAAGCAGCTATGCAGGAATTGAAGTTTCATATCGAAATGATTGATAACGTAAAGTACGGTATTGTCACCGATGACACAGATCAATCAATCTACGTTTATTTCACTAAGAAAAAAGAGTGAACATCTTAAAGAAAAAGAAAGAGAGGTTTTTACCTCTCTATTTTTTACAATGTTTTTTCGAACATCTTGACAAATTCGGAGAATTGATCAATCCCCTTTTGCCAAAATTCTTCAGTTGTGACATCAAATCCAATCTCTGCTGCAAGGTCTCTTGGAGACCTGCTTGAGCCAGCTGCGAGCAATGCTTTTAGTTTTGGAACAAACTCTTTTCCTTGCTCTTTGTACAACCTGTACATAGCATAGACAAAGAGTTGGGCATAGACATATGGATAATTATAGTACCTGTAGTTGGCTATATAGAAATGGAGTTTCATAGTCCACCACCATCTCATGTCAGGAAGCCATTCTACTGAATCTCCGTACATTTTCTCTCTCGCTTTCAACCAGAAATTGGAGATAGTTTCACCATCAAGGAACTTCCCTTTCTCCAAAGCCTCATAGAGCATAGTTTCAAACCAGACTCGTGTCGTGACTTGATATCCTGCTCCACCAAATCCATCTAGGATAGCAGCTAGGACCGCCTGTTTTTCTTCCTTTGTACCTTCCTTTACGAGTAGTTTCTCAGCAAGGAGGAGTTCACCAAAGATGGAACCAGTTTCTGCAATACAACTACCAATCTCGTAATTGTTGGGTTTCTGGGCTCGTGTACCGAGATATGCATGCATCGCATGTCCGAGTTCATGTGCCTGAGTAAAAAGATCACCCATGATTCCATTGAAACTTTGAAGAATGTATGCACTCTGACCAGCGTGCCAAGTCGAACAGAAAGCTCCAGACCTCTTCCCATTTCTGACCAGTCCATCGATATGACGACGCTCGTACATCTCATCTATCCATTTCCCGACCTCAGAGTCGAAGTCAGAATACGCATTTACAACAATCTCACGAGATTCTTCCCAAGAATACTTCTTTTCTGGACTATTCGGTAGAGGGGCATCAATGTCCCAATTACCAAGTTTATCTAAGCCCATCACTTTAGCCTTGAGTCTTAAGTAATTTTGATAGACTCCGACATTCTTCTCCATTGTATTCAGCAATGCAACAATGGTCTCTTCATCAACATCATTGGAGATGAAACTCTGAGTCATTGGTGACTCCCACTTTCTTACCTTGACCATTGTCAGGTGGTCAGCAAAAACAGATCGCATAGCTGAAGCCCATACGATATGGTCCTTTCCAAGTCCTTCGTATACAACTTCGTGAGCTCTCTTTCTCAAATCTCTATCAGGATGTTCATAGAGACCAATAATTTCCCCATAGGGAAGTGTCTTCATTTCACCATCAATCTCAATGTCAAAAGTGCGGGATGCAAGCCAGTCACCTTGGAGCATTGACCATGCACGAACACCATTCAGATCTTTAGCTATGATAATATGCTCTTCTTCTTCAGAAAGCATATGCGGGGTTCGTCTTTGAATCTTCTCTAAGCTGTGTCTGTATTCCGTTAAGATTGGATCATTAACCAATTCTGGTTTTTCCTTCAGCAAAGCACCGAGTTCTAGGTCCATGAATGCTATCGCTTGCATCAGTGAGGAGTAAGTATTCCGGAATTTGTCATACAGACGACTAGCAATTTCATCGTTCATGTCTGCCTGATAACGAAGTCTAGAGTAGCTAATCGGTCCATCAAATTGAAGCTCGAGATCATTGAGGGCTTCATACATTTCGAAGACTTCCTTTGCTCCAAAGGATGCTATCTTCCCCCTGTATTTATCTCGGAATTCCTCAGCAGCTTTCACAGCAGCTGTGAGTCGTTCTTCGATATACCCTGGATCATCGAACTCAACCATTTGGGAGAGATCCCAAGTCATTTTCTTTGATTCAGTCATTGTAATCGTACCAAGAGAATTTCAATTACTATTTCTTAAGAGTACTATGTCCGAGGCAGAGAAGTAGTAATTGTGATTTTTACAATATTTTTTCATGAAGCACTAATCTAAGCTCATGGTCTCTTTGCCTAAGCCATTTGATGGAACTATAATCTGTAGTGAATTCTGATGGATGAATACACATGATATTTTGAATTCCAATATCTTGAGCGATTTCTATGTTTTTAGATAATCCTGAGAGAAACGCTTCAGGATTTGTCGCATAGAGTGTAAAAACCCATTGAGACCCATTCCCATCTAAAACCATTTCCCATGGTTGCCTTCCCCCTACCGCTAAAATAGCTCCACTCTCATCTGAACCTGCCCAATATTGCAATGAATTTCCAATGTCGACAATTTTCTGAGGAGTCGCTTCATAGACATCCCAGTGAAATACGAGAGCATTCAGTGGCATTAGATTTGGATTCATTTCAATAAAATAAGGAACATTTTCAGGGTCTATTCGATTTACACTGATGGCATCGTACTTCCAATCAATCTTACTACGCAAATCCTTCCAAAATACTTGATACACATACATCTGCCTCAAGCCCATTGAAGCTGCGAGTTTTATTGGTGCAATGTTATCCCCTGATGTTACTAGCCGCAATCTTTCAACATTTAGACCACTAGCAACCTCGACAAGATGGTGAGACATTTTTTCACCAAGTCCCTTCTGCCTAGCATCTGCATGCACTCGTAAGCCTTCTAGCCAAGCAGTCTTTCCATCATCGATTATTCGAATATTAGCTACTCCAATTGCTCTTTTATTCCTCTCAAATACAAATGGATGGCATAGTGGATCAATAAGCCATTCTCCAATGATATGAGGAAGATGGTCATGACCACCCCAAGTGGTTTTTGATATCTCAATGATATCTGGGATATCTGATTCTTTCAGAGGGCGTATATTTGGATTCATTTTGTATCTCTCTTCATTCATTTGGCAAGGGTAGTTGTCACATGTAAGTCGTCGCAAAGAGATACCAGAATAGAATAAGGGCTACAACGAGTAACACAACCTTGACAACTAATTTCAGTGTATTCAATGTTCTTTCCTCACACAATTTCTTGAAGCCATTGCACTACTCTGCTATAAGCTTTGATTTTATTGTTTAGTTTTGCAAGTCCATGACCTTCATCTGCAAAACGCATGAGCTCAACATCCAATCCTTTCCTTTTTAATTTCTCATACATCTGAATAGACTCAGAGAGAGGTACTCGCTCATCATTATCACCTTGTATAATCATCAAAGGAGCTGATATTTCGTCGATTTTATGAATTGGACTTACTTTCACAAGAGTTTCCATATCATGTTCAAGACTTCCATATTCAGCTTCTCGGAGAGACCTTCGCCAAGATGCAGTATTCTTCAGAAATGTAACGAAATTAGAAATTCCAACAATATCTACTCCAGCCTTCCATAAATCAGGATGTTCAGTCATTGCAGATAGAACTGCGAATCCTCCGTAGGATCCTCCTATAATTGCTAAACGATTTTCATCAATCTCATCATCCTCATCTTTGAGATGAAGGGTAAGATAGCGAATATCCATAATCGAATCAAGGCGTTTTTCGACATTGTCCAAATCTAGATATTTCCTACCATACCCTGCACTTCCTCGTATATTTGGTGTGATGACTGCGAAATCACCTGTCAGATAGAATTGAATGACCGGATTGAAGTCTGGCCGAATCTGAGATTCTGGTCCTCCGTGAATGAGAAGAACTGCAGGCCAGCCATTTTTTGGCATTTCTCCTTTGGGAATGAATCTGAAATAAGGAATGCTGAGACCATCAAAACTATTGAATCTATGAAGCGTTGGTTCTACGAAGTTAGTTGAATCAAGTCCTGAAGTATCACTCACGTTTGCAGGCCAACTATACATATCCTTCAGATTAAGTATCCAAATATTATAAGGTTGGTTTCCGGAAGTTACAGTGATAGCTAACATATGTTCGTCTGGTGAGAGACTAAATGCATTATTCCAAGACCTTGCATCACCTGATGGAACCACACTTTTCAAGGGAAATGGTAAGGTCTCAAAATCAGAATATCCCGATTTGGAGAACTTTGCCCGATGGATGGTACTATAGCCATCTTGATTCTCAATGAAGTACGTCCAGACAGAACCTTTGGAATAGGTGAATTTACCCTCGATTTCAAACTTGATTTTCTCAGTCAAATCATCTAATGGTTTGAATTCTCCACTAGTTCGTAAAATTCCCAGCCGCTTGAAATCAGACTCAAAATCTGTATTGACAAGAATATACTCATCCTCAAGCCATCGAACAACTTCCCATCTCGTTGGAATATCTCCACTAACGCGTGTGATTAGGTCTTCAGTTATTCCGCTTTTCATATCAAGTAGAAGCAGGTGATGATGCATATTTCCTAGAAATTGAAGCATCAGGACTTTGTCCTCATTTTCTGAACAACCCTTAACTTGTAAGATTCCGTTCTCAGGTTCAAAGATGAGTTCTGGTTCATTCTCTTGTAGTGGAATCTTCCAGCGGTATACATCAAGTCTTGCTTTGTCTACAATATTTGCACTCAAGTATAGGTAGGAATCTGAGATATGTCCAATACGGTGCTTTGTACTAAGATCTGAAGTCAACCAACGAACTGTATCATCCTCATTAATGAGTCCAATTTGAAAATTCTCATCTCCACCCCTATCTCGTGTGAATATCAGAGTCCCATCGGAAAGGTAGTGAGGGTCTGTGCATCTATCTGCCTCATTGGTGAGCTGCTTTCGTTCGTGAGTCACGTCCTTCGTAACTTCACAGGTGTATATCTGGTACTGACCGGACGAATTAGAAGCGAAAGCAATTTGTTTTCCATTAGGATGCCAAGTTGCTCCGCCTGCGGTTTCAATTGAGAGATATTTTGTGAATTGGGAACCAGAAGTCATAGGTTGAGAAAGTTCAAAGCTCGTTTTGAGTATTTCCGTATTTCAAAGTTCTATCAACGTTCCTTGACTTGCAGGTGTGCATTCCGCTGTTCCTCTGACATCTACATTCTCAAGTCTAACCCAATACTGACCTGTTGCAACTTGACAAGTGATATCCCCATAAACTGTCGAATTTACTAGGTTAATTCCATTATTCCCTGGACAATTAATACCATGATGGAAATAGATGTCATCAAAGGTTGCATTAGTAGCAGTCATGTTCATATTACCATGTCCTGCTAGTGCTTCGATATCAATGGTATACGCGCTATTGATGGTAACATTGACAGTTGCCCTTGCATCTCCCTTATTCAATGCACAGACGTCGGAGGGATTTTCTTTTAATATTTGAATAGTAATGTATTGATCATACCCACTCTGAACAACTTGCAGATTCGTATTCTTTCCTTTTGCTCCTTCTACAAGAACTGTAAGTTTGTAGTTTATCCTGATTATGAAGCCAGGATCTTCAACAACATTGAAGGTTGCATTATGAAAACAGACATCGTAATAGATTGAAATATTCTCAGCAGTTGGATAAGCAGCCTCATTGATTGTCACAGTTTCATCGTAGTCAACTAATTCTACTTGGGTGAGTAAGACATACATTCCACCAATAACGATAGCAGTCACTAGTAGTCCTATAAAGCATATACCCATTGATCGTTTTCTCATATTAACCACGCTTCATTAAAGGGCATCTTCCAGAATAACGCATTTTCTAATCATTTGAGGTTATCTAGTGTTGTTTGATATTTAGCAGGGTTAACTTTCTTAACACAACACATTGTAGAATAATAAATCTTGAAAGGAAGAAGTGATTAGGAACCTAAACAAGAATATGCATAGAGGAAATTGTGATGCCTAGTAAGAGAGGGAACTGTGGTATCTGCGTGTTAATTATAATTCTAATAGTAATCGGACTTTGGTTGCCAGGATTTAATCCAGATCTTGGTTCGAATCTTCCGCATCAGATGCATGCACAATTGACTGGGCAGGATGCAACTGTTGATTCAACAGTTTTTGGGATAGGTGGAACAGATTTGGGGATTATTGTAAAACATGGTACAGAATTCTTCTTCTTTTTTGGGGATACGTTTTCATCAGACTCGATGACAGGAAATTGGCGTAGTAACACGCTGGCTATATCAACTGATACTACACCATCCAATGGAATCTCGCTCGACGAGTGGATTGTGGACCCCACGACTGGATTGGCTAAAGAACTAATCTCAAGTCTGAAAGTCGACAACATTGAGAAGACCTGCATTCCAACTACTGCAGTTAGTCTGGACGGAATTCTCTATGTATACTACATGTCCGTAAAACACTGGTCCAGTACTGGTGGTATTTGGTCCTGCAACAACGCATCCATCGCAGTATCAGTGGATGACGGCCAAAATTTCTCGAAGATGACAAACATTTCATGGGAGGGAGATAGCAACTTCATTCTTTTTAGTGCTGTACAACCATATGACGAATCTGATGAATATCTGTATTTGCTCAGTACTCCTTCAGGACGCTTTGGTGCATGTTATCTAAGTAGAGTAAATCCAACACAATTACTCAATATTTCTGAGTACAGTTATTTCGCTGGATTATCATCGACCAATCTTACAAAATGGAGTACTGAAATGTCCGATGCAGAACCAATCTTTCCATCTCCTGTGGGTGAAGTTTCAGTGATGTGGAATGAGTATCTCAATAAGTGGACAGCATTCTATGTTGACAATGTAGCTTTCTCAATTGTTCTACGAACTGCTGACAATCTTTGGGGAGCATGGAGTGAACCAGTAACTGTTGTGTATGGCTCTGAGTATCCTTCACTCTATGGCTCGTATGTACATCCAGAATATGTCGAGGATAATGGAGAGGTTGTATACTTCATCATGAGCATCTTCTCAGAATACAACACCTTTGTCATGTCAGTGAATGTAAGCTCATTAGCAACGTAACTCAATCTCTAAGTATCATGTACCCAAACTACAGTTGTTCAAGTTTTACGTTCAAATGATGTGTTGCTTCAGTCTTTGAGCAAACTCTTTTGCATGTTTGAGAACTTCAGCATTAGGTCGCCCCTTATTCATACCCCCTAGATATTTCAGGAAACTGTTTGTGTTAAACCCTTTACACGCAAATTCATCAACTATCCAGTAACCTTTGGACTGTAATATTTCCCTAATCATCAAGTGATCTTTAGCAACCTTTTCTTTGTCCATCACAGCACTAGTTGAAAAAATGAAAGCACTCTTGTTAGTGACTGGTAGTAATTTGCTCGCAAGGTCAAGCAAAGTCTTGTGATGTTTTGAACTATATATCCCTGAACCAAAGCCAATCAAATCATAGTTCTGAAGCTCTTCAAGCTTTACTTGCTTTGGTGTTTTTATTTGTGCATCAAGAACTTCAGCAAATACTTGAGCGACTTTCTCAGTATTCTTGTGATGATATGAGAATACAATCATTAGTGATTTCATTTGTAACACGAATCTATCCGTTTTCTAGATTTAAGATTGTTCAGGTATTTGCTTAGCAGAAAAAGGAGCCTCTCTTTCTTCATTTCCTCTTTCCGGTTCTGTGTGAACTAGTATTCCACCTTGAGCTATAGGATTACTCCCCACAATCAAACCATTCCAAGCATTTCGGAAGGTATCTAGGAAACTCTCGTAACCACTTTCTGCTCGCGGATACCGAAATGCGGTTATCAAAAGCCACACATAGAATATGAGAGCTGGTACGACCTTTGAGCTGTGGTATATAATCTGCCATACTGGACCCCATTCAATTGGATGAACTCCAGCACCAATACCTGAGAAAAACTGAACAACCGGTAAAGCAGGTATACTCATAACAAGGGCAAGTAAGACAGGTACCCATCGTGCTCGATCCTTCGGGCCACCCCTAATCCAAGCAAGTACCAAGAGGGGAATAAGAAAAGTATAATGATGTTCCCAAACATCGAGCATTATGAAGAAATAGGAAACAGAGAACAGACCTGCACAGGACCAAACATCCCGAGAGTATAATGTGGCAAAACTCGCCAACCCAAGGAAGATCACAACAAGAAGAATAGTTAGACCTGCAACATCTCTGCTCTGCTCACCGAATAGATAGTAGAGCAACATTTTCAATGATTGGTCACCAGGATAGGGGGTAATCCAACTGTTACGAGCAGAATTAAAATCCACAAAATATTGGAGTGATTCTAAGCCTTCTGGAACCACAACAATTGCCACTATTGTCACTAAGATTGCAACTAGTACAGTTCGAACTCTTCCTGCTGCCAAAAGTACAGGTGAAATAAGGTAAGGTATCGTTTTAGTTAAAGCAGCTATTGTCCAAGAGATTACCATCGTCCCTCTTTTTTTCAGTCCATCAACTAGTGAACGTGTGGTCAATGCAAAGAACATCAAGATACCTGCAATGAGAGTAACTTGCCCCACATAGAGCTCGATGTATATTGGGGTGAACATAAACCACATACCCATACCTACAAATGCCTCCCAATCGGGTCTATTCAATTTCTTAACCACGGACAGGGTTTGGAACGCAGCCAACCACACAGAACCTGTTAATATGCTAATCCAAATCCAGTATGCGGAGATGGGAGGTGCGAGATTAATAATCACCCCAAAAGAAAAGGCAAAATACGGGAGGTATCTATAGACATACAGATAGGGGACGACCAAGGGATCTGGTAATGCATAACAATCCAGTCCATTCAAAACATTGTGACCGGCTTGATAATACGAGAAGAGGTCAGCTCCTTGACCAACCAAGTATTGCGTGTCATAAAAGAATGAATTTAGCCAC
>Ga0307419_10001875_pt1 | contig 10730 bp, 9 predicted proteins | sample SalMarWE160230MG_2_FD_202512 | JGI IMG/M metagenome (GOLD analysis project Ga0307419, IMG submission 202512) | Salt marsh sediment microbial communities from the Plum Island Ecosystem LTER, Massachusetts, United States - WE1602-30 | ecosystem: Environmental > Aquatic > Marine > Intertidal zone >... | reverse complement strand
TGCGGGCCGTTGGGCGCGCGCAGCGGCACGGTCATGCCCGTGTGCCAGTCGGCGTGCTTCCGGGCCACGGGATAGCGTTCCGGCAGGTACTCGACGGGCCGCGCGTGCGGGCAATCCCACGGGCAGCCGCGGCCGTAGCCGTTCTTCGCCTGGAAGACCGTCATCGCGGGCAGGATAAACCGCTGCCAGACGCCCGTCTCTACGCCCTCGGCGCGCAGCGCCTTGACAAGCTTGTCGCGGAACGCCGCCGGGTCCGCCGCGTGGCCGAGCGCTTCCATGTCGAACCGGACCGTGTAGTTGTACCAGTTGTGCACGCGGCCGGCCGGCTCGGCCGGCAGGATCAGGTGCGCCACCTCGGCGAGGCACTCGGTCAACCGCGCCGCGTTCGCCTTGTGCTGCGCCAGGTAGGCGTCGAGCCGCGTCAGTTGAGCGCGACCGAAGGCGGCGGACAGGTCGTTGTTGCGGTACATCCAGCCCAGTGCGTAGGCGTGGTAGTCCCGGTCCTCCAGCGGTGTGCGGGTCTCGCCGAACGACCACAGTTGCTGCGCCGCGGCCAGCAACTCCTCGTCGTCGGTGACAAACATCCCGCCCTCGCCGGCGCAGAGGCATTTGTTCTGGTTGAAGCTGAACGCGGCGCAGTCGCCGAACGTGCCGACCTTCTTCCCGTCGAATCGCGCCCCGTGCGCCTGGCAGCAGTCCTCGATCACCTTCAGCCGATGCTTCTTCGCGATCACCAAGACCTCGTCGATGTCCACCGCCAGGCCGTGCAGGTGCACGGCGATGATCGCCTTCGTCTTCTCGCTGATCGCGTCCTCGATCTTCGTCACGTCGAGGTTCATCGTCTCCCAATCGATGTCGACGAAGATCGGGATGCAGTTGTGATGCAGGATGCACGTGGCCGAGGAGGACCACGAGTAGGCAGGGACGATCACCTCGTCGCCGGCGCCGCACCCGCAGGCGGCGACGCCCATGTGCAGCGCCGCAGTGCCGGAGTTCGTGGTGATCGCGAACCGGTTCCCGTTCCACGCGGCGAACTCGCGCTGGAACGCCTCGCAGTTCGGGCCGAACGAATGGTTGTCGCCGTGCAGCGATGCCAGCACCATCTCGCGGTCCGCGTCGCGGATGGGCGGCCACGGTTTGACCGTGCCGTCGGGCACGGCCTTCGGCCCGCCCAGGATGGCCAGTGTATCTGTCATGCGTGCTGCCCTCGGCGCGCTCAGGTTTTCTGCACCACCTCGGCGATGGCGTCACAGAGGCGGCCAACGTTGGCCCGGTTTATTCCCGCCACGTTGATGCGCCCGGACCCGACCATGTAGATCGAGTAGCGGTCGCGAAGGATCTGGACGTGCTCCCTGCTGAGGCCGGAGTAGGAGAACATGCCGTTCTGTGCGTTGATGAACGAGAAGTCGAGCCCGTGGGCGTCGAGTGTCTCGACCAGCAGGCGGCGCATCTCGCGGATGCGGCCGCGTACGGCCGCCAGCTCCCGCTCCCACTCGGCGCGGAGCCTGGGATCGTTCAAGACCTCGGTGACAATGGCGGCGCCGTGCGAGGGCGGGTTCGAGTAGTTCCGGCGGATGACGATCTTCATCTGGCTGAGGACCGCCTCCGCGACCGCCGCCGAACTGCACACCACGGTGAGCGCGCCGGCCCGCTCGTTGTAGAGGCCGAAGTTCTTGGAGAACGAATTGGCGACCAGCGCCTCGGGGCACGCGGCGCACACCAGGCGCACGCCTGCCGCGTCCTCGTTCAGGCCATTGCCAAAGCCGTGGTAGGCGAAGTCGAGCAGCGGCAGCAGCTTTCGCTCCGCCACGAGCGCCGCGATCCGCTCCCACTGCGCGATCATCGGGTCCATCCCGGTCGGATTGTGACAGCACGCGTGGAGGAGCAGCACGTCGCCCTCTGGGATCTGTTTGACCGCGTCGAGCATTGGCTCAAGGTCCAGCCGCCTGTTGTGGGCGTCGTAGTAAGGATACTGCCTGACCTCGAAACCGGCGTCGCCGAACACGCCGAAGTGGTTCGACCAGGTGGGATCGCTGACCCAGACCCTGGCATCGGGCCGGAGCTTCTTCAGGAGGTCGGCGGCCACGCGGAGTGCGCCGGTGCCGCCGGGGGTCTGGGCGGTCGCCGCGCGCCTCGACGCGACGATCTCGCTATCCGCACCGAACAGCAACTGCTGCACCGCCGCGGCGTACTCCGGCGAGCCGTTGATGGGCAGGTACGCCTTGGTGGTCTCGCGTTCCAGCAGCCGCTGCTCCGCCTCCTTGACCGCCGCGAAGATAGGGGTCCGGCCGGCCTCATCACTGTAGACCCCGGCGCCCAGGTTGATCTTGTCCGGGTTGGGGTCCTGGTTGAACGCCTCGGTCAGCCCGAGGATCGGATCGGGCGGAGCCTTTTCGACTGTCTCAAACATGGTCATCGTCTCTTGGGCATCTTGTCCCGGAAACAATCCGCATAATGTCCCCCAAACCGGCCGGCTTGTCAACCGCCGAGCCGGCGCGGTTCGGCCCCCCGGGCGCGCGGACAAGCGCGGGCGCGCGGACAAGCGCTGGCTCGGGGGTGAATTGTGGCAGGGGCTATCCTGACGGACGCGGCTAGAAGATCGCCGTGTCGTCGGGCTGCTCCTCGGCTCCGGGTTCCTGTGTCGGGTGCGCCCTGCGTCGTGCCAGTTTCCATGTCAAGGCGATGGGCCCGCTGAGCACGTACCCACCGAACCCGGCGAGCAGGATATAATCGTAATACGGTGCCAGGGCCCATACCGTAAAGATGCCGAACACCAAGAGCACCAGGTACGTGAACGGTTTGCGTTCCCGGAACAGGAGGTTCAACAGATGGATGTACTTGACTCGGGTGATCATCAGGCCGCCGAGCAGGACCGCGGCGAACGGCATGATTCGCGCCGCCCAGAGCGCCTCCTCCGGCGACTTCCACTCGAAGATGGCCAGGCTGGCCACGATTCCCGCCGCGGCCGGGGTGGGCAGGCCGTGGAAGTACTTGTACCGTTCTTCGTCGGGGTCTTTCTCGACGTTGAACCTGGCGAGCCGCAGCGCGGCGCAGATCGCGTACAACACCGCGCACACCCAGGCATACCGGTAATCCCGGAACAGGGTGCGGCTGGTGGCTTCGAGGAAGACGATGTAGGCCGGCGCAACGCCGAAGCTGACCATGTCGCACAGCGAGTCGAGTTGTCCGCCGAACTCGGTGCTCTGATTCGCCATCCGGGCGATCTTGCCGTCGAGCGCGTCGAACAGCATGGCAAGAAGGACCAAGCTGCCGGCCAGGGCAAACGACTTGAAGCCAGCGGTGGGGTCGGGCGTGCCCGCTCGCCAGTGGAGCTGGGCCTGGGCGGTGACCCCGATGGCGGCGAACCCGCACATCAGGTTCCCCAGCGTGACCAGCGCCGGAAGTACGCCGACTCTAATTCTCATCTGAGTCTTCCGATTCCGGCGCCGAAGGCTCTTCTGACTCCTCCGGCTCGGGCTCCGCCCCTGGCCCCTCCGGCTCCGCCCCGGGCCCCTCCGGCTCCGCCCCGGGTTCCTCCGGCTCCGCCCCGGGCGCTCCCTCCTCGGGCGGCGGCTCGGAGTCTTCCAGCGACCCGATGACGGTCCTTCCGGCCTTGACGCCGGCGCCCAGCTTGACCCGGAGGGTGAAGTTCGCCGACTTGGGGATGAACAACTCCGTCCGGGAGCCGAACTTGATCATTCCGAACCGCTGGCCGCGCTCGACTTCGTCCCCCTCTTCCAGGTCCGAGACGATCCGCCGTGCGACTTGCCCTGCGATCTGCTTGACCGCGATCTTGAGGCCCCGGCCCGCGGCATTGGACAGGCCGATGAAGTTCGATTCGTTGTGCCTCGAGCATTCCGCGGCCCGGGTCCACGCGCTGAAGAACTCGCCCCGCTTGTACGTGATCTTCTCGACCTTTCCGGAGCAGGGCGCGCGGTTCACGTGGCAGTCGAAGATCGACAAAAAGATGCCGATGCGGAGGGCGGCCTCGCCCAGGAATTCCGGCTCTTCCACTTCGCCGATGTCGAAGACCGTCCCGTCAGCAGGCGCGACGATCCGATGTTCGCCCCGCGGCGGCACGCGTTCGGGATCCCGGAAGAACGACACCACGAGCACGAACAACACAATAAACGGCAGCGAGATCAGCAGAGCCAGGTCGACGCGCAGGTAGCTTATGGTCAGGATCAGCACGCCCACGGCGAGAGCGCCCGCGATCCCGCCGAAGATCATCAGTTCACGCGTGCCGTACTTGGTGAACCGCACGTCGGGTACCTCCAAAGGGCGACGCCATCCAACGGGCGGGATTATACACAGCGGCGGGGCAGATGTCCATTGGCGCATGGGCGCATGGGAGCGGGGGCGCATGGGAGCGCGGGCGCATGGGCGCACGGGCGCATGGCCGCGCGCCCTCTGATCCTCTCAGTGCCGAAGGGACGAAATGGGATAGCCTGGGGCAACGCCCCAGGTATAATTCCCGCGCGCCCATGCTCCTCTTGCCCCGGTGCGCCCGCGCCGCTACGTCCCGATCTGCCAGGAGGCGAGATACTCCCTCTGCTCCGGGGTGAGTGTGTCGATCTTGACGCCCATCGACTTGAGCTTGAGCGCGGCGATCTTCTCGTCGATCTCCTTCGGCACCGGATAGACTTTCTTTTCGAGCCGCTTGTGGTTCTTTGCGACGTATTCGGCGGCAAGGGCCTGGTTGGCGAAGCTCATGTCCATCACCGACGGGGGATGCCCCTCGGCGAGGGCGAGATTGACCAGCCGCCCCTCGGCCAGGAGCGTGACGCGCCGGCCGTTCTTCAGCGTGTGCTGCGTGACGAGGGGGCGGATCTCGCTGCGGGACCTGGTGAGCTTGTTGAGCGCCTGCTTGTCGATCTCGACGTCGAAGTGGCCGGAGTTGCAGACGATGGCACCGTCCTTCATCAGCTTGAAGTGCTCGGCGCGGATGACGTGGCAGTCGCCGGTCAGGGTGCAGAAGATGTCGCCGATCTTCGCGGCCTGGGCGATGGGCATCGCCGGGTAGCCGTCCATCACGGCTTCGAGTGCGCGGAGCGGGTCGACCTCGACGACGATGACGTGCGCGCCGGAGCCGGCAGCGCGCATCGCGAAGCCGCGGCCGCACCAGCCGTATCCGCAGACGACGACGTTCTTGCCGGCGAAGAGGACGTTCGTGCCGCGGATGATGCCGTCGAGGGTGCTCTGGCCGGTGCCGTAGCGGTTGTCGAAGAGGTGCTTCGTGTTCGCGTCGTTGACGGCGATGACGGGAAACGCGAGCACGCCGTGGGCGGCCATTGCCTTGAGCCGAATCACGCCCGTGGTGGTCTCTTCGGTGCCGGCGTAGATGTCCGGGATCTGATTGCGCCGCTTCGAGTGAAGCGTGGAGACGAGGTCCGCCCCGTCGTCCATGGTGATCTGCGGCCGGGCGTCAAGGCACGCATAGATGTGTCGGTAGTAGGTCTTGTTATTCTCGCCCTTGACGGCGAAGACCGGGATCTTGTGGTTCTTGACGAGCGCCGCGGCCACGTCGTCCTGGGTGCTGAGCGGGTTGGAGGCGCATAGGCAGACCTTGGCGCCAGCCGCCTTGAGCGTGACGGCGAGGTTGCCGGTCTCGGTGGTCACGTGCAGGCACGCCGCCAGCGTGATCCCTTTGAGCGGCTTCTGCCGGGCAAACCGCCGCCGGATCAGCCGCAGCACCGGCATCTGCTGCTCGGCCCAATCGATTCGCAACTGGCCCGCTTTGGCCAGGGACAGGTCTTTGACGTCGTATTTCATTGGCTCTTTCTCATTGTGACTTTGTCAAACCACCTGAAACGACTGCCCCAAGGGCTCGAAATCCGCCGTTTCCTGGTGCAGGAGTTTTGCCCTGATTTGCTCAAAGCGGCTCACGGTTTCCTGTGAATACAGGCATTCGCCGCAGTGAAGGCAAACCTCGGCCTTCACTTTCAAGACGGCGACGTTTTCTCCGCCGCGCAGCAGCTTCTCGACTTCTTTCTCCGTCATGTCGCCGCCGCAGACCGGGCATTTCTTGAAGGGCAGCACGACTATTGCCTCCTTTTCCTGCCGTCAATCCAAATCTCAGGGTCAGGCCGATAGACCGTTATGATGACAGCCCATGCGTTTTGCTCGTTGTACGCTCAAACGCTGTGAACAGAATCGCCGCTGAATGTTCTACCAAATACGAGGCAGCTTGGGTAGGGTCTATCGCTAGGATAATCTTCGATGACCTCGCCGTGAAGAACTGAGAAATAGACTTCATCGAACGTCAGTCCGTCAGCTTCGGCTTCCTCGTCAGCATGGTTGCTGATTCTGACCTGGCCAGTTCGGATTGCTCCTATGATATCTTCGATATTCATAACACTTGAAGCTCAAAAAGGGAAGCCTTCCCTGGCGCGCTTCCTCAGGTCCTTCGCATCGCTGTCGCCAAGAAGCAACTTGTGCAAGTCGTTGAAATCCTTTCGGAATCCATCCGGTCCATCATATTCCGACATGACCAAACCCATGCAGCGTTTCAAGGCCTTCCTCGTGTATTCCTCGGCTTCGGGCGCGAGCTCTTCGGGGTCAGGTTTGAGTGTGCGTCTCTTCACCTGTCCGTGAACAAGATGGCTCCGTACGTTGTAGGCTTTCGCAAGTTGGTCGCTTTCCTTGTTTTGCTGTCGATAAGCCGCCATCATTTCGTGCAGGGCGTCTTCAAGCATCTCTCTGCACGCTTCCGGCGTTGTCCCCTTCGTTACCACCTCCGGCCACTCTACCAACTGCCCCATGTAGCCAAGGCCAATTCTTGTGTATTTGGCGGTATAGCTGCTTACCATGGCTATAGCTTCCTTGTGTGCCTCCATGACGCATTGTAGATACCGTTGCTATCGGGTCAATCCCCGGCAGCCGCCCTCAGCCTCCGGCGGCCCTTTTCAGGTCGTCGATCCGGTCGGTTCGTTCCCACGTGAAGTTGTCTTCTTCGCGGCCGAAGTGTCCGTGCCGCGCGGTCTCTTTGTAGATCGGGCGGCGCAGATTGAGGTAGTCAATCATCGCCTTGGGCGTGAGCGGAAACAGCTCGCGTACCACGGCGGCGAGCTTCTCGCCGCCGATCTTGCCCGTGCCGAACGTCTGGATCAGGACGGAGATGGGCTCGGCCACCCCGATGGCGTAGGAGATCTGGATTTCGCACTCGGTGGCCAGGCCGGCGGCGACGATGTTCTTCGCCACGTGGCGCGCCATGTAGCTGGCGGTGCGGTCCACCTTGGACGGGTCCTTGCCGGAGAAGGCCCCGCCGCCGTGGGCGCCGCGCCCGCCGTACGTGTCGACAATGATCTTGCGGCCGGTCAGGCCGCAGTCACCTTGCGGCCCACCGGTTACGAACCGCCCGGTGGGGTTGACGTGGTAGATGGTATCCTCGTCGAGAAGCTCCGTAGGGACCGCCTCGGGAATGATCTGTTCCACGACCGCCTTTTTGATCGCGTCGTGAGAGATATCCGGCGCGTGCTGGGTCGAGACCACTATGGTGTGGATGCGCTTCGGCATATTGTCATGGTACTCGACCGTCACTTGCGATTTGCCGTCGGGCCGGAGCCACTTGAGAACGCCGTCCTGCCGGAACGTGGCGAGCTGCTTGCAGATGCGGTGGGCGAGGTGAATGGGCATCGGCATCAGTTCGGGGGTCTCGGTACAGGCATATCCGAACATCATGCCCTGGTCGCCGGCGCCCTGCTCGGCGTGGAGTCCCGTGCCTTCCGTCACGCCCTGGTCGATGTCGGGCGACTGTTTGTCGATGGAGGTGACGACGGCACAGGTGTCGCAGTCGAATCCCATCGCGGCGTCGGTGTAGCCGATTTCCCGGATCGTGGTGCGAACGACCTCGGGCATGTCGACGTAGCAGTCGGTCGTGATTTCGCCCGCGATGACGGCGAGGCCGGTGGTGACCAGCGTCTCGCAGGCCACGCGCCCGTACGGGTCCTGCTCGAGAACGGCATCGAGGATGGCGTCGGAAATCTGGTCGGCGATCTTGTCCGGATGGCCCATGGTCACCGATTCCGACGTGAACAAGTGCTTCGTCATCGTGCAACTCTCCTTTCTGTCTCCTGCCGCGGCCGGCCGCCACACCAGCGGGGCCTAGCCTGTTGTATTGAGGAACGGTCTAATGGCTTCAAAGTTGCGCTCGGTCGCTCCTTTGCTTTGCCGGATCAGATGCCTGGCCCGCGCGCCCAACTCGTCCCGCCGCTCGGCGCTGCCAAGCAATTCATCCAGCACGGCGGGCAACTCGTCCGAGCCCTCAATCTGGACGGCGCCGCCGCTGCCGACCAGGAGTTCGACCGTGTCGCGGAAGTTCCACGTGTGCGGGCCGAACACGACGGGCCTGCCCAGCGCGGCGGGCTCGATCATGTTCTGGCCGCCGTGCTTCACCAGACTTCCCCCCACGAACACCACAGTGGCCACCGAGTACAGCCGCGCCAGCTCGCCCGTCGTATCGAGCAGGATCACGTGCGGCTGGTCCTCGAATCTCTCCGGAACGGTGCCGGCGTCGATGGCGGTCTTTCGGATGGGAAGCAGGCCGGCTTCGCGGATGAGCCGCTCGACCGCGCCGGCGCGCTCGCGGTGGCGCGGTGCCAGGATCAGCCGCAGCCCGGCCGCAGACGCCTGTCGGTCTTTCACGTAATCAATGAGCAATTCGTCCTCGCCGGGATGCGTACACCCGCCGAGGATCACCGCCTCCTCGGGCCGCAGCCGCAACGTCCGCCGCAGCTCGTCCCGAATGTCCTCCGCAACCTCGGTCGCCACGGTGTCGTACTTCATCGTGCCCGTGACCGAGATGCCGTCGCGCGTGGCGCGAATTCGTTCGACCCGCCCGGCGTATTCCTCGTTCTGCACGGCGAAATGCCGCACGTTCCGGAACTGCTGTCGTGCCAGGGCGCCGAACAGCCGGTAGTGCCGAACGGTTTTCTCGGTGATGCGGCCGTTCACCACGACCACTGGCACATCAAGCCGCCGGGCGATGGCGAGGAAATTCGTCCACAACTCAAGCTCGACGAGCACAACGGCCGACGGCTTGATCCTCCTAAACACTTTACGCACCACCGGGGACAAGTCAAGCGGAAAGTAAAACACCGTGTGCCCCGGGAAGTTTTGGTGAACCGTTTCCCGCCCGGTGTTGGTGATGGTGGAGAAGACGATATCGGCGTTGGGGTACTCGGTCTTGAGCTTCGCAACCAGCGAGCGGGCGAGCAGCGCCTCGCCGACCGACGCGCAGTGGATCCAGATGCGATGTCGTGCGGGCAGATCGGGGACGCCGCCGAACCGCTCGCCCCATCCGGCGCGGAAGCGCTGGCTGGTCAGCGTCTTGTAGATCGCGAACGGCAGCCCGAAGACCAGGATGGCAATGTAGGCCAGATCGACGAGTAGCGGATTCAAGCCGAGCCCTCGGCGGACAGCCTTTCCCTCAGGTATGCCGCGAAGGTTGGGCCCAGCTCCTTGTCGGCCAGGGCAAAATCGGCGAAAGTGCGGAAGTAGCTTTCGAAGTTCCCGATGTCGCAGCGCCGTTCGCCGCCCGAGAGCTTGACGCCGACGACTCGGTGGCCGTTCTTCATCAGCACGCGGATCGCGTCGGTCAGTTGAATCTCGCCGTTCTTGCCGGGGGGTGTCTGGTCGATTGCGTCAAAGACCTCCGGCGGCAGCACGTACCTGGCGCAGATCGCCAGGTTGCTCGGCGCGGCGCCCGGCTCGGGCTTCTCGATCAGGTCCAGGACCTCGAACACCTCGCCCTCGCCGGCCGGTGCGGCGATTCCATACCGGCTGGTCGCTTCGCTGGGCACCTCGTGGAACGCGATGACGCAGCCTCCGTCGGCGCGGTCGTACGCTTCTATCAGCCGCTTGACCAGGGGAGGGCCGCTGCCACCGGTGATGATCGAATCGCCCAGCGCAACGACGAACGGCTCGTGGCCCGTGAAGTCACGCGCGCACCCGACGGCGTGGCCCAGCCCAAGCTGCTCGCTCTGGCGGGTGTAGAAAAAGCCGACGCCCGTGTCTTCGTACTTCAGCTCTTTGAGCAACTCTGTGCGCCCCGTCCTCTGCAGGAGAGCACGCAGCTCCGGGTCGGTGTCGAAATGGTCCTCGATGGCGCGTTTGCGTCGTCCGGTGATGAACAGGATGCTCTCGACACCGGCCGCTTCGAGCTCCTCGACCACGTACTGGACCAGCGGCTTGCGGCCGACGGGGAGCATCTCCTTCGGTTGCGCCTTCGTCGACGGCAGCAGCCGCGTGCCTGCGCCCGCCGCGGGGATCACCGCGTTAGCAATCTTCATGCGCCCCTCCAGATCGGACAGAAGATGATACCGCAGAGCCGGAGGCAAAGTCAAATGGCAAAGCCCTGGAGATTGGCTATTTCAGGGGGGTCTGGGGGGCGGGAAAGAACCAAGCAAGGGGAACTGGACCGAGCGCTCTAACCGCCTGAATCCGCAAAGGATACGATAGTAGGCGAAGTGGACTTCCTTGTCGAACGCCTGTGCATAGCGCAGAATCCACCGCAGAATTTCCCGGCCGCGCCGAAGTGTGAACAGGAGCGAAAACGGGACCAAGATCAGGAAGAACCAGGCGCGGATGGCGTCCATTCCGTCGGCCAGGAACGTCTCCAGCCGGAAGGCTTGCTTGAGGAATCGGACCGGGTCTTCCGCACCATTCCAGCGGCCGAGGTAATCGCCGATGATGCAGAGGGCGTGTCGTGCGTTCCTGCAAAGCCGGTTGGT
>Ga0307419_10001874_pt1 | contig 10731 bp, 8 predicted proteins | sample SalMarWE160230MG_2_FD_202512 | JGI IMG/M metagenome (GOLD analysis project Ga0307419, IMG submission 202512) | Salt marsh sediment microbial communities from the Plum Island Ecosystem LTER, Massachusetts, United States - WE1602-30 | ecosystem: Environmental > Aquatic > Marine > Intertidal zone >... | reverse complement strand
TCAATGGTGACCAGCAGGTCCAGTTCCTTAAAAGCCTTTTCATATGCTGAGGTATCCGCATAGGAGCGCAGAGGATTTGACCCGCTAATGATCATGGCCCTCAATCGATTATCTTTCTGTGAGAGAATCTCCTCGGGGACCACGTTGGGAGGGAAATATCCCATAATGGCCGGGATACCGGTCTCTTCAGTTCGCCAGGTTTTAGAGTCACGCTCATCAGAATGGGGCCCCATTGGCATGAGGTGTCCGTTGAATACGTTACCGCCGGGCGTACCAATACGACCGCAAACCGCCATTAGAACCATTTCAAGATATGAATTCATGGTACTCTGCCGGTCCATGAGCAATCCTAAATCCGTCCTCATGGCCGTGGGACTTGTGGCATATACCCGCGCCACTTCCTTGGCTGCGTCATAAGCCACGCCACAGACCCCAAGTGCGGAGGCCACGTCAAAATCCTTGAACCACGGCGTGATCCTGTCAAAATCCTGGCAGTGATCATTTATATAGGCACTGTCTTCCCAGCCTTCCTGAAGAATGATGGAGATCATAGCCTTCAAAAACAGGGCCGCAGTGCCGATCCGTATTTGCAGGTGTGTATTTGCCTGTTTGGCTGTCTCGCTCAACAGGGGGTCTATAACGATCAATTTTTTGTCCGGGTCCTTGGCGAATTCATTAATCCGTTTCCGTGCCCGGTTTACCCCTGAATTGCTCACGTATCCGTTCCAGCCCATGGCCAGAAAGTTCTCGGCCCGGTCCAGGTCCGGTATTAAATGCATATTCTGACGGCCGTAGGCCCGGCCGTTGATCCAGAAAAGCCCGGTCAATTCCTGTGCCAAGGGAGAGTAATGATACTGGGAACCAAGCGCCGTTAAAAGCGTTCGACCGAAACCCGTCTCCATGTGGCATCCCTGACCCCCGCCGCCCATGTACGCCAGGGCTCGAGGGCCGTGTTCATCCAGGACCTGTTTCAATTTCTCGGAAATTTCGGATATTGCCTGTTCCCAGGATATTTTCACGAATTCATCTCCTTCCCTTTTAAGGGGATGAGCCAGTCGCTCCTTGTGGTCCTGGTAATGGGCGATTTTCATGCCTTTCCGGCATACATAACCTTTTGTCCTGGGATGATCCCTGTCAGGCCGTACCTTGGTAATGCGGTGTCCCTGGGTCTGTATCTCAAGCCCGCAGTTATGGTAACAAAGTGCGCAAAATGTCTTTTTCCATTCCGACATGGGTTACCTCCTATAGACTGTTCCGTGTTCACAGCTGCCGGAATAAATTGGAATGTTCATTTTTTTTTGCAACATATCAATAAATTCAGGCAACATTAATATTTTTATGTTTCTTTCCACCTGCATCCCAGTTCTTTTGATTTTTCAATATTTAGTCCAATTAATCCCTAGAAAGCAATCGGCATTCCTGACCATAAAAATGGGCATCTTTTTTTAAGGAAATGAGTTATTCATATTCATATACCATAATTCAAAATTCGGCAACAATCGGATGCCAATAATGCCCTTTCCGTGTATAGTCCCGGTTCATCACCTGACAAAAAGCAATAGATACAAGAAGTGAAATGTCGCGGGCTTGCGGGTTGCCACCTTAAAAAATAGATCTTTCAAACTTGACCTGTTAATGTTATTACTATATCCGTTTTTTAGGCTATCAGGCTTAAACCGGAAGGTTTATTTTAAACAGCAGTTTCAGCGGGGAGCTTTGATTTATAAGGAGGTATCTCATGGACCGTAAAGAATTGATGGAAATGTTTAACAAACGTCCCAGGATCGGCGCTCTTGCCACATCAAACAAGGAGGGAGATGTTAATGCGGCTGTGTTCGGATCGCCACGTATGATTGATGAGAATACCGTTATCATGGGAATCGGGGAAAATCGATCTTTCAGAAACCTGCAAAGAAATCCCAAGGCAGTCTTTATTGTCATGGAGCCCGGAGAAACGGTCAGAGATTGGAAGGGGGCCAGGGTATATCTCGAGGCAGTTGATATGGAAACGGAAGGTGAATTTTTAGATCAGCTCAAACAGAATATTGTCAAGGCGGCGGGTCAGCAGGCTGCTGATATGATCCATGCGGCCATACGCTTCAAAATCACAGAGGTAAGACCGATTGTTGATATGGGGTAGCTCTGAATTATTACTGCCTTCCGGCAGCACCCCCCAAACTTATGGGCGGGAGGGGCATGTCTGACACCCATAAGGTATTATAGCCGACCGCTTTGATGAGCACATCGGTCTTATGGGAGTATAGGTAGCCATATGGTTTTCCGTCGGGGCCGAGAATCCTGAAAAGTATGGGTCTAAACATAGGCCTGAATTCAAGCCATTCAACAATCTCATCTAATTGTGCACGGTCTTTTACCGGAAGCCACTTATCGGGAACAAGCTTTCGGCCGTCTTCCTTCGGGTCAAACATAACAGCCGATGGAAAGGAAAAAGAAGGGCCGGTATAATATACCAGGGACTTGTCCCATGCGTCTGCCAGACCCCGAATTGTATGTTCGTCACCAGGCCCCCATTGCGCAACTAATCTTCCATAGTTCCCAGAACAGGATAAAAATGAAAAGACGAACAATAAAGGCAAAACAAGAAAGGATATTTTTCTAATATCAATTTTTTTATCGCAAACGGTCATGTTTTCAGGCATTTTATAAAATATAATCTCATAACTTCACATTTTTATCTCCCCTTAAAGTGCGGGTTTCTCTTTTCAAGGAAAGCCCTTTTACCTTCTTTCATATCTTCACTTTGGAGAGATTGGATAAACAGCTCGCGAAGCTTATCTTCGTCATTTCTTTCAAGTATGGGGTATTCGGCAATCTTATAAAGGGCTGACTTGGTGCCTTGAAGTGATAGAGGCGCGTTATCTACAAGTTCTCCGGCAATGTCATAGGTAAACGACTCAAAGTCCGCATCATCGACCACATAGTTTACGAGACCCATTTTTAGACAACTCTGACTGTCGTATGTACGCCCTGTGAGGAAAATCTCAAGGGTTCGGGCAAACCCCAATACTGTAAGAAATCGTCTGTATCCCTGGTAGGGGTATACAAGGCCGAGCTTGGCTGGAGGCATTCCCATATTTGTACGCTGTGCTGCGATGCGAATATCACATCCAATGGCGAGTTCACATCCTCCCCCTAAGGCATGCCCGTTAAGCATAGCAATTACTGGATAAGGAAAATTTCTAATTGATAGGAGGGCTTTTTCAAGCGGGGAGGCCTCTTTCAGGGACGCCTTCATATCAGGTGAAGGAGCGGCTGGCAATGCGGAAATGTCATAACCTGCTGAAAAAAATTTGTCCCCAGCTCCCCTAATGACAAGCACCCTAACTGAACCTTCGTCTGCGAGATCTTCAATGGTACCTGCCATATTAAGAAGACATTCAGGTATAAGGAAATTTCCCTTTTCCGGATGATTGATCACCAATGTGCAGATATATCCTTGCCTTTGCACAAGAAGCTCAGGTTGTCCTATCACTATCTCCCCCTTTTTCATCAATAATATGATATTTTCTCAAAATTGACCTGATTAAATCAAGCGATTTATATATGCTAGAAGCTTACTTATTTTCTTATCCTTCGTACTTTCAGTTTTAGCAAAGCTGTCTGAGATTATATATTATCATCTTTGACTTGAAATCTTAAGCCGTTGTATATAAGTCTTATCTGGCACGTTATTCTGTGTTGAGCTTCGAGCATGAATGTTTGATATGCAAACCTATCTATTTATATGTCTGATCGTTTTTCTTGCGGGTTTTACACAGGGGCTATCAGGTTTTGGCTCTGTTCTGCTGTCTTTGCCGCTTCTTGCAGTCTTTATAGATATTAAGACGGTAATTCCGCTTGTTGCCCTTATCGGTTTTTCAATAACCATTATGATTCTGGTTCAAATGTGGAGACATCTGGATTGGAAAAAGATCTATCCGCTTTTTCTGGGATCTTTCCCGGGCATTCCTATCGGTGTTTTCTTTCTGAAAATACTAGATAAGGATATGATTCAATGGATTCTCGGAGTAATTTTAATTGTCTATTCCATTTACAGCCTTTTTTTTCGCGCACAAAGCAGGGGAATCAGGGAAGGATGGGCTTACGTTTACGGCTTTTTTGCAGGATGCCTCGGGGGCGCGCTAAGCGCGGCCGGTCCACCGGTAATTATCTATACTTCTTTGCAAGACTGGACTAAAGATAAAATAAAGGTGACCCTCCAGGGGTTCTTTGTAGTCTCGGGTAGTGTAGTTGTCTTTTTTCAGGCCGTTAACGGTCTTACGACTTTGACTGTTTTGCGTTATTTCTTGGTATCTATGCCCCTGTTAATACTGGGAACATTTCTGGGGTCGTTTTTCTATGGAAAAATAGATGAGAAAGGCTACAAGCGGGTTGTCCTGATCCTTCTTGCCTTCCTGGGAATTTTCATGATCTACAGGGCAATGTAGAGAATAGGCGAACATTGTTGAAAATGCACAAAGCGCATTCCCCGTGAAGGGAGTCCCCTAATTCCGAGTCTGCCTCATTGTTGACATAAAAGCCGAATTTTCATATATTCTGTCTCCAAGAAATGGAATCCTTATCATCTGTCACACACATATTAGAGCATTACGAAAAGCGCCTTTTATCACATGCTTTACAGATGAAATTATGACCTAAAATAATCCAAATACGACCATTATTGATTGATACCTGTCTTCAGCTATGCGGGGGCCGATCCAATGAGCGCGTCAGATAAAGAAGATGCAAAGGCGAATCTGGTTTCGCAGGTTACATCTACAGAGCTTTTTAAGGGGCTGGGAGAGGAACTCGTCCAGGAATTGACTTCTGACCTGGAGCGTGTTGTCCTTCGGGATGGGGACATTCTCTTTCAGCCGGGTGATGTAAGTAATGTCATGTACGTCGTTCTGAGCGGACGGCTTCGGGCCGTGACAACCCAAAAGGACGGCAGCGAAATGGTCTTGGGGGAGATAGGACAGGGTAAGCCGGTCGGTGAAATGCAGTTGCTGACCGGGGGAGATCGAACAGCCAGCGTTTACGCCATTAGCGATACGGAACTGGTAAAATTTTCCAAATCGGCCTTTGAAAGAGCTGCTGCCAGGGTCCCTGAATTGGTTCAGCAGCTGGTAGATCTTATCCACCAGAGGTTGAGGCGCAACGAGCTGGCCATCATGCTGTCGAAACTTTTTGGTCCAATGAATGAAAAGATACTCCAGTTCATTGAGTCCCAGATGGCCTGGTTTCAGCTCAGGCGGGGGGAGTTGCTCTTCAGGCAGGGGGATGCAGGAGACAGTTTATATATAGTTGTCAGCGGTCGTCTCAAGGTATTAGCCAGGGACAAGGAGGGAAACGAGAAGGTTATCGGCGAGATAGCACGAGGCGAGAGTGTCGGTGAAATGGCTATGTTTACTGAAGAGGACCGGACCGCAACGGTTTACGCTGTAAGAGAGAGTGAACTGGCTCGGTTATCAAAAGATGCCCTTGATCGGATTATCTATCATAACCCCCAGGTAATGAGTGTCATCACGAAAATCATAATAGGGAGGCTGAAAAAAACCATCAATTCTTCGGTACCCGAAGCCAGGCAAATTAACATCGCCCTTGTCCCTACGGATCCCGGTGTACCTCTATCGGAATTTTCCAACCAACTTTCAACCGCTGTATCCGCCTTCGGTCCGACCCTGCATCTGAGCAGTCAACGCCTGGATCGCATGATCGGAAGGCCCGGTACCGCCCAAACGTCAAAGCGGGACCCCTATCACATTCGCCTTGCAATCTGGCTGGATGAGCAGGAATCCACTCATCGGTATGTGCTTTATGAAACAGATATGAGCGATACGAACTGGACCATGAAGTGTATTCAGCGCGCAGACCAGGTCATTATCGTGGGACAGGCAAAGGATAATCCTGAGCCCGGAAAAATTGAAACCATGTTTTTGGGCCAGCAGGTCGGCTTGACCGACGGAGAATACACACGTCCGGTAAAGCCGGGGGAGACTGGAAAATTCATGATCGGTTCGGACATGGGGGATACCACTGTGCGCCAGACCCTGGTATTGCTGCATCCAGAGGGGACGAGCCTTCCCTCCGGGACCACAAAATGGCTGGACGCGAGAAAACTGGAAGGTCATCACCATGTTTGTTGGGGAAACAGAGAGGATTACGATCGACTGGCGCGTTGCCTGACTGGGAATTCCGTGGGCCTGGTTTTTGGTGGTGGAGGCGCCCGGGGTTTTGCTCACCTTGGAGTGATTAGGGCCCTTCAGATGGCCGGTATCCCGATTGACGTAATAGGGGGGACAAGTATAGGGGCTATTATGGGGGCGCTTCCCGCAATGGGCTGGGATTACGACACCATGTTGGATATGACCAGAAAATCATTTGTGCAGAACAACCCCCTGGATGATTATACCTTGCCGACCATATCCCTCGTAAGGAGCAAAAAACTGGACTCCTACCTAAAAGCAGCTTTTGAGGACACCTGTATCGAAGATCTCTGGATGAATTATTTCTGTGTATCCAGCAACCTCACAACAGCAGAGACGGTTGTCTCCAGAAGGGGTCTATTGTGGAAGGCCCTCCGGGCCAGTGCGTCCATTCCCGGAGTAGCCGTACCCGTTTTACAGGGGAATAATCTGCTCGTAGACGGCGGTATATTGAATAATCTGCCCGGAGATATAATGCGCGGCCTGTGCAGGGGATATGTCATCGTCGTGGACGTAAGCAGTGAAAAGGATATGGTTTTTAATTATGGAAAAATCCCGTCTCCCTGGAAGGTGTTGTTAACCAAGCTTGTTCCTTTTAAAAAATCGATTGATATGCCCAACCTTTTAGAGATCCTGGGCAGAACAACGCTTCTGAGCAGCATCAACAGGGCAAACGAGACCAGAAAGGAGGCGGACCTTTATCTGCAGCCGCCTGTGGATCAGTTCAAGCTCATGGAATGGAAGGCGCTCGACGAAATAGCGGAAGTCGGTTACGAGTATTGCAAGCCAATGGTTGAGTCCTGGATTAAAGGAAATGAGGGCATTCCCATAACAGGGGGGACAGGTCTTCATTCCTGAGAATTCGATTGGTGATGACCTTAATGTGTAAGGGGGTCGGCTATGAGAAAGTGAGTCATGCCCTAATCCCCGCCGGATTTGGAAGGCTCAGGATCCTTGCCTTTTTTCCGGGCAGGCCTTGCGCCAAGGGCCTCTGCATCCCGTGCCACGTCTTCCGCTTTGACCCTGGCCTTGGCCGACCGGCGTTCCGCCTTTTCGGCCATCGCCCTGGATTTTTCAACCTGTTCGATAGCCTTCTCAACCCGTCCCATGGCTTCCCGGTCGGCGCCGGGCCCTGCTGCGGCCTGGGCACTGCTCAGGGTCTTTTGCGCCTCCGCCAGTGCCTTAGCGGCTTCGGCTGCATCTCTATCTGCCTTCTCCGCCTTTTCGTTTGCATCAGCCAGGGCATCCAGGGAGGCTGCCATTTCGGCTGCCTTCCCTTCCTCGGGCTCGGCGTCAAGATCGATGTCCTCTGCCGCAAGAATCATTGCTGCGACGGGTAGTTTGGCCAGGAGCGTATCAAGTGGGCCGCCGAAAAGACCCATGAGCTGGTTGCCTGCAATGCGAAAGGGCAAAAGGACCAATGAAGCGTCCGCGCTGTATTTAACGACGGTGTAGGTGCTGGGATTTACGAGCACCTCGGGTTCGGCGTCTATACGAATGTCGTCAAGTGTGTTTTTGAGCCCTTCAATGGTTCGCTCCGATTCCTCTTCGGAATCAGCGGACATCACACGGATGGTTGCATCCCGCCACAGGTCGCTTTTCTTCATTAAATAGGCCAGAAGAAGCATCAGATGACTGGTTCTGTCCCCGCGCCACCAAACGTCGATCCGACGATTCTCGGACGGGATGGATTCCAGGGCGTCCCATTTCTCGTCCTTGGCGTCCAGCACTACAATATTGCAGCCGAGGCGAAAGGCCGTCCGCAAATTGCGTGCGTAACTGACCTCCTTTAGCCCTAAAATTCCTTTTGGCAATTCCTCAAGCCAGTTCAAAAGGATCGTGTTGGCCCTGAGTGGCCCCATCCCAAATCCCTGAACCAGAGTTTGAACGCCGATCTGGAGATTCGGTGCGACCACGACCAGTGGGAATGCTGCCAGATCCAATTCCTGTATGTCCTTTTCAAGTTCAGCCTCCGCCTCCGCCCGAAGGCTGATCATTTTAAGCCCGTCGCCCTCAAGGATACGGACCGCCGTGGTCAGGCCGCTGTTGCCCTGGAGCCAGGAAGAGAATGTCAAAAGTTGTCTCCGCCGGTGCGAATCGTCTGAAAAGGCCAGGATCTGGGGACGCCAGTCCCGGGGGTGTTCCGGTTCCCTGGAAGCGGCCAGAAGGTTTTCCCGCACGCGCTGCAGGTGAAAGGACCTGCGGCTGTCCGCCCAACGAGCCGGACCTGCGGTCCGCCGCAGATATTGGAATATGCCGAACAGGACGGATATGGCCACAATACCTGCCATCGGATCGATGGCCAGCATGGCACCGAGGCATACAATGAACCCAAAAAAGCTCAGCCGGTAATCGAACCATCGGAACCGGGGCCGAAAGGAAGGGCTGCCCGATCTGGCTTCGTAAAAAGTCGCATAGTTCAGCAGGCCGTAGGATATCAGAAAAAACATGGACACCACCGGCGCGATCACGTTCAGATTGCCCAGCCCAATGGTTACAAGGGCTATGAATGCTGAAAGAAGCACCCCGCGTCGGGGATTCCCCTGCGGGCCGTGACCCTTTGCAAAGGGATTAAGAAAGGGAAAGATACGATCACCCGCCAGGGACTGTAGAATCCTTGGTGCCCCGAGAAAAGAAGCCATGGCAGAGGAGAGTGTGGCCGCAATCACGCCGGCGTCAATCAGAAAACCGAATCTGGCCACCTGTTTCATAGCGCCGTACTCGGATGCCAGGATATTATTGGGCAGCGCCCCGGCGAAAACAACGGCGACCGAAAAATATACGACAATCGAAATGCCTACGGCGAGAAATGTCCCCAAGGGCAGGCTCCGACCCGGGTCTCTCAGGTCACCGGACATGCTGACTCCCTGGGTAAAGCCGGTGACCGCCGGAAAGAAAATAGCAAACAGCAACCAGAAAGGACCGGCGGCCGTAGCGGTCCAGTTCTGGGCAAGCATTTCAGCCTCCCAGCCGGCCAACCCGCCGGCAAAAAATGAAAAAAGAGCCAGACCCAGCAGGGCCATCACCACATATTGAAATCTTGTGGCCCAATCCGCACCCAGCCAGGCAAAGACAAAAAGAAAGGACACGGCCATCGCTGCGACCATCTGCGGGGACAGGTTGAATTCCTTCGGCAGTATGACCGTAACGGCCTCACCAAAGCCGAAACAGTAGAACGCGATGGAAACGGATTGGGCAAGGAAGAGCACGATACCGATGGCCCCGCCGAATTCCAGGCCCAGTGTCCGGGATATCAGGTAATAGTCGCCGCCCCCTTTGACTTTGAGATTGGTGGCAACGGCTGAAAGGGAAATACTGGTCAGGACCGAGATGGCATTGGCGAGACCTATAATCATCAGTGCGCGGGCAAGGCCGACGTTGCCAACAACGTACCCCAGTCGAAGGAACAGGATGATGCCGAGTATGGTCAGGATACTGGGTGTGAATACACCCCCGAAAGTCCCCAGTGTTCCATTCTGACTGGCCCCTTCAAACTGTGTAGGCTTTTGCTTTTCCACTGAACTTACCATAACAATCCGTCGGTCATTTCACGTTGATCAATTCTATGATGTCCCCTTCTTAACATGCCTTGATCCGTCCAAATTCTTTATTATATAGAGATTAATTGAAATTGTTTCAGATTTCAAATACTATCAAACAGATGCCATAGAGATAAAAGAAAAATGAAAACCTTAAATTCATTGCGGCATCAAATCAAAAGGCCATAAAGCTTTTCAATGATCTCGCACCGGATAATAGGGTAGGGGTCTGTTTTCATCTGACATGTTAAATTGATGTGAACGCCGAAGATCTAAGACTTAAATCTCGAGAGGATATTATGACAAAAGAAAGGCTCGTGCAGAAAATTATGGAACTGTTGAAAACGGACATTGATCTGTCTTTCTTATTAGAATTGAAAAAGGAAGAGATTGAAACATTGGTTGCCTGCATAAGGGACAGGATAGATCAGAAATGAGAGGCTAATTAAGGTGAAACGAATTGTTATTATTGAGAGCATACCAGGCCCTGTTGCCTCTATTTATGAGAAGGCAACCAGAATGGTTATTGGGAGCTACTATGCCCAGGTAGCTGAAGAGGTTGTATCGAATTTGAAAGCAGGTACAATTCTGGATCTCGGTACTGGCCCGGGGTATCTTCCGATTGAGATAGTCAAACGGTCTCCATATATAAGGGTTGATGGAATTGATTTAGGGAGCAGATTGATTAAGATGGCAAAAGAAAATGCATTAAAGGCGGGTGTAGCTGACAGATTGAATTTTAAAACTGGTAATGCTGCCAGGCTTGGGTTTGAGGATGGCGCTTATGATATGGTGATCAGTACAGGGATGCTTCATATGGTAAGGGACCCGATTCAGGTGCTAAGAGGATGTTATAGTGTATTGAAACCTGGTGGCGAAGCATGGATATATGATCCGGCACAAGTTTCAGCTCAGATAGATAAGAGGAAATGGAAGGCTTCATTTACCTTTGGAGAGAAAATTATCTATGGGTTCTTTATTCTCTA
>Ga0307419_10001870_pt1 | contig 10745 bp, 6 predicted proteins | sample SalMarWE160230MG_2_FD_202512 | JGI IMG/M metagenome (GOLD analysis project Ga0307419, IMG submission 202512) | Salt marsh sediment microbial communities from the Plum Island Ecosystem LTER, Massachusetts, United States - WE1602-30 | ecosystem: Environmental > Aquatic > Marine > Intertidal zone >... | reverse complement strand
CTCGTTTCATCCAGTATTCCCCTCCAGTCCATTGCTTCGGGTGTATAGAGTAACTTCATCTTCGGTGTCAAGCGATACTTGCCACCCCCCCGTTCGAGAAGATCCACTACCTTCTCCGGGGAAATTACCCCGTCGGGGACAAAGGTTACTCCTACCGTGCCATCCCTTAATTCAAATCTCTGCACGGAGACCGTGCGCAACCATATCTTCAGCCTGATGACCTCCAAAAGGTTCAACAGGGATGGGGAAAGGGGCCCAAAGCGGTCTTGCAACTCCATGGCGATCTCTTCAACCGCTTCCTCATCTTCCAAGAGTGAAAGCCTCTTGTAGACGCTCAGGCGCTGATTATCGTTCATAATATAGTCAGGGGGAATAGAGGCCTCGATGGGTAAACGAATCTCAGGGGTTACTTGCTCCGCTACCTCTTCACCCTTGAGCTCCCTGATGGCCTGCTCCAAGAGGCTGTTGTACAGCTCAAAACCCACCTCAGCAATGTGGCCCGATTGGACATGCCCGAGAAGATGTCCCGCCCCCCTGATCTCCAGATCGCGCATAGCAAGCCGAAAGCCGGAGCCCAATTCGCTCAACTCTTGGATGGCACGCAACCTCTTGAGGGCCTCCCGGGAAAGATGCTGCCGGGGGGGGACGATCAAATAGGCGCAGGCCCGCTGAGCAGATCTTCCCACCCTGCCTCTGAGTTGGTAGAGGTCAGCCAATCCAAATCGCTCTGCACGGTTGATGATGATGGTGTTGGCGTTGGGGATGTCCAAGCCGGATTCGATTATACTGGTACAGACCAGGAGATCAATCTTTCCCTGAACGAACTGCATCATCACCCCCTCCAGGGCTCGCCCCCGCATCTGTCCATGAGCTATTGCCAGGCGAACCTCAGGTACCAGCCCCCGCAACAGGGAGGCTACCGCATCGATGTCCTTTACCCGGTTGTGGACGAAGAAGACCTGCCCCCCCCTGTTGATTTCCGTCAGAATGGCCTCTTTGATTACCCTCTGGTCGAAGTTGACGAGATAAGTGCGGATGGACTGGCGATTGGGGGGAGGGGTGGTGATGAGGCTCAAATCCCTGATCCCCAAGAGCGACATCTGCAGGGTGCGCGGGATGGGGGTGGCGGTAAGGGTGATGCAGTCCACCAGTTTTTTCATCTCTTTGAGGCGCTCTTTGTGAACGACGCCGAATCGGTGTTCTTCGTCGATGATCAACAGGCCTAAATCCCGAAAAGAGACATCAGGTCGAAGGAGGCGGTGGGTGGCGATGATGATGTCGATCTTCCCTTCCCTGAGGCGCTGCAGGATTTCCTCCTGCTCGGCACGAGACTTGAACCGACTCAGACTCTCAATCACTACGGGGAAACCCTGGAGCCTTGTGGTAAATGTCAGGTAGTGCTGCTGAGCCAAGACGGTGGTAGGGACCAGAACGGCAGCCTGCTTGTTATCCAGGGCCGCCTTGAGGGCCGCCCTGATGGCCACCTCTGTCTTGCCATAGCCCACATCTCCGCAGATCAACCTGTCCGCGGGCTTGGGTTCTTCCATATCCTCCATCACCTGCTCGATGGCCTCCCCCTGATCAGGGGTTTCTTCATATTCGAAGGCCGCCTCAAACTCTTTAAAGAAGGCATCGCGGGGGGAAAAGGTAAACCCTTGAAAGGTCTTACGGGCGGCATAGATATCCACAAGCTCTCTGGCCGTTTCCTGGGCTGCCCGCTTGACCCGCTTTGTGGTCCTGCTCCAGGATTGCCCTCCCAAACGATCGAGCTTGGGAGATCCCTCGCCGGTCCCGATAAATTTATGGACCAGATTGAACCGATCCACCGGGACATAGAGTTTATCCTCCCCCTCGTACTCTATAAAGAGGTAGTCGTTCTCCACCCCTTCCCTGGCCAAAGGGCCACCTCTGACCAAAGGGTCACCTCTGACCAAGGGGTCACCTCCGGCGGCGGCCTCCAACCTCACCAACCCCCGGTAGAGTCCTATCCCGTAATCGACATGCACCACATGATCACCCCGCCTGAGGTCTTCAAAGGTGGAAAATGGTACCGACTGGGCACGCCTGCCGTGGCCGGCCCTTCTTTTCTGGCCGAAGATCTCCTCCTCGGTCAGCACCACCATCCCCTCGGAGGCTAGGAGAAAGCCGGTCTTAAGGTCACCTATCGCAACCACAAGACGGCCGCGATGCTTCAGAGGATGGGGAGGGAAGGCATTTTGTATATCCGCCTTGTGCCCGAGATCATCCAACAGCTCCACAAGCCGCTTCCCCTGCCCCGCAGTCTGCGCGGTGAGATAGACCGCCCATTTTTTCTTCAGCCACTCCTGAATCGCCTGCGTTAAGGCCTTCAACCCCGATGCCTTAATGTCCCGTGAGAGGTCCTCATTGGAGGAGATGCGCAGGGTCGCCCGGTTCGAAGGGGGGGGCTTCGAGGAGGGGATCTCCCAGCCCCCTATTGTTACCAGTGGCCTCTCCTTAATCATGCCCATAACGCTATCAGGAGGAAGATGCTGTTCCCTCTTCCCAACCCTTTTTAGCTGTTCCCAGAACTCCTCCGCCTCATGTTCGGCCTCAAGGGGGCTATCGAGCAGGACGGGTGTCCCGGAGGGGAGATACTCAAAGATGGTTCCCGTCCCCTCTCCTTGCAGAGGGGTAATGACGGCCTCCAGTGTCAGTTGTGCTGAGCGCTGGGTCTCCACATCGAAGGTGCGAATGGAGTCCACCTGGTCGCCGAAGAACTCTATCCTGAGAGGGAGTTCTTGGTCGATGGGGTAGATGTCCATGATCCCCCCCCGCAGGCTCATCTCCCCTCGCTCCTCCACCATCTCGACGCGGCTGTAGCCGAGGGCAATGCAATCCCTGACCAGCTTTTCACGGTCTCGTTCTTCTCCGCTGTTTATCCGGATCACAGAGGAAATAAATGCCTCCTTGGGGATGACCGTGCCCAGCAGCCCTTGGATGGGGGCTATTACCAGAGAGGCCTTTCCCTCGGTGAAGAACCGCAGGGTCTTCGTCCGCTGGCTTATGAGCCCCAAGGGGGTGATGTCCCCGTACGGGATACCGTCAGAGGGAAACAGCACAATCCCCTCTCGATCCTTTGGCGGGGCAAAGAAGCGGATTGTGTCCCACAAGGCCTCTGCTTCATCTTGGTCAGGGGTGATTACGAGGAGGGGGGAGATCTCCCTTATGAGAAGGCTGATGAAGAACCCCTTGCTCCCCCCTGTCAGCCCTGCAATGGTGAGCTCATCTCGACGATTCCATGCCCTCTTGGTCAGGTGCAGAAGCTCCTCTATCCCGCAGGAGTTCTCGGTATCCCTGTACCAGTCCTCAGTCACCACCGCGCTGCTCCAGGGGGAGGGTGCACAGGTGCGGGAAGAGACAGTGCCCACAGCGAGGCTGACGGGCCTTACACGTTTCCCGCCCGTATCTAATGAGATTGAGGTGTAGGGGGATAGCCATGCCGTCGGAGACCATCTGGGCCAGCAGCCCGTGGGCCTTCTCCGCTGTCGTCTCGGGGGAGATCAGGCCCAGTCGCTTGGTAATCCTCAGGATATGAGTGTCCACCGGAAAGGCATCCCTCCCGCAGCCGAAGACCAAGACACAATTGGCGGTCTTGGGGCCCACCCCCTTCAAACTGAGCAGGGTCTCCATGGCCTCAGCTGTCTCCATATCACAGAGCGGGGTGAGGGTCATGCTTCCCCACCGTTCATGGACCCATTGGAGGACCTGTTTGATCCGCGCCGATTTTTGCCGGGCTAACCCTCCCACCTTGATGGCCTCGGCGATATCTTCCGGGTCGGCCTCTACGCAATCTTCCCATCGGGGGAATTTTCTCCGCAATTCCCCATAGGCCAGATCTCGGTTTCTGTCATTCGTGTTTTGGGAAAGGATAGTGCGGATCAATACCTCTAAAGGTTTATCCGGAGGCCCTGTACCCGGGACCCCATATCGTTTCTCCAAGGCCTCGGAGACCTTATGAAGGATATGCCTTCTTTCTTGGTTATCAGCAGGGGTAACAGACAAAGGGGCTTGACCTCTTGTTTCTTCTTACATTCTCAATATAAAGGGGAAATTATCTTTTTATAATGGTAATGACATAACCCCATCAAGTCAATACACTCCTTTTTTTGACACTATGATGCCGAATTGTTATATATACAAGGCATAGCTCACAGTTCACCACACTGCAAGACTGATTCACATCAACCCCCAGCCCGGGTCCTTTTCATTGTATGAGTATGGTTGCTGTGGTAAAAGAAGGGAGAGAACCCCTTTTTTCGAAGTGGAGTAAGTGCAATATGGCAAGAAAGGTATCGGGAAGTGGAACATGCGTGAAGGGCGACTTCTGATCATCGGGGGGGGATTGGCCGGAAGCGAGGCGGCCTGGCAGGCGGCCCATCGGGGAGTGCCGGTGACTCTCTACGAGATGAAGCCGAAGCGCTACTCGGAGGCACACCATTACCCCTTCCTGGGGGAGCTGGTCTGCAGCAACTCCCTGAAGTCGGAGGCCCTGGATACCGCCCCCGGTCTCCTCAAGGAGGAACTGCGCCGCTTGAACTCCCTCATTATCCGGGCTGCTGATCAGAGCCGGGTCCCTGCCGGAAGCGCCCTGGCCGTGGATCGAGAGATGTTCGCCCGTCTCATCACCGAGACCCTGGAGGCCAGGGAGGATATCGAGATCGTCAGGGAGGAGGTGACCTCCATTCAACCGGGAGGAGTGGTTATCATCGCCAGTGGTCCCCTCACCTCCGATGCCCTGGTCGAGGCCATTATGGAATTGACCCACCGCCGCGCTCTTTCCTTCTACGATGCCATCTCCCCTATCGTCACGGCGGATTCTATCGACTTTACTATCGCCTTCAAGGGGTCCCGATACGGCAAAGGGGGTGCAGACTACGTCAACTGCCCCATGAACAGGGAGAAATACTATCGCTTTGTTGAGGCTGTGCGTGAAGGACAAAAGGTCTCCCTGCACGACTTTGAGGAGGCCATGCCCTTTGAGGGGTGTCTCCCCATCGAGGATCTGGCCGAGCGGGGGAATGACACCCTCGCCTTTGGTCCTATGAAGCCGGTGGGGCTCATAGACCCGCGCACCGGGGAGCAACCCTTTGCCGTGGTGCAGCTTCGCCACGAGAACAAGGAAGGAACACTCTTCAACATCGTGGGGTTTCAGACCAAGCTGACCTATCCGGAGCAGGAGCGGGTTTTTCACCTCATCCCCGGCTTGGAGCAGGCTGAATTTGCCCGGTTCGGGAGCCTGCACCGCAACACCTTTGTCGATGCACCTCGACTCCTGCAAGGGACGTTGCAGCTTAAGAGCGACCGTCGAATCTTCTTCGCCGGACAGATCACCGGGGTGGAGGGCTATATGGAGTCCACAGCCATGGGGCTTTTAGCCGGGATTAATGCGACGCGCTCCCTCAACGGGCAGAAGATCGTTCTTCCCCCCAAGACCACGGCCATGGGGGCCCTGGTGGGTCACATCACCAACCTCTTTGCCCGCGACTACCAGCCCATGAACATCAATTTCGGCCTTTTCCCTCCCCTGGCGGCCAGAGGCCGCAAGCGGGAGAGGCGTAGGCTTATGACCGAGCGTGCCCTGCGGGACCTGGAAGACTGGATGGAGGGCATCGGGTGATCGGGCTCTCCACGGTCTGGACTTCCCGCGACGCCCGCTCCGGTGAGGAGCTGCTGGGGCCCATCCTCGATCTGGGATTTGAGGGGGTGGAGTTGGAGTACCGTATTACCGAGCAGCTCTATGAGGAGATCCGCCCCCGTATTCTGAATGATGAAGTTCAAGTCTTGAGCATCCATAACTACTTTCCCGTCCCTGCAATCATCCCACCGGAGCGGGTGAGTGGGGATTGCTTTTCCCTCTCATCGCTGGATCGGGAGGAGCGGGACAACGGTGTCTCCTATACTTTCCGCACCCTCGAGACGGCGCACGATCTGGAGGCGCGGGTCGTGGTCCTGCACCTGGGTAGGGTGGAAACGGATCTGCCCAGGAACGGGTTACAGCAGCTCTATCGGGAGAACACGTCGAATGATGAGGTTGCAAAACTCCTCCAGCAGGAGCGGGAGGAGCGCAGCCGTCTTCGCGATCCCCACCTGGATGCGCTCCTTTTCAGCCTGGAGAGAATCGTCAAGCGGGCGTCGCAACTGGGGGTGGTCGTGGGGATAGAAAACCGCTATTACTACCAGGAGATGCCCAATAAGGAGGAGATCGGGATCATCCTCGATCAATTTCGCGGCGGCCCCATCGGCTATTGGCACGACACCGGTCACGCCGCAGTCTTTGAGGCCCTGGGGATATTACAGCACGAAGAGCTCTTGAAGCTTTACGCCCCCCACCTCGTGGGGGTTCACCTGCACGACGCCCACGGCATAGACGACCACAAACCGCCAGGACAGGGGGAGATCAACTTTGAAATGGTGAAAGGATATCTCCCGGAGGGGGCGATAAAGATCATGGAGATCCAACCATCAGCCAGGGGGCACGAGATCACAGATGGACTGGAGTTCCTACAAGAGAAGGGTATCAGGCCTTAATGTGAGAGATGGATTCTTAGGTGTGAGCAGTTCACAGGTTGTTTATCAACAATTCTCATTATCACAGCCTACGCAACTGCTCCCTCCACCCTGATCAGGATGGTCTTGGCCTGGATGATGTCGAGTCCGTCTAGTGCCCGGAGGGCCTGACGGACATTCTTCTCTACCGCCTCATGGGTCATCATGACGATGGGCACTGCCCCCTTTACCCTTCTCCCCTTCTGTATCACCGAGGCGATGCTGATCTCGTGATCCCCCAAGATCCCCGAGATCTTTGAGAGTACGCCGGGACGGTCAACAGCAGTAAACCGGAGATAGTAAGGGGTTACCACCTCCTCCATTGCCTTGATACTTCCTCCTTGTGATAGCGCAAGGGGGAAGCGGGAATCCCTACCCTTGACGCCGTGGATGATGTCACCGCATAGATCCACCACATCGCTCACTACGGCGCTGCCAGTCGGAAGCGATCCGGCCCCCTGCCCGTAAAACATGGTGGGACCGACGGCATCGCCGGAGAGATAGATGGCGTTGTAGACACCTTCCACCGTGGAGAGGAGGTGATGGACCGGGAGCATGGTGGGATGGACCCTCAGTTCCACCTTCCCCTCATCCTCTTTTCCGATGGCCAGGAGTTTGATGCGATAGCCGAACTCCGAGCTGAACTGGATGTCCAGGGGGGAGATATGCGCGATCCCCTCGACAAAGATGGTGTTAAGGTCCACCCGGATACCAAAGGCCAGGGCGGCCAGGATGGCGAGCTTATGGGCGGCATCAATCCCTTCCACATCGAGGCTCGGGTCGGCCTCGGCGTAACCCAATCGCTGCGCATCCTTCAAGATCTCACGGAACCCTTTCCCCTCTTGGGTCATCCTGGTCAGGATATAATTGGAGGTCCCGTTGAGGATCCCAAAGATGGAGATAATCCGGTTGGCCACCAGCCCCTCTCTGAGGGATCGGATAATGGGGATGCCCCCGCCCACACTCGCCTCAAAGCCGATCCTCACGCCCTTGGCCTGCGCGGCGGCAAAAAGCTCTGCACCATGCAGGGCCAGCAGGGCCTTGTTGGCAGTGACCACATGCTTGCCCGCTTCGATGGCCTTGAGGATGAAGGTGCGTGCCGGCTCAATCCCCCCCACCAACTCTATACAGATGGCGATCTGGGGGTCCGTGAGAACTGCCTCGGCATCGGTGGTCAGAATCTCCTTCGACACCTGCACCCCCCGGTCCCGCTTCAGGTCGATGTCGGCGATCTTGTGCAGGCGGATCTCACCCCCCAGGCGCTGCGAGATCAGGGGGGCGTTCTCCCCCAGTATCTTCACTACGCCGGCGCCCACGGTACCGAAGCCGATGATCCCTATCTTGATCTCTTTCATTTTTGCAGTAGCTTCCGTATTCCCCGGGCGGCCTGCCGGATGCGATGCTCGTTCTCCACCAGGGCAAACCGCACATATCCCTCGCCGCACTCGCCGAAACCGATTCCCGGCGAGACGGCCACCTTGGCCTCCTTCAGCAGGAACTTGGAGAACTCCAGCGAGCCCATCTTCTGAAAGGCCGGGGGTATCTCGGCCCAGACGAACATGGTGGCCTTGGGTTTCTCCACCTGCCACCCCGCCCGGTTGAGCCCTTCTACCAGAATGTCGCGGCGCGACCGGTAAGTCTCGGTGATCTCCTGCACGGACTTCTTTTTGGAGTTCAGGGCGATGATGGCCGCGATCTGGATCGGCTGAAACATCCCGTAATCGAAGTAGCTCTTCAGCCTGGTCAGGGCGTTGATCATCCTCCTGTTCCCCACGGCAAATCCCACCCGCCAGCCGGGCATGCTGTAGCTCTTGGACAGGGTGTAGAATTCCACTGCCAGGTCCTTTGCTCCGGGGATCTGGAGGATGCTGGGGGCCTGATACCCATCGAAGACCAGGTCGGCATAGGCCAGGTCATGTACCACCAGGAGCTGGTTCTCTTGGGCGAACTCCACCACCTTTTCGAAAAAAGGACGATCCACGACCCTGGTGGTGGGGTTGTGGGGGAAGTTGATGATCAGCATCTTGGGCTTGGGCCACGTCAGCTTGGTGGCGGCCTGCAGACGCTCGAAGAAATCTTCATCCTCGGTCAAGGGGATGCTGCGCAAATCACCCCCGGCAATAACCACACAGTAGCTGTGGATGGGGTAGGTGGGGTCGGGCACAAAGACCACGTCCCCAGCCCCCAGGGTGGCCAGGGCGAGGTGGGCGATACCGTCCTTTGATCCTATGGTAGCGATGGCCTCGGTATCGGGATCGAGTTCTACATCGTAGTTGCGCCGGTACCAATCGGTGATGGCGAGCCTGAGCTTATAGATCCCCTTGGACGCGGAATACCGGTGGTTGCGGGGGTTTTGGACCGCCTCCACCAGTTTGTCCACGATATGTTTGGGGGTGGGCAGATCAGGATTCCCCATCCCTAGGTCGATGATGTCCTCGCCCTTTCTGCGGGCGGTGATCTTCAGCTCATCTACCTGGGCAAAGACATAAGGCGGCAGCCGCTGTATGCGAGGGAACTCCTCCATTCCTCCTCCCGTTGACAAGTGTATGTATCTTTCATTAGACTAATGGGACGTAAGTCATAAAAAATTAACACAAAACGATTGATGGGGTCAAGGAGGAAGTATGTGGGAGACCAGGATCTATTACGGCGACACCGATGCCGGGGGCGTGATCTATTACGCCAACTACCTCAAGTACTTTGAGAAGTCGTGGTTCGAGTATCTGGCAGCCAGGGGGCTCTCCCTGGCGGAGTGGGAAGAGAAGGGGATCTACTTTATCATCAAGCGGGTGGAGGTGGACTTTATAACCTCGGCCCGTTACGGGGAGATGATACAGGTGCAGACAGAGGTCTCCGAGGTGAAAGGGGCCTCCTTTACCTTCCAGCACCGGGTCATGTTAAAAGATACCGGAAAGCTCCTCGCCGAAGGCAAGAACCAGATGGTCTGCATAACCAAGGAGGGCAAGCCGAGAAGGCTCCCCGCCGAGTTCCTCAAGGGGTTGCAATGAGAAAGGTATGTCCCTTTTTTTAAGGTTTGATGAGTTGAGCAATAGTGTGTTTAAAAATCAAGGGAAAGAGTTGAACCCATTGCTTCCTAATAATTATTTTCCAACAGCATACATTAGCAACCGAACAGCTCCTACGAAAACGATTAAAACTCCAGGCAGTAGAGTTAATAACATAGAAAAAACCAACCCAAGGGTAAAAGAGATTGTCCCAAAAGACTTTCCTTCTTTTGGCCATACCTTGTCTACAATGAGTTCTGTGACCCATCCTCCCGTGTAACATACATTCGCCATCACCGCGTAAATGATGACAGCAAGTATCGCCAGAAATGGCGGATCTGGAAGTCCGATTGGTTCTCCCAAATAATGTTCGCATAAAATCGCTGTGATCAAGCACATAGCCGTTGAAACTGCTCCCATTGCACCAACGAGCAGGTTGTATGGGACTCGCCGAGCCTCCCACCAAGCAATCACCTGCCATGTACCTTGAGGAGGTTTATTGCGGCTAAAAAAACGGAATTTTGTTATTCGGCGAATGTCGTCAAAGAGCAAGGAGTTCTCCAATGGTTTTTGTAAATAGTCTGGTTAACATTATATTTTTAAGCTTATTCCCCCGATGAATCAATTCTATTGAGCCGAAGGGTGCTGGTCAAGGCTTTTTTTGTGAAAAGCAGGTGAAATTGGCCTGCTAATTAATAAATGAATTAACGGTTGCTGAGTGAGAACCAGGTTAGGCAGTCATAGGGGAGCTTGGTTTGGGGGTCGATCAGGACTTTTTCCACGGAGGATACTTGGATCTCATAGCCATGCTGGGCGAACATCTCTTTCAATTCCGGATAGATCATCGCCTGGTTGGCGATCTCCTTGACACACTGATTTTCGTGGCCGGATCGCGGACGGCCTTTTTCCCTATCCCAAAGGGGCGATTGGGCAGCCGCACTCTGGAGCCGCTCAGACAATGTCCTGTCAGCGCCAAAGGCGTTCAGTAATCTGCCGATAAAAAAGGTGCGGAATTGCCGGTCTTTCGGCACTTTTTTGAGGATCCTCGATATGATTGCAACCTGCTCTTTGAGCGGAAGCTCCGAACTCGAGCGCAGGCGCAGGATATCTTCATTGAGCTCGGTCTCGTACGTGGTCAGGCTGAGGGAGCGATCCTCCAGCGAATAGACAGTC
>Ga0307419_10001869_pt1 | contig 10747 bp, 7 predicted proteins | sample SalMarWE160230MG_2_FD_202512 | JGI IMG/M metagenome (GOLD analysis project Ga0307419, IMG submission 202512) | Salt marsh sediment microbial communities from the Plum Island Ecosystem LTER, Massachusetts, United States - WE1602-30 | ecosystem: Environmental > Aquatic > Marine > Intertidal zone >... | reverse complement strand
TATACTTCATATCCGAAACGGTCACGGGTCTTTTCTGTTTCCTCCCTAAGAAAGTCAATTCCGACAAGTTCGGTGCATACTTCATTCAGCCGGGCATGCAACCAGGTTCCCTCATTGATCAGTTTTTCATACAGGTGTGAATGCTGGATAAAACCAAGGTGCAGTGTTTTTTTCCCGGTGCATAGTTCAATAATTTTATCTTTTCTGTACAGCATTGATTTTCAAATGTTTTTTTGACTTTATAATTTGTACACATCACTCAGCAGCTTGCTGCTGTAGGATCTTGTTCCGAATGCCTCGATTTTTGACCCGATATCTCCCCGGGGAAGATTATATTGCTCAAGGATCTTTGCAGACAGGTCGTCAAGGGACCTGTTCCTGAATAAAATGGTTCCTTCCGGCCGGTTCACACAATCGCTGGCAATAACAGGTGTGCCTACCCAGAGAGCTTCCCGGATGGAGACGGCATCCCCGTCGGTATTGGTGGTGCGGATGAAGACCCTTGAGGCCAGCAAAGGCAACCATCCTTCCGGGAAATCCCTCAGCAGCAATACATAATCCCGCAGTCCGTTTTCCTCAACATAACCAGTGAAGGCATCGTAGAGTTCCCTTTCCCGGATGCCGTTGATGGTGGCAACCAGGGATACGGGCATATTCCGGTCATAGAATCTTTTAAGCATCTCAGCGGCCATATCGAAACCATACAGATCTTTCCCCTTGTAATAGTCGAACCAACCGGTCATGGAAACCACGAAGCGGTCCCCCTGGAAGAAATTTCCATACTTTTTCATGAATTCATCGATTGCCCCGCGATTGAAAACCGGTGGCAAAAACGCCTCGATCTGCTGGATGGAGGCCGGATTGTATTTCATTAATGCCCGGGTAATGCTTGAACTGACTGCAATGATGTGGACATTCCTGATCCATTTCCTTTGCAACCAGGCCACAGGGCCCTTTCTTTCCAGCTCCTCAATGAACCGCTCGTTGTGAATGTGCAGGTAGATGTTCCTGTTGAAGAATCCCAGGAAACTGAACTGCAGGCGCAGCAGCCGGTCCCCCGAATGGCAGTGGATCAGCCGGTACCTGCAAAAGAAAAAAATGAAAAATACCAGGTATTTTTTCTTCCCGTAAAAATCCCTTGCCGACGGGTATTTTGAAGGGTTGTAATTGTATAGCCGGAAAAACCCCGGGGGAATAAGTTCAAGGATCCTTTTCACGTGGACTGAAATGCCTCCATAGGGGGGTGGGTAGGGACCTATTATGGCGATTTTATCTGTCATTCAATCATTAGGGTAAGACGGGTGGTCTCAAGTAAAACCTGAAGTGGAATGGGCCATTCTGATCCCGGATTCTTCAGGCTTTTATGAAGCTGTATCCATTCTTCGAAATGGCCCTTTTCAGGAGTGGATGATTTCATGGAAGGCAGGGCAAGCCCGAATCCCTCCAGGGACTTGAAATCATTAAGCACAATGGTCTTTTCGTCAAAGTGGACTTCAAGCCTTTCCTTTGGATAATCCGGGTTTCCATTCGCAAGATAGACCAGTGTCGCCAGGGATCCGTCGCGGAATTTAAAGATCATGGATTTATTATCGGAAGCGGAGAATTTGCCCTTTTCCGGATGGATGGATTCAGTGCTGAGGGAAACGACGGGTTCATCCACCAGGTAATGGAAAAGGTCAATGATGTGACAGGCTTCCCCGACAATTCTTCCCCCGTTCTCATGGACCCACTGATCCGGCGGTATATACCCCGCATTCATGGTGTAGGTAAGTATAGCGGGACCGATCCTGCCGATGAGGTGTGACCTGATCTCCCCGGCATATTTGCTGAACCTCCTGTTGTATCCTACAAATAGCAGGGGCCTGGTTCCGGGTTTGTCCCCCTGGTAGAAATCTTCAATCTTTTCGAGTTCTTCCAGCCGGGTTGCGAGCGGTTTTTCGACAAAGACGTGCTTTCCGTGCTCCAGGGCCTGCAGGACAAGGGGACCGTGCGAATCGTGCCTTGTACAGATAAGCACCAGGTCTACCTTTTCATCTTTGAAGATTTCCACGGGATCAGTGGTCGCACAGGAGGCGCCATATTGTTCAGCGGTGGATTTTGATGCGGGACCAGATTTGTCGGCTACGGCATACAGCCGGAATTTACCCTGGAGTTTCGAGAGGTTGGGAAGATGCATGTTCTTTGCAAAATTCCCCGTACCGATGAGTGCAACGTTCAGGATATCCCTGCCGGACAGGTCAGGGCCGGTCCGTACTTCTCTTTTCTGTCCCCCTTGTTCCTCAAAGGATCCCGGGTCCGGAACCCCATAGTCAAGAAGTATCAGGAGGGGCTTGTTTTGAGGATCTTCAAGACTTTCAAAGGCTTCTTTGACCTGATCGATGGGGAAAACCTTTTCCAGCATTTTATCAAGGTTCACCAGGCCCGAGCTCAGCAGCCTGAGGTATTCTGCCAGGTTCCTGTTCTCGGTCCACCGGACGTAAGAGTAGGGATAATCGATGCCTTTTTCTTCGTAATCCGGATCATACCTTCCCGGGCCATAGGATGTCGAAATGATGAAATCGATTTCTTTTGCATACATATCCTTTCGATCGATCTCCATACCCGATACGCCGACAAGGACAACCCTGCCCTTTCTCCGGCACATCCGGAAGGACTGGGACAGGGGCTCGCTCGATCCGGTCGAAGCGGTAAACAGGACGGCATCTGCACAATACCCGGAAGTATAATTTTCGACCGTTTTGACAGGATCTTCTTTGGTCGGGTTCAAGGCAAATTCCGCACCGAGTTCCCTGGCTATTTGTAAACGCCTTTCATCCGGATCTATGGCTATTACCCTTACCCCGGCGGCTTTCAGGATCTGGATACTCAGAAGCCCGAGGATACCGGTCCCCATGACGACGCAATATTCCCCCAGTTTAAGATCTGCCCGCCTGGTGCCATGCAGGGCAATGGCCCCCAGAGTAACGGTGGATGCTTCCCGGAACGGCAGATCGCCCGGGATCTTAACCACGAGGTTCACGGGTACATCGACGTACTCGGCATGGTATGCAAGTCCCCCGCCCGCAGCCGCCACCCGGTCCCCGATCTCGAATTGCCGGACTCCTTCTCCTCTTGCAATGACCACCCCGCTCACGGAATATCCGACCGGTTTTCCGGCATCCAGTTCTCCCTTAACCTGTTTGTAGATTTTTTTGATCCCGTCGGAGAGAGCCAGTTTCAGGACTTTCCGAACTTTTTCGGGCTGATCAAGCACTCTGCGGATGAGAGGAGTCCCACTGGAAGTGATCGCCGCCATTTCAGTCCCCGCACTGATGCAGCTGTTCACCACCTTGATCAGCACAGATCCATCGGAGACTATGGGTGCCGGGATATCTTCAGGGAAGACTGTGCCTTTTCTGAGGATGGCCTGTTTCATTTCTCTTTGGTTGAGTTTGAAGTATAAATATCGATTAAATTTTTCGCATCGGCTTCCCAGTTGTATTTTTGATCCACCCATTTTTTCCCGTTAGCCGACATTTCCCGGTAATCCTTCTGTTCCAGTTGCCGGAGCAGAAGGGCCAGGGCTTCCGGATCTCCGGACGGATAGACTTTCCCGGAGCCTGTTTCCCTGACAATCCTCTGAATGGGCGCACAATCTGATGCAATGACCGGTTTTCCTGCATACATGTACTGGAAAAGTTTGTGCGGGATGGTGGAATCCGTATGATCCGATTTCAGGTGGGGGATGAGGGCAAAGTCCGCCCGCATCAGTTTTTCGGTCATTTTATCGTAGGGTACCCATCCGTGGAAGAGAACCCTGTCCCCGAGTCCCAGTTCAGCGGTGAGTGTCTCAAGATCCTTTTTATAGCTGCCGGTTCCAAGTATCCAGCATTTAAAAGCGGGAAGGGCGTCTTTTACGAGTGCAAGGGCACGGATCACATCCTGCAGGCCGCGGTGGTAATTCAGTCCCCCTGCATAAAAAAGAATTCGGTCCGTTCCGGTCCTGGAGGCTTCACCGGCGTGGAAATGCTCCCGGTTCAGGGTGTTCGAGACCACATGGATCCTTCCTGGATCGAGTCCCAGTCCCCCGAGCCTTTCCCTGGCCTCCTCCACAACCACAATGATATGGTCGGCCTCCTTCAGCACTTCTTTTTCATACCGGATCCATTTTTTGTCCGGCGACATGATGCGGCCGAGGAGTGACCTGGTGTGCTGCGAGATCCGCAGGTAGGCAGGCCAGTTCTCATGCAGGTCGGCCGTCAGCGAACAGCGGTATTTCTTTTTCAGATCTGCCCCGACCTTAAGCAGGGGGAGGTCATGAATATGTATGGCATCATAGGAATGCATTGCGAAAAGATCCACCAGGAACCGTTTCCAGAACCTGAAATACATGGGGAATACGAGCGCTCCGACGCTGCTCTTGTAGGTCAGGTCCCGGATGGCCCTGCGATGAATGTGGCAGGATTCAGTGGTCTCATCCGCGGGAGCATTTCTTCTGGTAAAACAGGCTAAATGGATCTTGTGGCCGGCCCTTGAAAGTGCCTCGATCTCATTCTCCACCCTGAGGTCGGGAGGGAATTCCCTGTCCAGGACCATCAGTATTTTCATTAGACCCTATTTAAAGATTCTCTGCCAGTATCTTAACAATTCTTTCAGCAGTCCTGCCATCCCATAATTCCGGTATTTTTCCTTTTTTGATCTTGCCTTCAAGCACCTCGCCTGCTGCCTTTTCGACTTTTTTAAGATCCGTGCCGATCAGCTGGTTTGTGCCTTCGGTCACCGTGACGGGCCTTTCGGTGTTATCCCGCACCGTTATGCACTGGACCCCCAGGTAGGTGCTTTCTTCCTGTATCCCCCCGCTGTCTGTGATGACCAGTTTTGCAGAACGGGTAAGGGCAAGGAAATCGATGTAACCGATGGGATCAAGCAGAAGGATTTCATGATCCATTTTCGTTAACAGATTGTGCTGTTCGAGATTCTTGCGGGTTCTCGGGTGCACCGGGAAGACCAGCCTGGATTTTCCCGCAAGCCGGTTCAGCATATCCACCAGTTCAGCGAGGGAATCCCTGTCATCCACATTCCGCGGCCGGTGAAAGGTCATCAGGGTGTATTCGCCGGGGACAAGCCGTAACTTGTTCAGGATGTCCGAGCGCTCGATCGAAGGTAAAAAGTGTACCAGGCTGTCGATCATGATATTGCCCACAAAATGGACCTTCCCGTCAGGGATTCCCTCTTTTTCCAGGTTTATGAGCCCGGATTTTTCGCTCACAAAAAGATAATCGGATAGCACGTCTGTGACAATGCGGTTTATCTCCTCGGGCATCGTCCGGTCAAAACTTCTCAGTCCGGCCTCCACGTGTCCGACCGGGATCCCCATTTTTGACGCTACCACGCTGCATGCCAGGGTGGAGTTGACGTCACCGGGGACCAGGATAAGGCCGGGTTTTTCCTTGAGGAGGACCTTTTCGAACTCGATCATGATCCTGGCGGTCTGGTCGGCATGGCTTCCCGAACCCACTCCGAGGTTGAAATCAGGTTCCGGTATCTGGAGTTCCTCGAAAAATATCTTCGACATGTTCTTGTCGAAATGCTGGCCTGTATGGCATATGAGATGTTCGAACCGGTTTGCCTGGTCCTGAAAGGCCCTGTAAAGGGGTGCGATCTTTATAAAATTTGGCCTGGCACCGGCCACTGTTATTACCTTCATGCTGTATTGAGAATTTCATTAAATAATTCGGTCATATTTGCGGTTATGGTTCTTCTTGAATATTTCCCGAGGTTCCTGGCCGACACATTCAATTTCCCTTCCCTGTATTGATTGTAATAATCCCGGATCTGCTGTTTTAGCTTACGGGCATCGTTGAAATCAATCATTTGCCCGGTGCCCGTTTCCTCAAGGACCCCGGCCGCTTCGCCTGAAGTGGGACCAATGGCAAGAATGGGCCGACCGGAATTCATGTATTCGAAAAATTTTCCCGTCAGGATCCCTTTTGCATTCGGGGTGTTATTTATCAGCAGGAGCAATACCTGGGAGCTTTTCAGCCTCATGATTGCATCCCGGTGAGGGAGGTAATCCACAAAGCTCACATACGGTGTGAGTCCCGCTTCATCAACAGACCGTATCACCGAATAATCAACTGCACCCACCAGAATGATTTTCAGACTGCCGGCAAAATCCTCGTTTTCCGCTATGATCTCGGAGAGGACGGTCCACAGGGTCTTTGGATTCCTGGAAGGCACAATGCTACCGATGTGGGTGAGGCTGAATTCTGTGCCCGTGTCCGGGATTTCACCCGGCAGGATAAAATCTTCCGGATCAAATCCGTTCGGGATGATCCTGAGGTTTGAGCATCCCATTTCTTCAAACTGCCGTTGCATATCCTGGCTGATCACGGTGACCGCATTTGCCGTTTGCAACACCTTTTTTTCAAGCCTTTGATGTCTGCGGTCTGCCCGCCGGCCCAGCATCAGGTCCTGGTAGAAATCTATTTTTGTCCACGGATCCCTGAAATCCGCAACCCATGGAATGTGAAGCTTTTCCGAAACACCCAGGGCGATCAGGTGGAGGCTGTGCGGGGGACCTGTACTTACCATCAGGCTGACCGGATGATCCTTCAGGTAATGGGTCAGGTAACGGATCGAAGGTCTGATCCAGAATCTGCGTGCATCGGGGATGAACCAGTTCCCGCGGATCCAGACCGAAATTCTCTCGGCAAGTCCCTTCCGCTTATCTTTATTCAGGAATCCGGTATTGATCCGGTGTCCTCGTTTCTGGAAGGTAAACCATTTGTAAAGCTTGTAGGGTTCCCATACCCTGGTCTTGAGAACCATCAGGTTTTCCGGGATATCCCCGTAGAGGGATTCATCCAGGGAAGGGTACTCCGGGTCGGCAGCCGTGTAGATCACCGGCTCAAAGTTGAACTCACGCATGTATTTGGTGAATTTCAGCCAGCGCTGCACTCCCGCCCCGCCGCTTGGAGGCCAGTAATAAGTGAGGATAAGCACTTTTTTCCGTAAGGGATCGCTCATCCTAGCTTGCTTAATTGTTTCTGGAAACTGACTTTTTTATGGACAATGGCCCGTACCTGTTTGACCGGGATCCTGTCCTGTTTCATTGTGTCACGGTAACGGATGGTCACGGTATCGTCCTGTGAGGTCTGATGGTCAATGGTGATACAGTAGGGGGTCCCGATGGCATCCTGCCTGCGGTACCTGCGGCCGATCGAATCCTTTTCCTCGTACTGGCAGTTGAAATCCAGTTTCAGTTCATTCATGATCCTGCGTGCAACCTCCGGAAGGCCATCCTTTCTAACCAGCGGAAGTACGGCTACCTTGACCGGGGCAAGGAAACCGGGAAGCCTCAGGACCACCCTTTCCTCATCCGAAATATCCTTATTCTCCAGTTTCTCCTCCTCGTAAGAACCCGATAGGACCGACAGGAACATGCGGTCAAGACCGATGGAAGTTTCAACCACGTAAGGGATGTAACTTTCGTTCAGCTCATTGTCGAAATACTGCATCTTCCTGCCGGAAAATTTCTGATGCTGGGAAAGGTCAAAATCGGTCCGCGAATGGATCCCTTCGACTTCCTTGAAACCGATCGGGAACCGGAATTCAATGTCTGTGGCTGCATTGGCATAATGTGCCAGCTTGTCGTGATCATGGAAGCGGTAATTCTGGTCTCCCAGTCCAAGGGATTTATGCCATTTCATCCGGGCCTCCTTCCAGTATTCAAACCATTTGAGTTCTTCCCCGGGGCGGACGAAGAACTGCATTTCCATCTGTTCGAATTCACGCATACGCATGATGAACTGCCTGGCCACGATTTCATTCCGGAAAGCCTTCCCGGTCTGGGCGATACCAAACGGGATCTTCATCCGGCCGGATTTCTGGACGTTCAGGAAGTTGACAAAGATGCCCTGTGCGGTTTCCGGTCGCAGGTAGATCTTGCTGGCAGTATCCGTTACCGATCCCAGGCTGGTATCGAACATCAGGTTAAACTGCCTTACTTCTGTCCAGTTCCTGGAGCCCGATTCCGGATCGGCTATTTCACAGTCCACTATGATCTGCCTGAGATCCACCAGGTTATTCTCTTCCAGGGCCTTGATGAACCGGGAATGAACCCGGTCGATCTTCTCCCGGTTTGCCAGGACCCGGGGATTGGTCGACAGGAATTTTTCCCGGTCGAAGGCATCGCCGAATTTCTTTTCGGCTTTCTCAACTTCCTTTTCGATTTTTTCCCTCAGTTTGTCAAGGTAATCCTCTACGAGCTGGTCAGCCCGGTACCGCTTCTTGGAATCCCGGTTATCGATAAGCGGGTCGTTGAATGCATCGACATGGCCGGAAGCCTTCCAGATCTCGGGGTGCATGAAGATGGCGGAGTCGATCCCGACGATGTTCTCGTTCAGGTTTACCATCGCATCCCACCAGTATTTCCGGATGTTGTTCTTAAGCTCAACCCCGTTCTGCCCGTAATCATAGACTGCGCTCAATCCATCGTAAATTTCACTCGAAGGGAAAACGAACCCGTATTCCTTGGCATGTGCAATGATCTTCTTAAAAAGGTCTTCCTGAGCCATAATCAAAAGAAATCTTATTTTATTGTAATGGCACAAAAGTAAAGAAAATAATCACTCCATTGAAGATTTCCGGAAGGTTCTGACGGGTATCATGGTGATTTGAAATTTGCCTTATTATATTTGTATTTCATTTATAATCACCTTATGAAGAAAAAGGTTGATTTCCTGGTGCTAGGGACCGGTCTTGCGGGACTGAGTTTCGCGCTCAAGGTTGCGGAACACGGGAAAGTCTGCGTGATCTCCAAATCCCGGATGGAAGAAACGAACACCCATTTTGCACAGGGCGGGATTGCTGCGGTGATCAATGAACCGGATTCCTACGAGAAGCACATATCGGATACCCTGATCGCCGGGGACGGCCTGTGCAATGAAGAGGTGGTAAGGCAGGTAGTGAAGGATGCCCCGGCACAGATCGAGGAACTGATCCGCTGGGGCGCCAGCTTTGACCGCAAATCAAACGGGGAATTCGACCTGGCCAGGGAAGGCGGGCATTCCGAGAGCCGCATCCTTCACCATAAGGATAATACCGGCGCCGAGATACAGGAGAAACTCAGCGACCGTGCAAAGACCCACCCGAACATCGAGATCCTCGAGGAACATTTTGCGGTGGACCTGATCACCCAGCACCACCTGGGAATGCTGGTTAAAAGGTACAGTGACGACATACGCTGTTTCGGCGCTTACGTCCTGAACCTGAAGACAGACCAGGTGATCACCATCCTTGCCAGGACCACCATGATCGCCACAGGAGGCGTCGGGAACCTTTACCACACCACCACCAATCCACCCATTGCAACCGGTGATGGGATCGCCATGGTTTACCGGGCCAAAGGCATCATCGAGAACATGGAATTTGTTCAGTTCCACCCGACTTCCCTTTACCACCCGGGCGAAAGGCCTTCCTTTCTTATCTCCGAAGCAGTCCGGGGATTTGGTGCCGTCCTGAAGACTTCTGATGGCGTGGAATTCATGCAGAAATACGATGAGCGCAAGAGCCTTGCCCCGCGCGACATCGTTGCCCGGGCCATCGACAATGAAATGAAGGTCAGGGGAGATGATTTTGTTTACCTGGATGCGACACACCTGAATGAGGAAAAACTGAAATCGCATTTTCCGAACATCAGCGAAAAGTGCCAGAGTATTGGGATTGACATCAGCAGGGATCCGATCCCGGTTGTCCCGGCAGCCCATTACATGTGCGGGGGAATCAAGGTGGATACCAGCGGGAGAACCTGGATCAAACACCTTTATGCTGCAGGCGAGACATCCAGTACCGGCCTTCACGGGGCGAACAGGCTTGCCTCGAACAGCCTTCTTGAGGCCATTGTCTATGCTGACCGCGCAGCCCGCTCAGCCGTGGAAGAGGCAAAGGTTGTCGGGATACAGGAGGACATCCCGGACTGGAACTACGAAGGTACCACGCACCCCGAGGAAATGGTTCTGATTACCCAGACCTTCAAGGAGATGCAGCAGATTATGAGCAATTACGTCGGGATTGTCCGCTCGGACCTGAGGCTTACCCGGGCCCTGAACCGGCTGGAGATCATTTACCGCGAAACGGAGGAACTTTATAAAAAATCAACCCTTTCAAAATCCCTCTGTGAATTGCGTAACATGATCAATGCCGGTTACCTGATCATAAAGATGGCGCAGGACCGCAAGGAAAGCAGGGGACTCCATTACAATACCGATCATCCCGGCAAGGCCACTCTCCATAGCCTCTCCTGAAAGCTTCTGATCATTGCATCTGCCAGGACTCTGATGACCATTTTTCCCCTATATAGTCGAGAATTTCAAGGATCTCCGAAACATCGGTTGATGTGACGAGCCTGAGGCGTGTTTCCTTGAAATCCGGAAGTCCCTTGAAGTAATTGATGAAGTGCCTGCGCATTTCAAAGATCCCCCTGGGCTCACCCTTCCATTCGAGCGATTTCTGAAAGTGGGTCCTGGCCAGCCGGATCTTTTCGGAGAGGTCCGGAGGGGGAAGCTTTTCCCCGGTTTCCAGGTAATGCTTGATGTCCCTGAAGATCCATGGCTGGCCGATGGCGGCCCTGCCGATCATGATCGCGTCCACCCCGTACTGCCGGAAACGCTCGGCGGCTATTTCGGGTCCATTTACATCCCCGTTACCGATGACCGGGATCCTGATATCCGGGTGGTTCTTGACCTCCCCGATCAGGGTCCAGTCC
>Ga0307419_10001861_pt1 | contig 10770 bp, 18 predicted proteins | sample SalMarWE160230MG_2_FD_202512 | JGI IMG/M metagenome (GOLD analysis project Ga0307419, IMG submission 202512) | Salt marsh sediment microbial communities from the Plum Island Ecosystem LTER, Massachusetts, United States - WE1602-30 | ecosystem: Environmental > Aquatic > Marine > Intertidal zone... | reverse complement strand
ATGAAACCCTCAGCGGCGTTTATAGGGACGCGACCGCGGCGGTATGCCGCTTCGACCTGCCGGCAGACATGCAGTGGATCGAGAAGGCCACAGTTGATGTAAGGCGACAGAACGGAATGGAATAGGAACCGCTCCCCCCTGAGCATGGCGTCTTGGTACGTTCCAAACTGAGGCAGTGCATCGGAGACGAAGCGCGCGAGCGCCGCCTCCGCGCCTTCGCGGGTCACCGAAAACCAAAACGGCTCGACATCGCCAAAATGATCCGGAAATCGGTCTTCGACGAGCTCAATCACATCCCTGGTTACTGCATCAGGCTCTACACGGCATGGCCCAGGGAAAAGCAGGTCCGATGGCGCACGCTTGCGGTTGTCACGATCATAATTCCATTTACCCCCTTCAGGCTTATCTCCACTCATGAGCAGGCCCGTCTTTCGGCGCATCTCTCGGTAGAAGTATTCCATCCTTAACCGCTTGCGGCCGCGCGCCCAGCGGCCAAACGCGTCGATTGAGCAGATAAAGCGATGATCCTGCAAAAGTATCACAGGACGACCAAGGATCTCCGACCAAGTCTGCATGTCATTGCGTAGGCGCCATTCGCTCGGCTCCGTCAAGACGATACGTTCCGGATGCGTTTCGTGAGCAAGACGGCTAACTTCCGCGACGAGCGAGCCGGAACTGCCCGTTTCGTTGAACGTGCGATACACGACCCGCCAGCCAAGCGCTCTCAGCTCCTCGGCAAAATGGCGCATAGCGGCGAACAGAAATGCAATCTTCTTCTTATGGTGCCTGACGTACCTAGCTTCTTCCTGCACCTCTGCAATCAGAACGACGTCTTTCGACGGATCGCCGGCCCGCAAGCTCGTCATTGACGGGCTTAGCTGATCGCCGAGCACGAGAATGATTTGTCTTGCGGTAGGCATGTCTTTTGTTCTGCCGCATTGCTGAATTGGATCATACCCCGATATCAATCCGAGCCGGACTGTTGGCAGTGATCCAAATTTCGCGAGGGCTCGTATTCCAAGTGTGCAGCGACCGTGACGGCAGCTTCATGGACAACATGACGCAGTTTGCTTGTAGCTGCATCTATACTCCAACCGGGAACGAAAGGTAGCCACCAATGCTGACTATTAAGTCAACTGCGCTTGGGCTTGCTTTAGCGGCAGGCTTGCTTGCGACGACCGTCCCCGCACGCGCGGCCGACGACATCGTTGACACTGCCGCCAAGGCTGGATCGTTCAACACGTTGGTCACCGCCGTGAAAGCAGCCGGCCTCGTCGAGACGCTGAAGGGTAAGGGTCCATTCACCGTGTTTGCTCCCACGGACGAGGCCTTCAAGAAGCTTCCGAGCGGCACGCTCGAGTCGCTGTTGAAACCCGAAAACAAACAGCGCCTTGTGTCCATCCTAACCTATCATGTCGTCCCCGGGGCTTATGACGCCTCCCGCATCACCGGGGAGAAAAACAAGCGGTTTAGTCTAAAGTCGGTTCAAGGCGCCGACATTGCTGTGGACACGAGCGACGGGGTGAAGGTGTCGGGCGCTAACGTAACCAAGGCAGACATTCGAACGTCCAATGGCGTGATTCACGTCATCGATTCAGTCATTATGCCGCCCGATAAGGGGTGATTTCGCGAACGCACAATCGCAATCCAAGTGACAACAGGGGGTTCGCGATTTGAGCCGGCTGGCGCATGGCCGAATTGTAAAGACGGTAGGCTGCGCGTTGGAAAGATGGCGGCAGCAATGCGGCCTAATAGAACCGGGACGCTTCAACGTGATTAACGAGGGGTTTGGGTACCCCGCCCCTCGCCGGCGACCAAACGTCCCTATCAGCGTGAGCGGCGTCTTGCCCGCTTATTGGTCTCTCGGAGCTTGTGCAACAAATAGAGGCGAACAACTATGTCCGACACTGGTCCGCTCCCCTACTATTGAGCTTCAACAAAGCATTAGGGCCGCCTCTGTGCGGCCCTTTGCTTCACCGCCTATCGCCCAGTATACGTTCTATGTCGGCAACCTGAAGGGAGTGGGGCGGGTTTGCCAACAGACCTTCATCGACACCTACGCCAAGGTCGCCTTCGCCAAGCTTTATGATCGCAAGACGCCGATTACGGCGGCCGATCTGCTCAACGACCGCGTGATCTCGTTCTTCGACAGCCATGACGTCAAGCTCATGCGCATACTGACCGATCGTGGCAGCGAATATTGCGGCAATCCGGAGCGGCACGAGTACGAACTCTACCTGGCGGTCGAGGACATCGATCATTCGCGCACCAAGACCAAAAGCCCGCGTTGCCCATTCACACCTTCTCCGGGATGCTCGGCGGCGCGGTCGCCCCGGGCCTCCTGCTGTTCCTGTATGGCTATGTCGGGTGGCGCGGAGCCTTTGTGGCGACCGCCATGCTCGGCCTCGCGGTTGCGGTCGCGATTGAACTGCAACGCGACGCCCCCCTGCGCCGCGATCATCTCGATCCTGTCGTCGACGCCGGCAGCGGAAATGGGGAGAATGCTCGTCCGATGCGTTCGCTGGCGACGCGGTCGGACAACATTGCATAGTCGGCCGGGTGGTAGACCGCATTGCCGAGACCGGCGAGCGCGAACATCGCCACGAACACCCAGAAAGAAACGCCGACGCCCGCGACGATCACGGCCGCCGAGCCAAGAAGCAGGCCGCAGATCAGCACGATGCGCGCGCCGACATGGTCGACGAGGAAGCCGGCGGGCGTCTGAAAGACTGCCGTCAATGCATTGAAGGCGACGAGCGCGAGGCCGAGTTCGGAACGGAGATTGCAGAAGAGCCGAGCTTTGCTCCGGGAAACACACCAAGAATATGGCATCGCTCGTATTGCGTCCCGTCTCTTGGCGCGCCTTGGCCGCGCGGTACAGATGGAAAGGTATCCGAAATTTCATAATGAAGTCGGGTTGCCGATCGTGCGCATTGGCTGCCGCGAGTTCAAGTGCATTGGAGATAAACCGCCGCAAGATCATCCGCACATCTACCTCAATATGGGCGATGCCAATGAGATCACCTGCCCCTATTGCGCGACGCTATTCCGTTTTGATCCGAGCTTGGGCGCACACGAAGCTGATCCGGCAGATTGTGTGTACGGTGACATGAACTGAGTTGAAAAGCCGCCCGAGATCGGAGGCGTCATGCCAACCAGCACCCCGATGCCGAAGCCTGTAAGCGAATACAGCAGATCGATCATATGGTATATAATAGCAAATCTGCACTGCCTTGGGTCGGTGATAACGAGGCGTTACCCGCGAACGTTCCGATAGAACCCAGCGCGCGCTCCGCCTGGCGGTCCGGCTACATTGCAGCACTTACGTGCAGTTTGTATCTGCCCGATGAACGCCGCGATAGGATAGCCGTTCATTCGAAACCTCCAAGGAGATGTGGGCCATGGCAGAACGAAGCGATGAACAAGCCAAGCTGACGTTCACCGCGCGCAGTTGGGGCTTTCGCATAATCTCTCCTTTGCGAAAACAGCTTTCTTTCCGCCAACGTGCGAGCGCGAACCACGGTTCCGGCGCGCTCCGATCGTCCAACACGCGCCCGCGGACGACTGCGCCGTCTGCGAGCGACGACGTGTCGCGGGCGAAGCCGGTAGGAAGCATAGAACGCAGGCGGCGGCCGCCTCGTTACGATCGAGACGATCGAGCGCGGTTGATGTGGACGAACGCCACCCAAGAATGGTCAATTAGGAGCGACACCATGGTCGACGCTGCCCCTCGGATTGCCCGCGCCGGGCTTGCCTTCGCGGCCGGGCTCACGCTTTCGTTCTCGTCTCCGTTTCCGAGCGCGGTTGCGCAGCAAGGAACACCTGCGGCGGTTCGACCCAAGACGCATTTGTCGGCGGACATGCTTTATCGGGGATGGCGCGCCTCGCAGCTCTTGGGGCGAGAAGCCGCAACGAAAGACGGCAAGGCCCTGGGAACAATCCGCAACGCCCTGGTCGGAAGCGACGCGAAGATCACAGCTGTGCTTGTCGAGCGCCAAGCCGCCGGCCAACGGAGCGAGTTCGTTTTCCGCCTTCCATGGGAGAGGATTGACGCAGCGAGGCTGCCAAAGGACATCGTCACCGGAGCAGCAATCGGCGATCTGCCGGAACTCGACATGTTTGCTGGCGACACGGGCGCGCCGACGATGCCGCGCGAGTTTGCGGTGACCGAGGTCGTCGGCGAATATGCGCGGCTTCAGGCCGGCCAAGGCTACGGCTATGTCTCGGACATTGTGTTCTCTCGTGACGGAACGATGATTGCCGTTCTCATCACCCGCGGGCTCGACCAGGAGGGCGGAACCTATGCGTTCGGCTTTCCCGGCTTTCTTGGCCAGTGGCGGCCGGATATGAGCTATTACGGGCTTCCTTACGTCACCGCAGGTCAGGCCACGGCCGCCGGATTGCGCGTCGACCCAAAGCGGTTCGAGGACGGCGGCGCCGGGTAGCGAAGTCGACCGCAAGATGTGATGAAAAAGAGCATTCTTCCGGCCATCCCGATCGGCCGTCTAGGCGAGGCCGACGAAATCGCCCGGTGGAGTACTCCTTTGTCAATCGGCCTCTAACCGCGAGGTGACCGGTGGCTGATCTCGACGCTGTTCCTCGTTTGCAAGAGATCGACGCGACGCAAGAGGCCCTGCGCGCGCGAGCGAACGCATCAAGGGGCTGACGCGATGACGAACGACGAGCATGTCGCATTGCTCAAGCAGGACGTGGACGCCTGGAACAAGTGGCGTGACGAGAACCGCAACATCGAGCCTGACCTCCGCGGGGCGGGCCTCGCCGGGACGAAACTCAGCAAGGCAAGCCTCAACCGGGCGATCCTCAGCGAGGCGAACCTCTACAAGACGAAACTTAACGGGGCGAACCTCAGCGAGGCAAGCCTTAACGGGGCGAACCTCAGCGAGGCGGACCTCCACGAGGCGAACCTCAGCGAGGCGTCTTTTCAGCGGAGGGCTGGGTCCGGATCGCGCATGCGTTTTTCATGGAATGGAAAATGGTGTGGAAGGAAATTCTGTTCGGCTTCACGGTTGCGGGCTTCATCGCCGTGCTGGTACCGCAGAGCTTTTGGGACGCGCTGTTCCTCATCGCGGGCAACGCGGGTCCTGAAGCCGATCCAGCCTTCATCACGGTATTGGAGAACGCGGCAATCGCGCCCGTCGTCGCTTTTTTTACGTTTATTGGCTCGATGGGAAACGTGCCGCTTGCGGCGATGCTCTGGGCGAAAGGCGCCTCTTTCGGCGGCGTGATGGCTTTTCTGGGCGCCGACCTCGTCGCCGCCACCGTCGTATGGGTCCACGTGAAATATTACGGCTGGCGCTATGCGCTGTTCGTATCGGCTTTACTATACGTTTGCATGGTCGCGGCGGGCGTCACGGTCCATTATCTCTTCGCCGTTCTGGAACAGATACCTGAACAGCGGCCGAGCGTTCAGGACATGGTGCGGTTCGCCATCGATCACACCTTGTTTCTCAATCTGGCGTTCCTCGCGATCGCCTCGGTTCTGCTTTGGCTGCATTTCAGGGGCGGCGGAGGTTCGCATAAAAGCGCCCGATACGGGTCAACTGCGCCTCAAGCAGATGTCGGGATGGTCGCGATGATGCGTCGTGTTTCTTCCTCGACAATCACAAGGCGATCTTCAACGAAGAGGTATTTGTTCGCCTCGGTAGCACTGCATTACATTGGCCTCGCTGTACACACTCGGCGTGCTTGCCCGCTGGAAGATGGCGCCGGCCTATTGCCAAGCGGTACTCTGCTATGACCAACGCGTCGCGCTTGACGGCTCGCCGGCCAAAATGATCGACGCGAAGGCGAAGGACTTGGCGACTAAGCACTGACGCAGATCGCGGCGCGTAAGGCCGCGAAAGCCACGACTCCCGTGTGGTGAAGTCGATCACGGCGATTTCGGCCTGACGCGCCGCTCGGATCGAGCGTTCCGCTCTGCCCGGGCGCGTGGTATCAGACGGAGTCTCGATCCTCGTGGGCTTCCGTCTTTCTCGAGGTGCGCTGATGTTGAGATGGATTCGGGCGATGGCCGCCATGATCGCCCTCTTGGCTTTAGCTGCCCATGCCGCGGAAACGCCCTCAAAGGCGCCAGCTCTCGCTATGAAGACCGCGATCTTTGCCGGCGGGTGTTTCTGGTGCATGGAGGCCGCCTTCGATGAAGTCCCGGGTGTTACTGAAACGGTGTCAGGCTATGCCGGCGGTACGGCGCCGAACCCCACTTACGGACACCACCCCGGCTATCAAGAGGCGGTGGAGGTCACCTATGATCCTTCCAAGGTCAGCTATGCCGAGGTGCTCGACTGGTATTGGCGCAACATCGATCCGTTCGACGCCGAGGGTCAGTTCTGCGACAAGGGCGATTCGTATAAGAGCGTGATCTTCGTCTTTAACGATGAAGAAAGGCAACTCGCTGAGAAGACCAAGCAGGCAATCGCTAATCGTTTCAAACAGACGGTTGCAACAGAAATCAAGCCGGCGACAACCTTTACGGCGGCCGAGGCGTACCACCAGGATTATCACGACAAGAATCCGCTGAGGTACAAGTTCTACAAATGGAGATGCGGTCGCGCGCAGCGGCTTGCCGAGATCTGGGGCCCGCCGAAACCGCCAGCCTAGGATGATGTCGTCGCTGGATTGATCATCTTTGCCTTGAGCCTCCGCGGGGGAGCGCGATGTATGCGGCTATTGGCAAGTGATGGCTTGGGTCATGCAGGTGACCCCTCATCGGGCCGGGCTAAATACCCCATGTGCGCGGTTGGCGCTGGCGCAGCGCATTGCACTCGCTGCGCTCGCCATCTTCCTGATGCTCAATGCCGTGACGCCGTTCATCACGCCTGACCCGCCCTGGCTCGCCAATCTTCCGCTCGTAATCGCGATCATGGCATTCCTGCTGGCGTTCGGCAGTCGCACGTGCGTGCTGAGAGGGCGCGGGCTGCGGAGGCTATCGAGAGATCATCCAACGGACAGTATGAGCACTGTTCTCGCTCACCGTGGTCTCGTTCCCGCTCCTGCTCGATCGCGACGTTGACTTTGTGACGGCGATGATCACCAGCGTGCGGGCGGTCGTGGCGAGCCCCGGTCCGATGATCGGCTGGGCCGCAGTGGTTGTCATTCTGATGATCGTTGCGTGCCTGTCTGCTTTTCTCGGTCTCTTAGTCGTGCTGCCTGTGCTTGGTCACGCGACTTGGCAACTTTATAGGCGTATCGTTCCAGCCGATGCGTGAACAATAGCAAGGGGGCGAATGCGTTACTGTGCTGAAGTCTTTCATCACGTGATCAAAATACCGGGATGAGAGACCACCCCATGGCCTATTCGCTAACGAAAAGCGTCGTCCTCTAGCTATCTTTTTCAGCCACATGTGGTGCCATGATCGTTGCCACAAGAGTTGACCATGAGGTTGCCGGTCGGGCCGCGCGCACTTGCGACATGGCTGTACACGAGGGCGAGATCACCCAACGGTCGGACCCCGTGCTCTTCCAAGACTCCATTCAATTCTGTTGGAGCTGGACTGCACAATTCCCGACACTTGGCGGCTAAGATGTCGCTCAAGCGACGGGCTCCAGGGGACCAAGCTGAATCCGAGTTCGTCGTCGATCAGCGCAAAGCGGCCAGAGGCTAAATCCAGGCGCTGCCGATAGACGCCGACTACAGCCTCGCCATCTCTTGCCGGATGATAAGGCAGGCCAGTGCTCGCGTTGAGATGTGCTGCCACAGCGTCAAGCTCGCGTCGCCGCAGCGTGTCTAGCATATCCCGCGCGAATATGACGCGCTGGCCTTGCCTCTTAGCGAGACCCTCTGCAACGAGGTGTTCGATGCGAGCGTCCATCGCGTCGCGGACCTCACGGCCGAATCCGCCCGAACTCAGAGAGGCCGGTTCACGAGCGATAAGTTGCCGGTCGAGCCCGGTGGCGCCGCCAGCCTGGACTTGCGCGTCGATGGACAAGTCGGAACGCACCGCCAGGGCGATGCGCCGGCGGCCAACGGCATCCTGGAACTGGCGGACCTCGACGATGCTGCCCGGCGCGGCATCACTCGCAGCGTCGAGGTCGGTCAGGCGGATATGGTGAGCATGTCCGTCGATTCCGTCGATGACGGCGTATGCGGTGCCCTTGAGCTCGTCGTCGAGCCCGCGCGCGACTAGCCGCCCGATGAGCTGCGGGGTCGCGTCTCCGCCATCGAGCGCAAAGTCAGCGACGCTCCGTTCGATGTGCTGATCGGCAAGCCCGCGGTGGATGCGCTTGATAATGTCAGCTCGCTCGCCCACCGCCCGCATGATGGGCTCGGCATCCTCCGACAGGCGCCATTGCGCCGGAGCGAGGGCTTCGGCAAGGCCAAGGCGCTCGAGTTTTTTCATGCGGCCGATCAGCGCGGTGCGAGTGTATGCATCCGCTTGGGCGTGGACGCCCGGCCGAAGGTCGATAACGCCATCATGCTGCGCAGCCTCGCGGGCGAGCGCGCGATCGAGCTTGGTCCAGCGGTCCGCCTCGACCTGAGCGTCGAGATCGCGGCGCATCTCCAGGTCGCTGCGCGGCCCGAGCTCGAGGGTAGCAAGATTCGCGGCGTGGGCGCGCAGGCCCTGGCTGATGTAATCCCGTGCCATCACCAGGTCATGGCCGTGGTGGTCCTTGCCGCGTACGATAACATGGATGTGGGGATTATCGGTGTTCCAGTGCTCGACGCCGAGCCAGTCGAGTTTGGTGGCGCGGTCCCGCTCGGCTTGCGCCATCAGGTCGCGGGTGAACGCCTTCAGATCGGAGAGCCGGTCTGCGTCCTGCGGGGACACGATGAACCGGAAATGATGGCGATCCCCTTCGCAGCGCTCGGCGAATGCGCGGTGGTTGGCGTCGTCGTGCTCAGCGTCGAACAAGCAGCCGGCAGCGCCGTCCTTCGTCACGCCTTCCCGCCGCAGGTAGGCGAGGTGAGCGCTGAGTGCGGCTCCCCTGGCTCCCTGCCGCACAACGCGGGCCTTGACCGTGACGCTGCGCGTCCGATTGGTCAGTAGTCGAGTGGCGGCGAGGCTGGCAGCGCGGCCGCGGCCGAAGGCGGCGCTCCGGGCGCCCCGTCCGGATCGGCGGTGGAGGCCGCCGGCCTTCTCGGCCGCCGCGAGCGCTTGTGCGATGAACGGTTTGCTGTGACGGGTGCCCCCATCGCGGATGCGCCCGATACGGACGCGGAGGTCGTCGTCGCGCGTCATGACGCGAGCGCACACGAGGTGCGCGTAGTGGCGGTCTTTGAAGGAATTGTGCCAATTGGCAGGCTGTGGTGCGTAATCGCGCCTCGTGCAAAGCGCCTGATGTGTCTGCGTTCTTCCACCGACCGACCGCGCCGCACCTCGCGGCTTTTATCTTGCGGTAAATCGGTCGGGTGGTCTCCCGCGCCTGGCCTCAGTCTCAAACATGCGAGAATGTGCGCCATTCCACGAAGGACGGTCAAAGGAGCCATCATGGCCTCCGCTCGGATGATCTCGGCACAAAGAGACTGTCAGCCGGTGTCTTGCTTGCTGCCGGCGTCGTATTTGAACGATCGGGCGACCGCGATTCTTCTGCAGGCGGATCGCGGTTCTGTGCTTCAGCCGATATGCTCTCGGGCTTCGCTGGCTTTGCAGGAAACAACGCGCTCGACCAGCCACGCTCGCTGTCATCGGGCGTCATTTCGGGTGCAGTCAAAGCGGGATGTGGGCGAGGAGTAACGGTCTCGAACGTGACATCGTTGGCATCGAAATACGCGTCTTTCGGCATGTCGAAGTTTGGCGCGTTGGTGCTCACGAACCGGGCTGGGGTGCCTTGGACGTCAGATGGCTTTCGGGCGTCATGGCGCAAGCTGTGCGCCAAAGCGCAGATACAGGATCTGACATTCCATGACTTGCGAGGGTCTGCTGTTACGCGGTTGGCGCTTGCAGGCGCGCCACCTCAGGAGATCGCTGGCGTTACCGGGCACAGTTTGGCTGACGTCGCGTCAATCCTCGATCGGCATTATCTAGGGGACCGGGCATCGCTTGCAGAGAATGCGATCCGGCGACTGGAGCGGAAGGAAAAGCGAACGAAAGCTGTAAAATGAGGTGTAAAACGGTCCCTGTGAATCGACGCTAAATATTGGTGGGCGCACAAGGACTCGAACCTTGGACCCGCTGATTAAGAGTTATCTGTTCAAAGTATAAATGAGAGAACGTGAGAATTACTGAGAGCATGTAACCTTTGTGATACCTATGTTTTTCAGTTGAAATCTGTATCACGCCTACTCATATATTGGCAGTGCTTCTCACCGATTTTGGAACCTTAGTGGAACCTGGCCATGCCAAAGCGCGTCCTCCCTTTATCTGCAAAAACGCTCGATGCGGTTCGTCCATCCACGGAGCCGATCGAGCTGAGTGACGGGTATGTCCCCGGACTTCGTGTTCGCATTCTACCAAGTGGCGATAAGTCCTGGTCGCTCAACATTCGCGACAGCAAAGGGAAGCGAGGGCGCTTCCATGTGGGAAGCGGTCTGGGCCTTGCAGAGGCACGACGGAAGGCCGAGCAAATACGGCGGGATATCAAGGAGGGCAAAAACCCTACAGCCCAGAAACGTGCCGCCCGCCAGCGAGCAGAGAACGCGCGTAACGGCGTTGGCACCCTCGGCGCACTCATCGAGGCGTACTTTACCACCGGACCCGGATCGCAGCACCGACGCAGCACGAAGCACAAAAGGCTACTCATACCGCTTCCACATCAGTGTGACTTGGCGATATAGGGGAACGACGTGATTGATTTGACGAGCTCTGGGTTGCG
>Ga0307419_10001860_pt1 | contig 10775 bp, 7 predicted proteins | sample SalMarWE160230MG_2_FD_202512 | JGI IMG/M metagenome (GOLD analysis project Ga0307419, IMG submission 202512) | Salt marsh sediment microbial communities from the Plum Island Ecosystem LTER, Massachusetts, United States - WE1602-30 | ecosystem: Environmental > Aquatic > Marine > Intertidal zone >... | reverse complement strand
TACCCCCAATTTTGTGGCCAACCGGATCGGAACATACAGCATGCTCCACGGCATCCAGACCATGTTGGATCTGGGATTGACGGTGGAGGCGGTTGACAAGCTGACCGGGCCGGTCATCGGTCACCCAAAGAGCGCATCTTTCAGGACGGCGGATCTGGTTGGCCTGGATACCCTGGTCCATGTGGCGGATAATGTGTACGAAGGGGCTCAAAACGATGAAAAACGCGAGATGTTCAGGGCCCCCGATTTCATTAAAAATATGATTGAGAAAAAACTCTTAGGCGAAAAGACAAAACAGGGGTTTTATAAGAAAGCCAAGGACAGCGAAGGGAAAAAAGTGATTCTTTCCTTGGATTACAAGACGTTGGAATATAGCCCACAGGAAAAGGTGAAATTTGCCTCATTGGAGGCGGCCAAAAATGCGCCAGGCGGGGGTGAAAAGATCAAGACCCTTTATTATGCTGATGACTTGGCAGGACAATTTACCTTCCGCACGCTGTCCGAAACCCTGATCTACTCGGCCAACCGGATACCGGAAATCGTCGACGATATCGTGAATATGGATAATGCCATGAAATGGGGCTTTGCGTGGAAAATGGGCCCATTCGAGGTCTGGGACGCCATCGGGGTAAACAAATCCGTGACCAAGATGAAAGGGGCGGGTTACAAGATCCCTGCATCCGTCCAGGAGATGCTTGATAGCGGAAAGGAGTCCTTTTATAAGAAAGAGGCGAGCGTAACATACTGCTATGATTTTGTATCAAAGGACTACAAGGAGGTCCCTGTCAAACCGGGGATTATTTTGTTACCCTCGTTGAAGGACCGGGAGAAGACGGTTGCCGGAAATACCGGTGCCACGCTCATTGACATTGGCGATGGCGTTGCCTGCCTGGAATTTCATGCAAAGATGAATGCAATAGGGGAAGATATTATTCGAATGGCCGCGCAAACAGGTGATATCGTGTCCAAGGATTTTGAAGGGCTGGTAATTGCCAATCATGCGGACAATTTCTCTGTTGGAGCGAACCTGGCCCTGGTTCTGTTTACTGCCCAGGAAGAGGAGTGGGATGATCTGGAATGGTCGATTAAGGCCCTGCAGGACTCGTTGATGAGGCTTAAGTATTTGGACAAACCCGTGGTGGCGGCCCCTGCCGGCATGGCCCTGGGAGGCGGGTGCGAAGTCTGTCTTGCCGCGGACCGGGTGCGCTATGCGGCAGAGACGTACATAGGCCTTGTAGAAACAGGCGTGGGCGTTATCCCCGCCGGCGGAGGAACCAAGGAACTGCTTATCCGCAATACGGATCACCTTTTTGAGGTTCAGGGGGGCGGCATTTACCCCAAACAGATCGAGTTCATGCCGTTTGTGGCGAGGGCCTTTGAGACCATCGCCATGGCAAAGGTTGCGACTTCCGGACCGGAGGCGGTCAAGATGGGATATCTTAAAGACACGGACAAAATGACGGTCAATAGGGATTACCTGATACAGGATGCCAAAAATACGGTCCTGGCCATGAATCTGGAGGGCTATACACCTTCCAGACCCAGGGATGACATCCGCGTGGCCGGTGAAAACACCTTTGCCATGATCAAGCTCGCTCTATGGACCATGCATGAGCAGGGCTATATAACGGATCACGATGTAACAGTTTCCACCAAGTTGGGGTACGTGCTTTGTGGTGGAAATGTCCTTGAAAATACAAAAGTGAGCGAGCAATATCTCTTGGACCTGGAGCGGGAGGCGTTCTTAAGCTTGTGCGGCGATCCCAAGACACAGGCCAGGATTCAACATACGTTGACAACAGGGAAACCGTTGAGAAACTAATAAAAATCGGTTGAGTGGTCAATCGGTTAAGTAGTTAAATTGTATGAACTTAAACCACTCAACCACTCAACCATTTGACTAAGTCTTGAGGGAGGGAAATGACATGAAAGAAGCCGTGATTGTTGCTGCCTGTAGAACGGCAGTAGGGAAGGCCCCTCGCGGAATACTAAAGGATACACGGCCGGAGCATATGGGATGCGCAGTATTGGGTGATCTGTTGAAACGGGCAGGGGACTTGGATCCCATGCTCATAGACGATGTAATTATCGGGTGTACATTTCCCGAGGCCACACAGGGACTCAACCTGGGTCGAGTTCTGGTTATGTCAATGGGGTGGCCGGATCGCATACCCGGGATGACCGTTAACCGATTCTGCTCCTCGGGGCTTCAGGCCATTGCCATTGGTGCTGAAAAAATCATGTGCGGTTTTTCTGACGTGGTTATCTCCGGCGGCGTGGAAAGCATGAGCCAGATCCCCATGGGCGGAAGTATGATGTACCCGAACCCCGCACTGGTGGATATGAGGCCGGGTGCCTTTAGCGGAATGGGGCTTACCGCTGAAAACGTGGCCGAGCGCTATAACATAGGCCGTGAAGAACAGGATGAATTCGGCGCAAAAAGCCAGCAGAAGGCCGAGGCCGCCATCAAGGCAGGTCGTTTTAAGAGTCAGATCGTTCCTTTAACCGTCAAAAGACAGAAACAGCTGCCAAACGGGCATTTCGAATTTGAGGAGTTTATCTTTGACACGGATGAAGGCATGCGTCCCGGTACTACCAAAGAAGGCATTTCCAAGATCCGCCCGGCCTTCAAACCCGACGGAACAGTGACTGCCGGAAATTCATCCCAGACGAGTGATGCAGCCGCAGGTGTTGTTTTGATGTCAAAGGAAAAGGCCAAGGAATTGGGCCTGAAACCCATGGCGACGTTCAGGTTCCACACTGCAGAGGGGTGCCCTCCGGAATATATGGGTGTTGGACCCTCTGTAGCAATCCCCAAGGTGATGAAGATCTCCGGCATGAGCCTTGAACAGATGGAACTGATTGAGCTGAATGAGGCCTTTGCGGCCCAGGCCATTTATTGCATCAGGGAATTGGGGATAGATGAAGAAATTACAAACGTGAACGGCGGTGCCGTTGCTTTAGGCCACCCCTTAGGCTGCACGGGCGCCAAGCTGACCACACAGTTGATCTATGAGATGCAGGAGAGAAATCTCCGGTGGGGACTTGTCTCCATGTGCATCGGCTTTGGAATGGGCGCTGCCGGGATCTTTGAGATTGAGGATTACTGATATAATTGAAGATTGATGATTGAATATTGACTAATAGGTAGCACTCCAGCTTTTGAAAGCAGGCAAATACCTCCATGGCCCTAATGTGTCATAATAATTTTAGTTGGGAAAACCATCAATCCAAAATAATAAATTGAAATAAGGAGTGATAAAATGGCTGATAAAAGGATTTTTGCAGGCGGTGATTTTTTGATCACGGATGTGGCCCCCGATGAGGTCTTTACTCCTGAGGATTTTACTGATGAACACAAGATGATCTATGAGACCGGTAGTGATTTTATAGAAAAGGAAGTAACGCCTTTTGTTGATAAGCTTGAAGAAAAGGATCACGATCTTGTGCTTGAGCTTCTGGGAAAGGCAGGAGAACTAGGCCTCCTCGGCACCGACATACCAGAGGAATACGGCGGGTTAGGGCTGGATAAGGTCAGCACCACCATCGTGGCAGAGGTCATGGGGAATGCAGGTTCATTCAGCGTGGTTTCCGGTGCCCACACAGGGATAGGAACCCTTCCCATTGTTTATTTTGGAAATGAGGAACAGAAAAAGAAATACCTGCCCAAACTGGCCTCCGGAGAGTGGTGTGCGGCCTACTGCCTGACAGAGGCAGGCGCCGGTACCGATGCACTGAATGCCAGGACAAAGGCGGTCCTTTCCGATGATGGCAAATACTACATTCTAAACGGTGAGAAGATGTTTATAACAAACGCAGGTTGGGCCAGCAGCTTTGTTGTCTACGCCAAGGTAGATGGGGAGCAATTTACCGGTTTTATTGTAGAGAAAGATTTTCCCGGCGTTTCCACCGGGGCCGAGGAGAAGAAGTTGGGAATGCACGGGTCTTCCACCCGTCCTGTAATCCTGGAGGATGCCAAGGTACCGGTCGAAAATGTCATGTATGAAGTCGGCAAAGGTCATAAGATCGCATTCAATATTCTTAATATAGGCCGCTGGAAACTTGGTGCAAGCTGTGTGGGCGGGTGCAAGAAATGTTTGACAGAGGCCGTCAAATACGCAAACGGCCGAATACAATTCAAGGTCCCTATCAGCTCTTTTGGAATGATCAAGATCAAATTTGCCGATATGGCCGTTCGCACCTACATGAGCGAAAGCATGATGTACCGCCTTGCAGGCATGTTTGATGATAAACTGGCCCTTTTGGATGCAGAGGCCAAGAAGAGCGGTTCTGAAAATGCAAATACCATTGAGGAATATGCTGCTGAATGCTCCATTACCAAGGTCTATGGCTCTGAGGCACTTGACTTTTGTGTTGATGAGTATGTGCAGGTCCTGGGAGGATACGGTTTTTGCGCTGAGTATCCGGCGGAGAGGTATTACAGGGATTCCAGGATCAACCGGATATGGGAAGGTACAAACGAAATCAACAGGATGCTTGTGCCGGGAACCATGCTGAAAAGGGCCATGCAGGGCCGTTTAAACCTGTTACAGGCGGCCCAGAGCATTGCCGGGGAACTCATGACCTATTCGCCTCTTTCAGTACAGTTGCCGGATACACCCCTTGCGCTGCAGGAGCACATAGTCAAGATGTCGAAGAAACTCGCCCTAATGGTGGCTGGTGTGGCCGCCCAGAAATTCGGAGCCAAACTGGACAGGGAACAGGAGATCCTGGCTAAGATTGCCGATATCGTGATCGAGATATTTGCAATGGAGAGCGGACTTTTAAGGGCGCTGAAAATTATTGATAAACAGGGAGAAGACAAGGCCAATTATCAGATTGCGGCGGTGAAGGTCTATGTGGATGAGATGATACCTAAGATCGAGAACTGGGCCAAACAGGTCATCGCCTATGTGGAAGAAGGGGATATGCTCAGGACGCAGTTGGCCGGTGTGAAAAAGCTGGCCAGGTACCAGCCTATTGACGCGATAAGCCTGAAGAGAAAAATTGCTGATCGTGTGATTGAGCTTGAAGCCTATCCCTTTTAATCCTGAACATATCTGTGTATTACAAAAGAGGGTTTGCGCGTAAGCAGGCCCTCTTTTTTGATGTATAATTGAAAAGTTGTGGTATATTACATGGTGAACCCACAGAGTATGGGACTTTTACCCGCCTTCGCAGAAAGCCCCGTCCGGAAGCGCGGGGAGCTTCACTTTCTGACAATTAAAAGCATCTATAATGCTATGGGATTTAAATGATTAAAGACATTCAAAAATTAAGAAACATCGGTATCAGCGCACACATCGATTCGGGTAAGACCACACTTACCGAGAGGATCCTTTATTATACCAAGCGGATCTTTGCCATTCACGAGGTCAAGGGTAAAGATGGGGTCGGGGCAACTATGGATTCCATGGAATTAGAAAAGGAACGTGGGATCACAATAACCTCGGCCGCTACATACTGTGAGTGGAAGGGGCACAGGATCAATATTATTGACACGCCCGGCCACGTGGATTTTACAATTGAGGTGGAGCGGGCCCTGAGGGTCCTGGACGGGGCCGTTTTGATCCTCTGTGCCGTAGGCGGCGTCCAGTCTCAGTCCCTGACCGTTGACAGGCAGATGAATCGTTACAAGGTCCCGAGGATTGCTTTTATCAACAAATGTGATCGATCAGGGGCCGACCCATTTAGAGTGTGTGACCAGCTTAGAGCGAAATTAAACCATAACACCGTGCTTATGCAGATTCCTATCGGCCTTGAAGCAAAATTTTCCGGTATCGTGGATCTAGTTACCATGAAAGCGGTCTATTTTGAAGGACCCAACGGGGAAGAGGTAAGGGAGGATGAAATTCCTGAAGAGATGCTTGATAAGGCCCAGGCAAAAAGAGAAGAACTCCTCGATGCCGCTTCCATGTTTTCGGATGAACTCATGGAGGCCGTTTTCGAAGAAAGAGTAACGGAAGATGTAATCTATAAGGCTTTAAGAGCAGGAACCCTTTCAAGACAAATGACCCCGGTTTTTTTGGGATCGGCCTATAAGAATATTGGTGTTCAATGCGTATTAGACGGGGTTAACCGTTATCTTCCTTCCCCGACAGAAGTACAAAATGTGGCCCTTGACTCTGATCAGGACGAAAAGGAAATCCTTCTTGAAACCGATCCTGACCTGCCCGTCGTTGCTCTGGCCTTTAAATTGGAGGTCACGCCATACGGGCAGTTGACCTATCTCAGGATATACCAGGGTTCCGTAGGTAAAGGAGACGATCTTGTTGTCACACGTAACAGGAAGAAGATAAAGGTGGGGAGACTGGTCCGTATGCATGCGGACGAGATGGAAGACATTACCAGGGCCTATGCAGGGGATATTATAGCCCTATTCGGTGTAGAGTGCTACTCAGGTGATACATTTACGAACGGCCGGTTGAGCTACAGCATGTCCTCCATGTTTGTGCCGGAACCGGTCATATCACTGACCATTTCACCGGAGGACAATAAGTCCCAGAATAACATGTCCAAGGCCCTGAACAGGTTTATAAGAGAAGACCCCACATTTCGATCGCATGTGGATGCAGAGTCGGGCGAGACCATTATATCGGGCATGGGAGAGCTTCATTTAGATGTATATGTGGAGAGAATGAAAAGGGAGTTCAACGCCCAGGTTGTAACAGGGATTCCCCAGGTGGCATACCGCGAGGCCATCACAAAAAAGGCGTTATTCGATTATACCCACAAGAAGCAGACCGGAGGTGCGGGCCAGTTTGGAAGGGTTGCGGGTTTTATGGAACCTTCCGAGGATGGAACCTATCAATTTGACAATCAGGTAAAGGGAGGTGTGATTCCCACCGAATACCTGCCGGCAGTGGACAAGGGCATGCAGTCCTGCCTCAAGAAGGGACTCGTGTTAGGATTTCCGGTTATCGGCATGAAGGTGACGGTCAACGACGGCAAATCTCACAGTGTTGATTCATCTGAGATGGCATTTACACAGGCAGCCATCGGCGCATACAAGAAGGCATACATGAAAGCCGGACCTGTTATCCTCGAGCCGATTATGAAACTGTCGGTTGAGGGTCCTTCCGAGTTTCAGGGGAATGTAATGGCGTCCATCAACCAGCGAAGGGGCCTGATTGCGAGTGCTACGGAAGACGGAGTGTTTACAAATATCGAGGCCGAAGTGCCCCTGGCGGAGATGTTCGGCTATGCGACAACCCTCAGATCGCTGACGCAGGGAAAGGCGGAATTTACCATGGAATTTTCAAGGTATGCAAAGGTCCCCGAATCCCTGTCAGAGGAACTAAAAAAGGCCGAGAGGGAAAAGTCAAAAGGAGAAAAGGAATCATGAAAGATTTTATTTCATACAGCCCGCTAAAGCTCCTTGAGAAATCTTCGAGAAAAGGTTTGGGTTCGGGAAATCTCGGAGTTCTCATTGCCCGTGCCGGAGTCGGTAAAACCGCCTGCCTTATTAATATTGCTTTTGACAGGATTTTTCGTCAGGGAAAACTTGTTCATATTTCTCTTGAAGAAGGGCCCGAAAAGGTCACTTCCTATTATAATGTCATGTATCATGATCTTGTAAAGGCCCTGGATCTAGCGGATGATTATGATTATTATCGGATGCTTATTGAAAGGAATAGAATGATTTTGGCCTACTTGAATCAGAGCTTTGATACAGAGCGTCTCAGGGCAAACCTCAGGAACCTGGCGGAAAATCTTGATTTCAGGCCTGATGCGCTTATTGTGGACGGCCTTGATTTTCAGAGCGTGGAAAGGACGTTATTTGAAGGTTTCAAGGAAATCGCTGCGGAATTTCAGGTGGAAATATGGCTGTCAGCCCTATCTCATCGACATATTGCCGAGGTGAACGAAAGGGGGATACCGTATCCATGTAATGAACTCGACGACCTTTTTAGCCTAATAATACTGTTTCAGCCTGAATCATCAGGCGTATTTTTAAAGCTGCTTAAGGACCACGATAACCCTACGATCCCGAACACAAGTGTCAGGCTGGATCCGAACACGTTTCTTGCTTTGGATACGAAATAAGGAGTATTTAACATTAATGATATTTTGTTAAAATGATATTCGTGGTCTTCCGGAATGACTCATTTTTTCTTGACAATTTGGGGCATGTCCTATTTAAGGAAAATATCCGTAGAATAATGAGCTACCCCACAGAAAGCTGCGGGCAATTAAATGCTTAGTGATTAAAGATAGGAGGTATAATAATGCGGAAATTTAAGATAGTGACGGCCTTGTTTCTATGCGTGAGTATACTTTGTGTTTTTTGTTCATGTCAGACACCGGCAGGGCGAACTGCAGGTCAGGTGGTTGATGACGGCACAATCACTACCAAAGTAAAGGGAAAGATTTTTAATGATGATTTGGTCAGTGGATTTACCATCTCTGTAAAGACCTTTGAGGGGGAAGTAACCTTGACCGGGGCGGTGGATTCTGAAAAGGCGAGGGAAAGGGCAGGTCAACTGGCCAGTAATACAGTAGGAGTGCGGAAAGTACACAATCTCATCAAAATAAAGCAGTGAAATATGGCCTGGCGCAGTGGTGAGGTTGCAAGTGGACCCGATACAGCTTGAAATAGTTGCACCTATGCTTTCCACACTTGAGATAGGTGGTCGTGGATCCAGCTTTATATTCGGTTATTTGGGATTGAAAAGGAAATATCGCGATTTTTCCGTTAATGAATATCCTGATGACTGGAAGTATGCTGTAGACTATCTATCGGAATGGATCCGGGAGATCTATTCTTTGTATAGACACCGGATTCGAATTCAGGTAATTGATGCACAGTCTCCCTTGGGTGTATGGAAGCAGATACGCTACAGACTTTTCCGTTTTCCCGCCTTTATCGTTAATAAAAAGCGGACATACATTGGGTGGGATTACAAGGAACTGGAAGCATTGATTGACGAATGCATTCACGCTGCGTGAACTAATATGGCCCCCTGCCCGGAAAGTCGAAGGGGCTTTGGGGCTCATGCACCCGGAAAAAGGGCGTCCGTTACCCTGCCTATCATCTCCGTCCCCCTGACCTCTTTTTCAAAGAGGGGGATTTCCCCGCACAGGTTTTCGAAAGACTGATTGACATCCTCCCTATACCGGTCCTGCATTTTAACGCGGTTTAATATGAATTCAGCGGTGTCCTCCCCTATGTCGGACTTGTCGATAGCCTGATTTACAATCACTCCCCCAATCGGTATCCCGAAATCCTCGAACCATCCGATAAAGCGGCGAATCACCGCGATGGGCAGGGATTCAAGAAGGGTAACGAAAAAGAAAGCGCTTTTCTTATCATCCGTCAGGATCGTCCGCATTTGATCAATTCGCTTCCGGAAGGTCGTCAGATAGTCAAGGAGAGGGTCTTCTTCTTCCTCGACCTTCTTTTTTCTAAATGAAAGGCTCAACCGCATGGTTTTGGCCTCATCCCGGCTTTGCATCATCTTGTCCACCCATAGGGTATAGACCTTTGACATGCCCAGAAGTCTTCTGGCATTAGCAGTAGGAGCGGTGTCGAAGACATAAAACTCAAAGGCGTCTTCGAATATAATATTTATCATATTCTCGAACATAGCCGACTCTTCAAAGGCCGGGTTCATGGTGGCAGACTCTATAAAGTCATCTGCCTTTGTTGGGATATCGGCAAATTTTAGAAACCAGCCTATTTTCTCCCGGATCTCCGTCTTTGATTTTTCAATGGTATCCTTTGTGTCTATTTCTTGAACATAAAGGTTTTCGATCCCAGGTATCGACACCGACTTTCCGAAGACGTCGAGCTTAAAGAGGTTTGAAAGGCTGTGCACCGGGTTTGTGGATGCAAGGAGTGTCTTTTTGCCCTGCTTTGCCATCCAGAGTGCCACGGCTGCCGCCACAACCGTCTTGCCAACTCCTCCTTTTCCACCAAAATAGATGTAGCGCATTTCAGGGTGTTCCTTAAAAAAATCCGCCATTGTATTTTTCATGACAACTTCTCCTCAAACATCACTTCTGCTAGTTTTCGAATGGTATCAAGACCTTTTATTTCAGAATCAAATTCGGGCACTCGTGAAAGCACAAGGGAACCGAATTTCTGGTCTATCATATTAAGGGCACCCACCTGCATCTCAATCCTGTTTTTCAGGTATGCCGGTATGTTTTCATTCAACAAGTCCCGGCTAATAACACGGTTAACAATATACCCCGCAAGTGGAACGTCGTATTTGGAAAAAAGTTGGCCGGCTTTTTCAGTGTCTATTATGGTCATTTCTTCGGGATTAATCACAAAGAAGAAGGCGGTCTTTTCAGTATCTGTCATGATCTTGGAGGACTGTCCGATACGCTCTTTTATATACATCAATTCGTTGTATATCTCGTCTGTTTCCGTATCCTCCTCCCGTTGCATGGTGGAAATAGCCTTATCGTATTCGTGCATCTGTTCCCTGAGGGCGGTTATTTTTTCCAGCCAGGCGTCATAGACTGCTGCCATGCTCAAATAATAAAGGGCATGACCAAGTGGCACCAGATCGTAGATATAATAGTCAAAATCCCCTTTCACGACAATATCGACGACTGCATCGAAGATGGCGCTTTCCTCCATGGCAGGTTCCGCTGATGAAGCCTTTATATAGCTGTCTATCTCTTCGGGAATTTTTTTCATGCCGTACATTGAGATAATCTTCTGGCGTATTTCCTCCTGGTAGTCCTGAACCCTTCTATCCGCGTCTACTTCGCATGCAAACAGGTTGGGCATAATCTCAATATTTCCCTTGCCAAAGATATCC
>Ga0307419_10001858_pt1 | contig 10781 bp, 10 predicted proteins | sample SalMarWE160230MG_2_FD_202512 | JGI IMG/M metagenome (GOLD analysis project Ga0307419, IMG submission 202512) | Salt marsh sediment microbial communities from the Plum Island Ecosystem LTER, Massachusetts, United States - WE1602-30 | ecosystem: Environmental > Aquatic > Marine > Intertidal zone... | reverse complement strand
TTTCTAACGTTATGGGTGGAAGGACGCTGCTTATGCATCCCACCCATCAGACATGCGGAGCAGTTCGAAGTTGCATATCCGGGTTTCAAGGGAGTCGTTGCTATCCCGTATGAGCTCTCCTGTGCTGAATCGTCGCGAAAGCAGGATATGAGACCCTCGGAGGTTAAGATCTTCTACTGCTAGGGTTCTCAGTTTTTCCCGGATACGTTTCATGAGACCCACGTATTCTTCCTCCGTTATGATCCCTTCCCTCCATGCGCGCAAGGCATTCACCCCCTCGAAATAGTCACCGTCTTGCGCAGCCAGCATGTCGTCCGGGCCGTTCCAGTATCCCCAGATGATGATATAATTGTGGTCATTCCTCAAAATGGGCCTTCCCCCGGCGGTTGCCAGGTGTTGATGCGTTTCATATCGGCTGTTATCAAAGAGAAACCCCGATATCTCGGTCTGCGACCCGGTCATGTATATTGCCCGCGGGTAGATGCTGGGGACATCCCCCTTGTCCAGTTTTACCGCCAGGGCCACTTCCTCAAAGGGGCTGTTGTAGCCGAACTCAATGATCTCCCGTTCATGTTCCTTGAAGGGATCCATAGCAGGTATGATCCCTACGCGAGACACCTTCCATACCAGGTTGATATTGTCTTTCGTCACGGTATGGAATATTTCATGGAACGCCGAAAGACGCGTCCGTAAGGCCTTTTCCCAGCGTTCGGGCAGGAAGTAGTCGAAGAGTTCGGGGTCTTTCCCTACGACCCAGAGCTCTCCATCGGTGCTCTGGGTGCGACCATAGATATACCCCACCCCGAATATGTTCATGTAATGGAGGTGCGGGGGGAGGACCGTGGGCGTTTCGATGGCGAATCTATCCCGCTGTTTCCTAAGATAATCGCTTCGCTTCTCCTGTCTAACCGCCTTTTCGTGTGCCGGGGTACGGGTGAGGAGTTCGTAATCTACCAGGGAGTATAGGGTGTCCCCTTCCCTGTCTTTCCTGAGTTCTCCGTTCTTTTGGGGTTTTACGATGACGTGGTGCGGTTTTCTATCGAGTACTTCAAATCCGTGCCTCTCTATTCTTTCGTACGCTGATAGGGTGAGCGATCCTATCTGATCTTCATCAATAATTCCCTGTTCACACGCCTGGGCAGCATCAATTCCCTTGATCCATTCGTATATCACGGCGTACAGCCGATGCATGTCAAGCTCGATTTCTACGTGCTTATCGATCTTGGCCTGCATCATGTACTCTTTTCTACCGGTGCGCCAGAGCTCCACCCGCGTTGCGGGGACGAATATCGCCAATGGCCTCTGCGTGAATACCGTGCGCTCTGCCGTCTTCAGGGTATCCCTGAGATCCATAACAAGGGAAAATTCCTCGAATGGGCTGTTGAATTGCGCATCCATAAACTCTGCCTCGCCCGGTATCTCCTGCCCCATACGGTTCCATTTGATGACGATGTCCTTTTGCCTGCCGTTGATCTTTTTCGTCGTTGCCCTGTACAGGCTGCTTGTGCCCGAAAGCCGTTCAGAATGCTGCGCGAACCACTCCTTGTCCGACCAGTGGTTCTCAGGGAAGAGGCAGTCCGTAAAGGGGAGGCCTGGTTCGGTGATGTAGAGATCTCCCTCGTCCCCCAGGCTAAAATGGGTGTATGTTATGCCCAGAATACGAATCTTTTCTGTTTCGGTATGCACGGAAGTTTCCAGATCCTTCATCACAGCTCTCATAGATCGATTAATCGGATAACTTTCTCTTTATATTATACGCATTTTTCATATTAATTGTTATTTTTTCTTGCGGCTCTTCTTTTTTGTACTGGCTTTCTTTTTTGCGCGAGGCTTCTTCGTGCCGGGCAATATGCCGGTCAACGTCCCAAGAATTGCGAGGATTAAGGAGCCGATAAAAAAGAATACTATATAGGTATTGCGAAACGACATGGCAGCCTCATATTTTACCTGATTTGCTTCAGTGCCAGCGGTAAGAAACACAAAGATAACACCCATTACAATGTAGCTCACAAGAAATATAATTACAAACCACATGAGACCAAAGATGAGCTTTTTTGTCATAGTATTTCCTTTCCCTGTGACGGTATGACCTAACGCTAAAGATCGGTTGGCGGCGGAAGCAGGCCGCAGAGCGGCCGGCTGCAGACGCTCAACTGTCTCCCTTGGTTAGCGATCTTATATCTTGCATTTCTTGGGGTCGCCCTTTAACGTAGGGCGCAGACGTCGCATTTCCTCGATGAAGTGCCTGAGAACACCCCAGTACTCATCGCTTTTGTCGAGATCCTCCCAGAATTTTTTGCTATCCCAACACTGGATGGCATCCCATGAGAACATATGACAAGCAACTTCCCTTCTCATGAACCCCGAGTATGTGAGGATAGCGATCGTCTCGAAAAAACCAGCATAGTCCGTTCTGAGCTTGTGGTCGAGTTTGGCTACTTTCGGGTTTTCGTCGACTAACATGCGGCGGACTTGCTGAAAGGAAGGATTGTCAACAATGCGTTTCTCCAACGCCAGATACAACTCTACTCGCTTCTGCTGTCCTTGGCGTCTGTATTCATTGACGCTGATAATCACGGTTACGAGCGCGATGATACCCCCAGCGAAAAGCGCGATTTCATTTAGGATGTTGATCCATTCTGGCATGCTTTACCTCCACCGCTAACCCTAGATTATAAGATTATACTGCTTATAAGCAGCTTTATTGTGCTGCAAAACGGGATTTACATTGGAATTATGAAATGAATTCAATGGGTTTGTCAAGAATAGTTGTGATGCCGAAATTGGTGAATACTACAACCGTGTTTTTAAGGCGGATTATAGTTTTCCCCCGATGTACAGGTTAGCGATGCCTCCGGTGAGCTTTTGATAACGAACGGCAGAGAAGCCTGCTTGCTTCATCGCGGCCATCACATCATTTTCTTCAGAAAAGGCCATGATGGATGCGTGCAGGTAGCGGTAGACTTCCTTGTGCCCGGACATAAGCCCCCCTGCCCAGGGTATGAAGTGTGAGAGATACCACTGATATATATCCTTGAACACGGGAAGGATAGGTCTGCCGAACTCCAGGATCACCAATTTTCCTCCCCCCTTTAGAACCCGGAACAGCTCCTCGATCCCTGTGCGGGGGTCTGCCAAATTCCTGATCCCAAAGCCGACAATTGCACAATCGAAGGTCCCATTCCGAAAGGGGAGTCCCTCGGCATCACCGCATAGCGGCGTGATCGTACCTTCCTTTGCCCCCTTTCTCCCCCTCTCCAACATCACGGGGGAGAAGTCGAGGGCCACTACCTTCGCCCCGGGCCAGCGGCGCAGGACACCCCTGCCCAGCCGCATGGTCCCAGCACAGGCATCCAGCACAAGCCCCGGGCCTGAAAACCCCAGGGCCTTGACTGCCTCGTGCCGCCACCACGCATCCAGGCCGAAGCTGAGCAGGGTGTTCAGCAGGTCATAACTTTGTGCAATGGAAGCGAAGCTGCGGCGGACGTACTCCCTTTTTTCCATTAGGGGGGTTACGGTCCCTCGGCGATCCTCTTTCGCAGCTCCAGGCACATCTGGGGGGCGTCGATCTCCACGGGGCAACGCACCTTGCAGCGCCCGCAACTGAGGCAGGAGTAGGTCAAGGGGGCGGCCTTGGCGAGATCACCGGTGACAAAGGCAGTCCAGATGGCACCGATGCCGCCGAAGTACTTGTCGCCGAAGCGACCGGCGGTCACGGCGAAGAGGGGGCATTCGTAGAGACAGCCGCCGCATCGCAGGCAGTAGAGGGCCTCCCGAAAGACGGGGTCTTGGGCGAGCCGGCTGCGACCGGCATCCAGAAAGATCACATACATCTCCTTGGGGCCGTGGGCACCGTAGGTGGTGACCTTCTCGATATCGCCGGTCTTGCTGGGGCCGGAGACGAGGTTCACATAGGCGGGGACCGTATAGCCGGCGAACCTCCAGGTCACCTCCGCCACCTTAAAGGCATCCTCGATGGTCGGGACCACCTTTTCCATCCCCACGAGGGCGATGTAGACAGGGGGGGCGGTGCTGGACAGGCGGATATTGCCCTCGTTCTCTATCTGAAAGAGTGTGCCGGTGTCCGCTGCCACCACGTTGGCCCCGCTCATTCCTATCTGGGCGCGAAAGAATTTATCACGCAGGATCCCCCTCACCGTTGCTACCTCGGCCTGGATATCGGGGGGGATGTTCTTGCCGGTAACCTGGCTCAGCAGTCGGGCGACCTCCTCCTTGGGGACATGGATCGCCGGGGCAAGGAGGTGCATGGGCTTGATACCCAGCAGCTGGATGATATATTCTCCCAGGTCGGTCTCGTAGACCTCGTTGCCCCGCTCTTCGAGATGTTCCCGCAGATCAATCTCTTCCCCGGTCAGGCTTTTCCCCTTGACGATGAGTTTGCCCGAGCCCACGATCCCGTCGATGATCTCCAGGGCCTCAGCAGGGGTGCGGGCCACAAAGGCCTGGCCTTTGTTCTCGCGGATGGCCTCGCATGCCCCCTCTACCAGTTCCTCCATCTGGGAGATGGATTGCTTCTTGATCTCCCTGACCTCCTCGGCCAACTTCAGGGTATGGGGGAATCGCTTGAGGGCCTCATCGACATTTTTGCGGTAGCTCGCAATAGCCCGTTCCAGGGCTATGCTGATCTGCGGATCATGGGCGGCTTCTTGTAACCTCTTTTTGTATGCCTTGAGCTTGGACATCCTATCCCTCCGGCAGGGCGTCGCGGAGTAGCTGGGCCATATCCATGACCTGCACCCCTTCGGCCTTCAGTTCTTTGACCCCCTCCCTGAGCTGGATGAGACACCCGGGACAGGAGGTACAGATGACCGAGGCCCCGGTCGCCAGGAGTTCCTTTACCCTGTTGACGGCCAGGATATGGCTTATCTCAGGGAAGATCACCTCGAATCCCCCTCCACCCCCGCAGCAGGTGGACCACTCCTCTTTGTTGCGTTCGACCTCGGCAAACTCCACCCCTTCGATAGAGCGCAGGATCTCCCGGGGCGCCTCAGTCAGGCCGAGGTTTCTGGACAGGACGCAGGGGTCGTGGTAGGTGACGGTGACCTCCTGGGGAAGACGGAACTGCATCCCTCCTTTTATCTTCTCCCAGACTATCTCCATGAAGTGGCGTACCTCTACCTCCCATCCCTTCAGGAAGCGGGGAAAGAGCTCCCGCAAGGCATAGGTGCAGGAAGGGACCATCCCGATGAGTCTCAGAATTCCCCTTTCTTGCAATTGCCTCTGTGTTTCGAAAGCCCGGGCACCGAATTCCTCCTGGAAACCGGCATAGTAGAGGGGGGCGGCACAACAGGGTTCCTCTTCAGCGAGATAGCCGAACGCTATATCCATTCCTTGCAGCACCTCGACGGCATTGCGCAGGGGGTTGCCGGAGAGGCGGGCGCGGTGGGTGAGCTTGCCGTAGAGCTCTCCCAGGTTGATCCCCAGTTTATTCAGAAACGAGGTCATACCCAGGGTCTGTTCCCAGGGCAGGCCCCGCTTGTCCAGGGCCCTCACCGCTGAGAGGGTGGCCTCGGCCCCGCCCAGGAACTGATATCCGCAGCCGGCGAACAATAGCGTTTCCTTCTGGGAAGGGAGTCCCAAGCCTGAGGCCCACTTGGCCTTGGAGGAGGCGCCGAAGATGTTCCCTTTGGTGAGGATATTGTTCCTGAGCAGGAGCAACCCCTCAGGGACAAGCCTTTCCCGTTTTATCGGCATACGAATCCCTTCTGCTGATTTTGTGAAAGACTACCATAACGTTCAGGATAGGAAGGAGTCAAGCCCTTTGCAAGTGAGGATGGGGTAGGCCTACTGAAATGCTTTTGTTTGGATTTTTCCGTATTGTCCGCATCTCCGGCAGGAGGATCGTCCCGGAGAGGACAGAGTTCTCCTACTTGGCCGCGGTCATCAACGCTTCGGGCAATGTCTCTCCCCTCTCTACCAGATAGTCTTTATACTCTTGGTAGTTGGGCTGCACCCACATCGGCGTGCCAAAGATCTCATGCGTCATGATATTAAAGGCTACTTTGGTAATGTAATATCGATGGTGACGCCTCAAAATCGGATTGGGAGAGAATAGCTTCCATAACTCCCGCGGCCGCCAATAGTAGCGTCTCATGATATCTTTATAAATAAGGTTCACCTGCTCCAGGTGATCCGCCTCTTTGGTCGCCATAACAGCGTGGATATAGTCGAAATTACGGTAATTCCAGTCCTCAATCCTTCCCAATTCCTTCATTTGATAAAAAAACGGAGTTCCGGGGAGGGGAGTGATCAGGTTGAGGCCGAAATGATCCACGTATTTCCCGAAAAATTTTAAAAAGGCCTCACGATCTTCTTCTTTTTCTTCCCAGTGACCGATGAGCAGGGTCGCCATGACCATCAGCCCATGTTTCTTAAGAAGCTCCATGGCCTTTCGGGACTGTTCTGTTGACTGGCGTTTTTGGATGTCTTTGAGCACAGAGTCCGAATGATATTCGAGTCCCATCATAAATTGATAGACACCCGCCTCTCGATAACCATCCAAGAGGTCTTCATCCCTGATAACGAGATCAGCTCGGGATTGCAGCCAGAAGTGCTGATTCGTCTTTCGCTTGAGCATCTCCTCAATGAAGCCGATTCCCTGTTCCTTCTTGACGTTAAAGGTGTTGTCGCCCACATAGAAAATATGCCGATTGTATTTCTCTTTCAGGAGTTCGAGTTCATCAGCGATCAGTTTGGGACTCCGATTCCTCCAGGTCCGTTTATAAAAGGCCGATTCTGAGCAGAAGGTACAATCCCACGTACATCCCCTGGAAAAATTGACCACCAGGCTCCTCTGTCCTTCGGATGGGAGCTCTACAAAGGGATGCTCCATCTTGGCCAGGTGATAAGCAGGCATCGGCAGGGTATCGAGATCCTCGATAAAGGGACGATCTCCGGTATAGAAAAAATCCCCTTTTTTATTGAGATAGGCGAGACCCAAGACCGTGGAGAGGTCTTTCTTTTTCTCAATAGCCCTCAGGAATTCCGTCAGCGTCACCTCTCCCTCGCCGACGCAGATGTAATCAACGGCAGGGCAATCCCTAAGCGTTTCCTCTGCCGTAAAGGAAGGATGTTCCCCCCCCATGATGATGATCGATTGCGGGCTGGCGGCCTTGATGAGATTGGCTGCGTTCATGCCGTCATAGATGAAGGCCGTGCAGTTCACGGAGATGCCGATCACCTCCGGCTTTTCCTTCCGGACCTTTTCCTCCAGATCGCCCCATGGGTTATCATTGAGCGTGCAGTCCATGTAATCGATATCGAATCCTTCCCGTTCTACGTAGGCCAATATTTGAAGACATCCCGGGGAGGGTGTCCAGGCCCTCAGAATGGTCCAGATCTTATGGGGTGGATCGACTAACAAAAACCTCATCCTTATAATCTCCTTATGGGTGAATCTGTTGTTCTTTCTTTAAGCGCCATATGAGCAGTTTTTTAAGAAGGGACTTGATAACGGGGATACGAAAAATAACATGGGATGTGGGGATGTCAAAGATCTCTCCTGAAATGAGCATATCAGCGAAGTTTTTTACCTTTTGGGCGGCCTTTTTGAGTTCCTCCTCGTTCATTACCGCCACCTTTTTTAAAACCCCGTCACAGTACTGACACTGGGCACAAGTGGTCTGATTACAGTCTTTTACCTTAAAATGTTCAAGAAAGCCGTTGAGCTTATTGTTGTCAATCTGAATGAGTTCTCGGACCTCTAGGTCGAATACATCCCCTAATTCAGAGACCTTCATGATGTTGACATGTTCGGGTTTGATAAAATACTCCAGATGGACAGGGGTGAACGCCCCCTTCCGTGGGAGGGTAAAGAGATCCAAGAGGTTTCCATCGTAACGCCGATTTTCATAGGCCTGAACATGTTCGATCAGAAGGGGAGTCCGTTTAAACCGTTCTGTGATTTTGAAACTATCGTAGCCCACATCCTCATAGGCGGAGACATCCTCGGGCCTGATCCAGGGGGATTTCAGGAGTTCTACCGGATCCGTCAATTTTCTATAGAGGCAAAGATACCCTGGATACTGGAGATAGCAGTAATCGTCTTGCTCCCCTTCCCTGGAGGCGTGGCCGTCGTGATTGACGTGTTCGTAATTATACGGACACTGCCAGAGACAGATGTTGTTCAGGATCAGCTCTAAGTTGCACCCCACCGCCTTCTTGATCGCCTCTAAGGTCTTGAATTCCCGATTGATGTGCTCATCGATGATGATCTCCTCAACACCCATCGCTTCGTATTGCTGGGCCTTGCGAACGGTATTGACCCGGGCCGTGGTGGAGACCTTGACCTTGAGCCTGGGGAAGCGTTCCCTGACAAGATCGATGAGGTATGGCATGCCGACGGTGACTGAGTCGGAGCCGGATTGATCGATCCATTCCAGAAGCTCGATCAGCTGCCCGTATCCCTTTTTGGAGTATTGGAGGTTTCCAAGACAGGGGGCGTTCAGCAGGTAACTAAACCCCAACCCCCTTGCATGACAGGCCTGTATGTATTGTTGCACATCATCGCGATCCACTTGCGGCAAGACAAAGCCGGGGCGCGCCCCTCCCACGATATCGAAGGGAAGCTTGCCAAAGAGGGCGTCCACCGATGTCCCCTTTACTGCGTCAAGAAATGCAATATCCCAGTTAGCTCCCACCCGCAGTTTCATGGTATCGTTACTGTAACAATCGGCATGTCATTTTGCAAGCAATCCCGCGCGCCGGTAAAGTCCTCATTTGAAAATTAACACGAGATGGCGAAGTAGGTTTCTCGGCAGCCACAACGCCGCTACTCAACCGCGCGGCTTTTTGCGCTCCGGTGTATCAGAATGTTATGGAGATTTATTATAAACCTGTACAAAAAACCTTTGAAAATCAACTTTTTCAAAGGAGTCCATTAGGTATTTTAGCTTTTTTGTATACATTTTTCGATCTTTAGCATTGAGGTAGAAAATTGTTGAAAAATATTTCAGATCTCCATTATATGCATACCCAAAAAAAGACATCCAAGCAGAAAATAAACACACCATTCTTGGTGACGAAGACTCCTTTATTTCTTCAGGAGATGGTCCTTTATATGTTATTAAGCTCCCATCTGTATTCCAACAATCTTCAAAAATAAATGGATAATGGTTTTCAAACAAATAATCCCATAATTCCTTGACCGCAGCGACAGGGGTTCTATCTTGATATGCTATATCTAAGCTATTCTTAATTTCCTCCAGCAATGAGTTCAAATCTTCAATCCGATCAGATAAATATTGCACTGTTATTGTAATCTTTTTGCCTTGTGATATGTCTTCAGCCTTCTGACCCGCTTGCTTGAAGTAGGTATTATTTACAATCAAATCATTATGAATTAAGCAATTTCTACGTGCAAACATTTCAAGTATTCTTTCCCAGCGCTCATTCCCACGATCAACTTCAATACCCGTAAGTTTGGCAAGCTTTCTAATTTTTGTTTTGTTGTCTCCAGATGCCACTTTATCTAAATACGACTCTATTATATATTCATCAAACCCTTTTGATCTAATCGCTTCTCTGCCCTTTTTTAGAATTTTCTGATCGAACTTTTGAAGCATAAATTCATATATTTCGTCAGGTTTAGCATAAACATACTCTCGCACGGTATCTACAATAGCGGCTTCGAAATAACTGACAGCTATCGCCAATAGACTCTCAAAAAATAGAGGATCATCAATTGTTGATATGATGTTACTTATTCCTTTAAGCTTTTCAATCTTAGATGATAAATGACGTACCAAATTATCCTTTACAAGAAGATTTGGTTTTGTGAACATAATTGCCTCTTGCCTAATGATATTCAATATTCATAATAACGTTAAAGCAGTTGGGGCCATAGCCTTTTACCAAATAACCTCTCAGGGTATAGGCCAATTACCGCTTTTTTCACCAAGAGCCTCGATGTTACAGAGTTCTTATATAAAAGATACTCTACGATTTCTGTTTCCGGAGATTTGCCTTTGAAAAAGGCATCTGACCTCATTAAAACATCAACGGTTCTGCCCTCGTACCCCTGAGACTTTGCCTTAGGATGAACTCCAAACTTAGATTTACCAAAATCTACTATACCACGCCTCCTATACGGCAATGTGCGAGACTTCATTGGATAGAAAAACCAAATATCAAAGTCCTTTACGCCGTTTTTTCTATCCAGATAATGGAGAGCACTACCTTGACATAGCGCAACCAGTACCTCTTTTCCGTTATATTCATTATACGAAGGATTCCTTATGTAAAAGTAATGCACATCACTCTTCGCTAACTTCAAGAGTTTCTTTAGATCAGATTTCGTTATTACTTCCAGTGACCTTTCCATCATAAGCTCTAACGCTGAGCTTACCGGTTGGTGCGTAGCGCCAGCGGAGCACCAGTCCGAGTGAAGCGCGATGTTGGCATTGATCATAACTCGATCTTGTTCAGCGAAATTGACAGTTCGTATTCGTACAGTTCAACGTCGCTGATTCGAGATGTCGCGAGACGCAAATCCTCAGAGATGCTCCGCGCAATGATCATGCCCTTTACCTTTTGCCCCGGTTCTGCTAGGTTCTGTTCAATCCACCCCATGTACCGCAATAGCTGACCTATGGCGCGATCGTATCCCTTGGACACTTTGAGTTCGATCACGACGAAATCACTCTCGTTTTCCACGGCCAGAATGTCAATGCGACGGTTTCCAACAGGGAACTCGATACCCGTAATATCCCCGTCCTGATATACGCTTAGAGTCGAACGAATGACGTTGAGATTGTTGGCTA
>Ga0307419_10001848_pt1 | contig 10825 bp, 6 predicted proteins | sample SalMarWE160230MG_2_FD_202512 | JGI IMG/M metagenome (GOLD analysis project Ga0307419, IMG submission 202512) | Salt marsh sediment microbial communities from the Plum Island Ecosystem LTER, Massachusetts, United States - WE1602-30 | ecosystem: Environmental > Aquatic > Marine > Intertidal zone >... | reverse complement strand
TTGGTGGCTTAGTGGTTATTGGTTCTTTAGTAAATAGACGCCTTACTGATCTTGTTGAAAAACAGAAACCATCGGATGAGCTTCTGGAAGTAATTAAAGTTCTTCAAGAAGGTTCAAAAGAAGACAGAAGATTAATGCTCTCGTCTCTTCAGAAAAATACCCAATCTTTAAATGAAAGACTTGATAATGCTGCCAGACTAATAGGCCAGGTGCAAAGAAATGTTGGAGAGATGAGTGAAATTGGTCGAGGAATGAAAGATCTACAAGAATTTTTGAGAAGCCCCAAGATTCGAGGAAATGTGGGAGAACAGGTTTTAAAAGAACTTTTGGGACAAATTCTTCCAAAACAATCTTTCAATCTTCAATACACTTTTAAATCTGGAGAGAAAGTTGATGCAGCTATAAAAACAGCCGCTGGTATTATTCCAATTGATTCCAAATTCCCAATGGAGAATTTTAGAAAAATGACTTCAGCTGAAACAGAAAAGGAAAAGAAAATTCACAGCAAACAATTTGAAAGAGATGTCAAGAAGCACATTGACAATATTTCCAAAAAATACATTTTGACAGAAGAGGGAACAATTGATTATGCCTTAATGTATATTCCTTCAGAGTCTGTTTACTATGAAACAGTTAATAGCCCAACTCTTTTTGAATATGCTAGTACCAAAAGGATTTTGCCGGTTTCACCAACCACTTTCTATGCCTATCTTCGAGCTATTCTAATGAGCTTTGAAGGCCAAAAGATAGAAAAGAGAGCTCGAGAAATCTTGGCATCCATAAGGGCTATCCAGAAAGATTACAACAAGGTGGAAGATAATGTCTCAAAACTTCAAAAGCATTTAAACAATGCTTACAATATGATGGGTAATGTTTTAACTTCCTTTACTCAATTGGGCCGCAAGATTACTTCTACTCAAAGTTTAGGTCATGGAGTTAAAGAAGAAGCCAAGAAATTAAAAAAGTAGAACAGTGTGGTGTAAAGAAAAAAATGGTGGGCCACCACACAAACCCTAAAACTTAAATCCGAGGAAAGAATAAAGCCATGCTAATGCTAGGCTGGCAATTATAAGTACAGCCATGTATTTCATGTCGTATTTTTCCTCAGGACTTTGTGCATGGCACAATTGATATATGACAAACATTAGCAGTGCCACAGTAATCAAGGCCATAGCAACAGGAATGATGATGTTTTCTGGTTTCATTCTTTCCCCTTTCTATTTCAAAAAAAGTATTTCAAAATAATGTTGGCAATAATGTCCCCAAAAACGAGGAGCAAAAGCCAAGCGACTATGAGAATAAAAGGGACACTTTGAAGCATGATTCTACGAGAACGTAATACTTCAAGGTTAATTGCTTTAAATGAAATGAAAAGCAAAGGGAAAAACCCAATTGTTATTATTGCAGCAAAAAGAACGATCCAAAACTTCATTGTAATGAAATTCATTTTCATCTCCTTTCCCCATTAATTGTTAATTTGCGGACGGACGCTATTATAGTACTATAGGCAATACTAGGCAACTTTGCTTTCATATTTTCTGGTAGAATCTAGTGCATGTCTGGAAAAGATAAAAAGAAATTAAATAAAGAACAACAAGAAGCAATCAAGCATGAGAGAGGTCCACTTCTAATTATTGCCGGAGCAGGAACTGGAAAGACAACTGTTATTACCGAAAGAATTAAGTATTTAATTCTTTCTAAAAAGGTAAAACCTTCAGAAATACTGGCTCTTACTTTTACAGAAAAAGCAGCCCGAGAGATGGAAGAAAGAGTTGATGTAGCCATGCCATATGGATATACCCAAATGTGGATTTCAACTTTCCACGCTTTCTGTGACAGGATTTTAAGACAAGAGGCTCTTCATATTGGCCTTGATCCAAAATTTAAACTAACGACAGAAGCAACTGCTATCCAATTTATTCGTAATAATTTGTTTGCTTTTGATTTGAATTACTTTAGGCCCCTAGGGAATCCAACAAAATTTGTTTCTGGCATGTTACACCACTTTTCTCGACTTCAAGATGAGGATGTTTCTCCCCAGGAATATTTAAAGTATGCAGAGAAATTAAAAAGAAAGAAGAAAAAAACTAAAGAAGAAAAGATGGAAGCAGAGAAAACAATGGAATTGGCAAAGGCATATAGAACTTATGACGAATTAAAAATAAAAGAAGGATTTATGGACTTTGGGGATTTAATTGTCAAAACACTAGCCCTTTTCAGACAAAGACCAAACATTTTATCTTTATATCAAAAACAATTTAAATATGTTCTTGTCGATGAATTTCAAGATACAAACTATGCCCAGAACGAGTTGGCCATTCTTTTAGCAGGAAAAAGTAAAAACATAACTGTTACTGGAGATGATGATCAATCAATTTATCGGTTTAGAGGTGCAGCCGTTTCAAATATTATTCATTTTAAAAAGACTTATCCAAGAGCGAAAATGGTTGTTCTCATTAAAAATTATCGCTCAACCCAAGAAATATTAGATAGAGCCTATGATCTTATCCAACACAATAATCCGGACAGACTTGAAGCAGTTGAGAAGATTGATAAGAGACTCACTTCTGAGAGGAAATTAGAAGGAGAAGATATTCAATTTATTCATGCGGATAGGGTGGAAAATGAAGCAGACCTTGTTGCTAAGAAGATTACAGAACTAATTAAAGGTGGGGAATATGACTATAAGGATTTTGCTGTTCTAGCCCGGGCAAATAATCATGCAGATCCTTTTATTAGAGCCTTTTCAAGGCATGGGTTACCCTATCAATTTTTAGGGCCTGGAAGACTTTTTAAACAAGCTGAAGTAGTGGATTTAATTTCCTATCTTAAAGTTCTATATAACTTTGAAGATTCAGTTGCTTTCTACAGACTTTTAACAATCGACTATTTTAAAATTCTTGCAAGAGATTTGGTAGTGATTGGAAATTATGCAAGACGTTTTAATCTCTCCATTTTTGAAACTTGCGAAAAGATTGATGATGTTTATGTCACCACTGAAACAAAAAGAAAGGTAAAGAAAATAATTTCCATCATTCATTCTCATTTAAAACTAATGAAGAGAGAAACAGCCGGACAACTTCTTTATTATTTCTTAGAAGAAACTGGATTACTACAAAGGCTTATTAATGTTGAGGCCCCTGAAGCAGATAAAAAGGCTCAAAATGTTTCCAAATTCTTTGACAGATTAAAAACATATGAAGTGGATCATGAGGATGCAACTGTACCTGCCGTGGTCGATTGGATTGATTTATCAAGTGAATTAGGCGAATCACCATTAGCTGTTGATATTGATTGGACAGAAATTAATGCGATCAATATTTTAACGGCCCATTCAAGTAAAGGCTTGGAGTTTCCGGTAGTTTTCCTAGTCAATTTAGTGGGGCAAAGATTTCCAACCATTCAAAGACGGGAGCAAATTCCTATTCCTGAGAAATTAATAAAAGAGATTCTTCCGGTTGGTGATTATCACATCGAAGAAGAGAGAAGACTTTTCTATGTTGGTCTAACAAGAGCTCAAGATTTAGTTTTTCTAACGGCTGCTAATTATTATGGTGAGGGAAAAAGAGAAAAAAGACTCTCCCCTTTTATCTTTGAAACACTGGGGGATTTGGCTGTTTCGGCAGAAATAGGGGAAGAGGAACATCAACAGCTTTCATTTTTAGATTACACACCAATTTCCTCAAAAGAACCAAAATCTTTAATTAAAAAAGAAAAAGAAAGAAAGATTCACATCGATTATCTTTCATATTCCCAAATTGAAACATTTAAAACTTGTCCTCTTCATTACAAATTAAGATATATTCTTAAAATTCCAACACCGCCAAGTGCCCCATTAAGTTTTGGAAGTTCTATTCATGCTGCCCTCAAAGATTTTTACCTTCTAGTTAAAAGTGGGAAGAAGCCAACAAGAGGTTTAATTCTTAAGGCCCTTGAAGAAAATTGGATGAAGGAAGGGTATAAAAGTAAATCTTATGAGAAAAGAATGTTAGAAAGAGGAGAAAAATATCTTTCTGATTATTTAAAGAGGGAATTTAATCCAAAAGTTAAACCACTTGCCTTAGAACAACCCTTCGTTGTTCCATTAGTAGGGAAAAGAAGATTAAAAATTGGTGGTAAGATCGATCGAGTTGATAGACTTCCTGGTGGCAAGATCGAAATTATTGATTACAAGACAGGAGCCAATGTGCCAACCCAAAGGCAGGTAGACCATGATTTACAACTTACTTTCTATGCCTTAGCAGCTTCTAGTATTAGAGAAGAGCCTTTTAATAAAAAACCAGAAGATATCAAATTAACTCTTTATTATTTTGACAATCAAAAGAAAATTTCAACAACAAGAACAAGAAAGCAATTAGAAGAAGCAAAAAAGGAAATATTTGAATGGAGAGAGGAGATAGAGAATTCCGACTTTCATTGTTCTGGTCATATATTTTGTGAATCCTGTGAATACGCATTACTTTGTAGGGCGGACAGAGGATAGTCTTTTCTGAACAGCTTCACTTTTTAATTCTCTTAGAGCGTCAGCAGTAATCCAACGAGCCGCTTTTGAATCAATTTTTTGAATTTCTTTTGATAACTTTATGGCCTCCTTGTTTAAGTTTTTATTTCTTTTACCAATTTGTCTAATGGCCCAATTAACTGCTTTTTTGACATAATTTCTTTCATCAGTAGACTCTCTTTTAATGGTGGGGAAGAATCTCATCAGTTTTGCATCAGAAGCTTCTTTATCATGAACAGATAGAGTTGCCATTAAAACAAATCCAGCTCTTTTAACAAATTCTTCTTTTCTTTTACTCCAGGCAAAAGCTTTTTTATATGCATATGGAGTTTTATCAAATAATCTACTACAAACCTGATCACAAACATCCCAAGAATCAAAATCTTTTACCCATGACTCCATTTGTCTTTCAGTTACTTTATCTATTTCATCAACCATAGCTGCTAGTATTTTTCCTTCATGAATGCCAGATTTCCAAAGCTTTTGGGCCAGTTGATGGTTTCTACCGGCCTCTTTTGCTATCTTAGTCATTCGAGGAATAGAAAGACCCATTAATTTATCTTTGGATCTTATGCCGAAGTACGCTATTCTTTTAACAGCGTTGGGATTCGAAAATTTCTTTAATTCTCTTATAATTTCTTTGTATTTCTTTTCCATTTAAAGATTTGACTAATGAATATTTTAGTGAAACACCCAGGATATTCAAGCCCTTCTCCGCCGAATGATTTCTTAAAGTGAGTAAAACCGGCCCATTTTTTATTTGGAAATCTTTCGTCATAGATACCTTCAAAGTCAAAAATCTTGGCCCCAGATTTTTTTGCCCAAAGAATTCCTTCCCAAACGATTTTGTATTGAGCTAATTCTTTGCGACCTTTTCGACCAGAAAAAGCTTGCCAGTAATAAGCAATTTTATCTCCCAGAAGAAAGATAGCCCCAGCAGAACCACTCTTTGTCATCAAGAAAAGAGCATTTTTACCAAAGGTTCTTTTAAGAATTTTTAATCGAGAAGGGGGAGTAATATATCGTTTTCTTCCTACAGCTTTTTTCCATGAATTATAAAAAGTTGTAATGTCTTCAGGTTTTGCGACAATCAATTTCTCAGTTTTGCGCAAAGCATATCTAGTATCTTTTTTGAATTGCTTCAATAATTTTTCGCGACTGATTGTTAAATCAAGAATTAGGGTTTTACTTGGAAGGAAAGGGGAATTGATTAATCTAAAATTATTTCTTTTTAAATATTTAGCATCCATTCTTGTTTTTGGTTCAATAATTAGTTGAAAAGCATAATGTTTTTTAACAAGATTCTTGATTTTTTTGAGGGGAATTGTTTCTGGTCTTTGGATTTTAATAACAGAGCCAATTAAGGGGATCCTTTTTATAAAACAGTTGACGCCGTTTAATTTTTCAACTTGCCAACCAGTTTTGCGTAGATATTTTGCATATCTAGGAGTTTGTCTTATATCAAGCATGTTTTAGAATTTTGGTTGAGCAAAAAATAACTTTGTTCGAAGACGGAGAATAACCCAGCGGAGATTTTCAGCAATTCGGTATAGGTAGTAAAGGGGACTTGTAACTAGGTCCCAGGTTCCCAAAAATTCAACCACTTTTGGATTGTAACCCTCTTTGAAGCGGGTGAACCCCTTTCCCGGTTCCCTACCCCACAAATCAAAAGTTTTAAGGCCTAATTTTTTCCCATACTTTATGGCTTCCCACATCATTAAGTTATTGGCCATCACTTTTTTATGTTTATCAGTTGAAGCCCCATATGGATAATAAAGAAAATCTTTCCAGACAAAAACAACCCAGGTAGCAATGATTTCTTTCTTGTATTTAGCTACCAGTAATCTGGCAATTGGCTCTTTGGCCATATCTTTGTGTAATATTTTCCACATTAGACGGTGATACTTTTCGCTATGAGCATAGAAACCTTGTCTTTCAACTGTTTCTCTTGTTAATGAGATATATTTCTCAAAGGCTTTATCAGAATTATCTTCAGTAACGGTCACTCCTCTTCGTTCGGCCAGGCGGATGTTGTAGCGTGTCTTAGATTGAAAACCCTTTAAAAGTTCTTCTTCTGATTTAGTGAGATCAATCCAGAAAGTGGTGGGAGTGAAAAGAGTTTTTCCAGGAACGGCCCCATTTCCTTTTAAAAGATTAACTGTTTTTTTATCCGAAACAATATTGGGTTCTAATTTGATAAAGATTAATTTTTCTTGTTTAGCTAATTTTTTAAGATCCTCAAGAATTTTTTTGGTAGGCTTAGGACCTTTAATAAACATGGCAATCTTAAAAGGGGTGAAAGGAATTTTATGAAGGGTTAATTGGCCATGATTTGTTCGTACTACTTCATTTCCCCACTTTTTTCTAAATTCTCCCCATTCCCAAGTCTGTAATGGGTGGCTAGCAATCTTATTTGTTTTTTGGAGATTCATTTATCTACTTGATTAATAGTTTCTAATAAATCTTCCGGTATATCAATGATAAAGCGACTGGGCGGGTTTGCAGTTTTCTGTCCGAAGTACAATCTTCTGTTTGCATAAGTTAAGTATAAAAGTTCTTTTGCTCGTGTCATGCCAACATAAGCAAGACGTCTTTCTTCTTCAAGTTCATCAGCATCCCACAAACTTCTTGAATGAGGAAAAATTCCTTCTTCCATACCAACCACAAAGATTATTGGGAATTCTAAGCCTTTGGCAGCATGAAGGGTCATTAGAGATATTTTTCCATTAGTTCCTGATCCTAAAGCTTTAACAACGCCTTTTTCGTCCTGCTCAGCTTCAACTAAAGCGACATTTTCCAGAAAATCATTTATGTCAGGAAACTCAGTGGCAACACTTCTTAACTCCTTAATGTTTTCAAGGCGCATGATATTTTCCTCAGATTCTCTTTTGTATTTTGCTAAATAATCAGTTCTTTGAATAACTCCGTCTAGGAGATCAAGGGTGGAGTATTTTTTAAGATCTTTAATATCACTAGAAAATTCTTGAAACTTTTCAAATCTCCTTTTCCCTATTTTCAAGGCTCTGTTTTTAGAAACTCTGTCTTTTGGGTTAACAATAAGTTTGAGATATGACAAAACATCTTTTATCTCAGCTCGGTCATAGAAGCGAACACCTCTGATAAGGGCATAGGGAATCCCCTCATGGAGAAAAGCTTCTTCAAGAACTCGGGATTGGGCATTGGTTCGATAAAGAATGGCAATATCTTTTAATTTGTATTTTTTGGAAATTAATCTTTTTGTTTCATTAACAATCAGAGAAGCTTCATCAAGTCCGCTTTTGGCTCGGTATATTTTAATTTTTTCGCCATCACCTTTTTTTGTCCAGAGTTTTAGTATTGGGTGACTTGTATTTCTGGCAATAACTGAATTGGCCGCTGAAAGAATATTTTGAGTTGAACGATAATTTCTTTCTAAGTTAACCACTTTTGTTTTTGGAAAATCACGTACCAGGTGAGTTATGTTTCGGTGATCTGCGCCGCGCCATCCATAAATACTTTGAGCAGCATCTCCCACAACAGTAAGATTACCCCTTTTACCAACTAAAAGTTTTGTCAGTTGGTATTGGACTTTATTAGTGTCTTGCCACTCGTCGACAAAAATCTGAGCTAGTTTTCTTTTCCATTTGGAAAGAACATTCTCATTTTTTTCAAACAGGTGGACCGCTTTCAATAAAAGATCATCAAAATCCAAAGCTCCGGTCCGTTTTAAGTATTTCTCGTATTCAGAATAAATTTTAAAAACTTTTTCTTGCCATTCTCCTTGAGCAATTTCAGCAAATTGAAGGGGAGAAAGCATTTGATTCTTGGCATCAGAAATAGCGGCTGAGACACTGGCTGGTTTGTATGAATCAGTTGATAGGTTAAGATCATTAATTATTTCTTTTAAAGCATCTCTAGCATCTTTCTCATCATAAATTAAGAAATTAGAAGGAACATCAATAGCTTGGCCATCAATTCTTAAGACTTTGACACAAAAAGAATGAAAGGTTCCAGAGAAAGGAGGAGCAACACCAACTAATTTCTCTACTCTGTTTTTCATTTCCTCAGCCGCTTTATTGGTGAAAGTTAAAAGAAGAATGTTTTCAGGCCTTGTTTTTTTCTGATTTAGAAAATAGGCAACTCGGTAAGTTAATACTCTTGTTTTACCACTTCCTGCACCTGCCAGGACCAAAAGTGGGCCTTTTGGATAGGTAACAGCTTCTTTCTGTTGACGGTTAAGTTTAGAGATCAACTTGTCGCCTGTCTTGTCATTTAATACAATAGCCATAGGTTACTCCCATAAATAGTGATCGTTAATTCTAGCATGGAGACAATTAAACTAAAGTCCAAAAAAATTGGGAAAAAGGAGATTGCTTTTTCCAGAATAAAAAGGAAAATCTTGAAACATGTATGGTTGGCAAGAATAGGACTGATTGCTTTAGTTATTTCAGTTTTTTACCTCCTTTGTCTCTTAATGTCTTTACTTCTCAGGAATATAGGGATTGCCAGTTATACGAAATTGATTGGGGATTTTATTTTCACTCCAGCCCAAAAGATTCAAACTAAAGAAAATAGAACAAATATTCTTATTTTAGGGAAAGGTGGCGAGGGTCATGATGCTCCTGATTTAACGGACACAATTATTTTGGGATCAGTTGATAATCTTGATCCTTCAATAACTTTAATTTCACTGCCGAGAGACATCTGGATACCAGAACTTAGAGCAAAATTAAACAGCGCTTATTACTGGGGTAATCAAAAAAAAGAAAATGGAGGATTAATTTTAGCCAAATCAACAGTGGAAGACATTGTTGGTCAGCCAATTCATTATGGATTAGTAATAGATTTCTCAGGATTTATGGAAATAGTTGATGTTTTAGGCGGAGTTGAAGTTAATGTGGAAAGAGCTTTTGTTGATGAGAAATACCCCATTGCTGGTAAGGAAAATGATGAATGTGATGGAGATAAGGAATATAAATGTCGGTATGAAACAATTCGTTTTGATGAGGGAGTTCAGACAATGGATGGAGAAACAGCCTTAAAGTTTGTTAGATCTCGAAATGCTGAGGGAGATGAAGGAACAGATATTGCTCGCCAGGGAAGACAGCAAAAAGTTTTAATGGCTATCCAATCAAAAGTACTAAGTTGGAATGTTCTTCTTTCACCTAAAAAGATACTCTCTGCTTGGAAAGTAGTTGGTGATTCAGTTGAAACAGATATTGATGCTTCAGCCGGTGTTATTTTAATGAAAAGGTTCCTTCAGGCAAAAGGCCAAATGGGATCACGTGTTTTATCAGAAGATTTTCTAGAGAATCCCCCAATCCAAGCTAAATATGACAACCTTTACGTGTTCATCCCCAAAGAGGAAGGGTGGGAAAAGGTCCATGCTTGGGTTGAAAGCATTCTTGATTAATAATGTCCGCGCAAGTGAAAATAAAGATTGGTAAGAGAAAAATCTCTGTCCCTAAGATTTTTATTCTTTTACTGGTAGGTTTTCTTTTCAGACTTTTTCTTTCTCCATATGGCACTCTGAATCTTGATCAAAATACTTTCATCGGCTGGAGCGAGAGGTTAATTGAGGTAGGGTTTAGTAATTTTTACAATACCTGGTCTGATTATCTCCCTGGATACATGTATGTTCTTTGGATTTTGGGAGGGATAAAAAAAATAGTTAGTATTTCTCCCGTTCTTCTTTATAAACTACCAGCCATTTTGTCTGATGTTGCTACTGGTTTTTTGATTTATAAGATTGTTGAGAAATATAAAAATGAAAAATGGGGAATAATCGTTTCAAGTTTATATCTTTTTAATCCGGCTATTTTCACTAATTCTGCCCTTTGGGGGCAAGTCGATTCTTTGGTGGCTCTTTTCTCACTTCTTGCCATTTATCTTGTTGATATTAATCCTCAGGCCTCAGCTTTTGCTCTTGCTTTTGGGACTTTAGTAAAACCTCAGGCAGCTCTAGCGGCCCCAGTTGTTTTATTTGTGATGTTAAAAAAGAAATGGAAAACAGATAGAATCTATCGTTACATTCTTTTTTCTTTTTTCTTCTTTGTTTTAGCTTTTATTCCCTTTGCCGGTGATAAAAATCTGACTGCTTTTATTATCGAAAGGATTTCAACAACATTAAATCAATATCCTTATGGTAGCGTCAATGCCTTTAATTTCTGGGGACTTTTTGGTTTTTGGCAGAAAGATAGAATTGTTTTTCAATTATCAGGATTCATAATAACAAGCACTCTTTCTATATTTGCTTCCATAAAACTCTGGAAGACTAAAAGATCAAGATACTTTTTATTATCCATTATCTATGCTGCGAGTTTCTTGCTTTTTACAAGGATGCAC
>Ga0307419_10001845_pt1 | contig 10840 bp, 8 predicted proteins | sample SalMarWE160230MG_2_FD_202512 | JGI IMG/M metagenome (GOLD analysis project Ga0307419, IMG submission 202512) | Salt marsh sediment microbial communities from the Plum Island Ecosystem LTER, Massachusetts, United States - WE1602-30 | ecosystem: Environmental > Aquatic > Marine > Intertidal zone >... | reverse complement strand
CCGATATCACGAAGATTCGCACCTCTCGACAAATTATCGGATACGTCGGTACGATTAACAAAAAACAAGCACGTTGAAGAAACCCTGTTTTCGTAACCGAATTGCGTTTTTTGCTGACCCAATATAACTTTATGGTGTGGAATATAGCCGAATGAAATATAGGCATCACGCATTATGCCCGTAATCTCGGGAGCCCTGGGATCAATCTCCAGTTGGTAGGAAATTTTCCTTGCTATTTTACCTTCGGCCCTTAAGCGTGCCCTTTGTACCCTGAAACGCCAGGGTAAAGTTTCTCCATCGCCATTAGAATCGAAATGCCAGAGTGTCTGAAATTGGATGAAGCCTGATATTTTTGGCTTATAACTCTTCTTTTTTTTCTCAATTTTTAAGCTATCAATTTCTGTTTCATCGTTCTGGGCATAAATTTGAATGCAGCCAACTGAAAAAAGAAGAGCAAAAAGAACAGGGTAGTATTTTTTCATTTTTACCTATTTAGAATGAGTTGCCAAATTAATTGTATTAATTCATAAATGTAAGTGGGAAATCTAAAGAGAATCTAAAGCCTGATTTTAAAATCATTCTAACTTTAGATTTCCTTTAGAATTAATCCCGTAATTTGTAGTATGAAGATATTAATCGTTGAGGATGAAGTTGATTTGCTCGTTACCATAAGTAATTACCTGATCAGGGAGAACTATGTCTGTGAACTGGCAGATAATTTCCAAAAGGCAGATGAGAAATTAGCCATTTATGAGTACGATATCATTCTGCTGGACATCACGCTGCCCGGTGGCAGCGGTCTCGATCTTCTTAAAACCATAAAAAAGCAACAGATAAATTCCGGTGTCATCATTCTCTCAGCAAAAAATTCGCTGGACGATAAAATCAATGGTCTCGACCTAGGGGCAGATGATTACATAACGAAACCCTTTCAACTCTCAGAGTTGAATTCCCGGATTAAAGCCGTGCTCAGGCGCCGGCATTTTGACGGAACACACATTCTTACATGTATGGAATTATCAATAGATACAGCAGGCAAATCGGTTACAATCGGCAGTAACGAGATAATCCTCACTCCAAAAGAATACGACATATTGCTATTTTTGGTAATTAACAAAAACAGGGTCCTGACAAAAGAAGCTATTGCCGATCATCTGTGGGCAGACAATATCGATATGGCTGACAACTTCGATTTTATTTACACGCACCTGAATAACATCCGCAAAAAGATTAAACTCGCCGGGGGCAACGATTATATCAAAACCATTTATGGAATGGGCTATAAATTTTCCGAAAGATGAAACATCCACGCAGAAATTATGCCATCAGAAGCAAGTTAATAATTTGGACGTTCCATGTGACCCTTAAAAACTATTTACAGGCACATGAAATTTCTTAATAAAGTGAACCGGAGTTTTCTTATCCTGCTAACCAGTGTTTTATTGGTAAGCTCGGTAGCAGGATATTTTATTCTGCGGTATATTATCCTCGATGAAACAAAGGAGTCGCTTGTTGAGAAAGAAAATTTGCTGCGAAAGCAAATTGTCGAAACAGGCGAAATACCTAATCTTTATCCTGTCATGGAGGTGAAAGAATTGAACCGGCTAACTCAAAGGTCGCCTGAATTCAGGATGATTATGATTCAGGATGATGACGAAGACGAACTGGATCCTTACCTGGAGTATTCAAACCAAATAAAAATAGGGGATTCATTCTATTCCATAAAATTGCGTCAATCGACTTTCGAGAATGAAGATTTAGTCATCATCATAGCTTTTTCGCTATTCATAATACTTGCGGTTGCATTTGGAATACTATTTTTTATCAGTAAACAAACGAATAAAACCAGCTGGGTCGACTTTGAGCAAAATTTGAAGGCCATTGAAGAGTTCAATTTTAGCGAAGCGGGAAAGATTGAGCTCCTGGAATCGGGCATTGAAGAGTTTGACCGGTTGAACAGGGTGATATTAACCCTGACGGAGAAATTAAAAGCCGATTATCTCTCGCTGAAAGAATTTACAGAAAATGCCTCGCATGAAATTCAAACGCCACTTTCAGCTACTTTGCTTAACTTAGATGAAGTGCTGCAGCAAAACTTAAACGAAGAGGCTTTTAAAAAAACGCATGCTGCCATAAATGCCATGAAACGGCTATCCATGCTAAACCAAAGTCTTATTCTATTGACTAAAATTGAAAATAAACAGTTTAAAGCCGAAAAAGCCCTCTCGTTTAATGATATTCTTAATCGAAAGTTACAGGAATTTGCTACGCTTTTTGAATCGAAAAAACTGAATGTCGGGCTTACACTGGAGGAAGATTTAGTATTGAAAATGAATGACCAGTTAGCTGATCTGCTGCTAAACAATTTACTCTCGAATGCCATTAACCATAACCTGGAGGGTGGAAGCATTCTACTGGTAATTCGTAAAAACGAATTAAAAATCTGCAACGACGGAGCAACCAATTCTCTGACCGATGAAACTATTTTTAACCGGTTTGTCAAGGGAAACTCAAAATCGTACGGATTGGGATTAGCCATTGTTAAAAACATTTGCGATACCCACAATCTGGAAATTCATTACACGAAAAATAAGCTGCATTGTTTTACTATTACTAAAAAATTATAACCAGTAAAAAATGAAACGGTCTATATTATACCTGCTGTTTTTAATTTATTCCTTAGCCATTTATGCGCAAACCCGCGATTTGAATTTTTACCTGGAACAGGCGAAGAATAACAGCCCGCTAATTCATAAGAGCACGAACGAAAATGAACTTGTAGTACTTGATCTGAAGCAGGTTAAAAGTATTCTTTCAAAACCCGGGATCAACATAGAGGGAAATATCCTGTTTGCGCCTATCATTTCGCACGACAATAATTCAAACCGTTTTGAATGGGTGACAGAAGGGGCAACCGTCTATACCGGGTACGACCTGGCTGCTACCGATGGAGGACAATACCAGGCTGGTATTTCAATCACACAACCCCTGTTTACCGGTTCTGCATTTCGCACGTATTCCAATAAAGCCGGTATTTCGCAAGAGATCAATAACAACAATATATCCCTGACCATCCACGAACTCGAACAACTTGTGGGTTACCAGTACATTCTTTGCCTGAAAGCAAAAACACAGACTCAGAACTGCCTGTTGCTTCTGCACCAAATTGATGAACAGTCAGCGATCATGCAAAAACTGGTTGAACACGCCCTTTATAAGCAAACGGACCTGATGCTTTTGCAAATAGAACGAGGTAACTATGAAGCAGCATACCATACTTCTCAAGCCGATTATAGAAATAATTTATACGATTTGAACCTGATTTGCGGAATCAACGATACCGCTATTGTCGATATTGAGCCGGCTAATTTCGAATTAAACCCCTACCCTATTTCACAATCAAAATTTCTCACAACCTATAAGCTCGATAGCCTGAACCTAATGGCCGATCAGTCTATTTACCAACAAAAATATAAACCCCAGCTATCCTGGTTTGCCAATACCGGTCTGAATGCTGTTTACATGCCTGATTATAACCGGCTTGGATTTAGCACAGGTCTTACTTTTAGCTGGACCCTATTTGACGGACATCAGCGCGAAATTGAACAGCAAAAAACAAGAGTCAATCAGAATACCCTTGAATTTGAAAAGCAGAATTTTATCACACAAACTGATGTACAAAAACAAAAAATTTTAAATCAAATTCAATCGCTTGAACAGCGGGTGACCATCGCAAAAGAGCAAATCAATCAGTACGAAAGGCTGATCAGCGCCTACCAGGCAGAACTCTCGCTGGGCGAAATTTCTGTTATGGATTTGAGACTTTTACTCAACGATCTGTTCGTGAAAAAGCAAGAATTACTGACGCTTGAAATGGAGAGGCTCACGTTGATTAATTCATACAATTACTGGAATTACTAACTATACTACCGATGAAAAATCTATTCACTTTTGCACTCATTATTTTTTTCCCAATAATATTCTTATCCTGCAAAGAAAAAAATGCAGGTAAGGAAGATGCCATACCTTCGATAGTGGTTAAAACAACAGCCTTCACACGGGGAGATATAGAAAAATACGTTAACCTGAACGGGAAAACAATCTACCTGAAAAAGAACCAAATCGTTGCTCCAATTTCAGCCTATGTAGCAAAAGTAAATGTGCAATACGGAGATGTTGTTCAAAAAGACGATGTACTATTCGAACTGCAGACCAAGGAAAACAAAGCCTTAAATACTGCAGCAAACAATATCAAGGTGCTGGCTTCATCGGGCGGAACAATAATTGAACTGACCATAAACCAAACCGGTGCTTATTTGGTGGAAGGCGACCTGCTGTGCATCATAGCCGAAAATAACGATGTTATGGTGCAAGTGAATGTACCTTATGAATACAACAGCCTGCTGAAAACAGGAGCCATTTGCAAACTCCTTCTACCCGATCATACTTCCATCAGCAGTAAAATAGCCAGAATATTACCTTCCGTTAGTGAAACGGATCAGACCCAGACAGTCCTTCTTAAACCAGACACCCGCCGGCAATTGCCCGAAAATCTGAACCTTACTGTCCAGTTTATTCTTGTTATCCATAGAAATTCTTTGTTGATCCCGAAAGAAGCGTTACTGACCAACGAAAATCAAAGCAATTTCTGGCTGATGAAAATAGCACATGACAGCATTGCCATCAGGGTACCGGTTCAAAAAGGAATTGAAAACGACAGTGTGGTTGAAATTATATCCACCGGTGTGAATATACATGATCTGATAATAAGTGAGGGAGCTTATGGTTTGCCGGATAGTTCGGTGGTAAAAATCAGTAAGTAATTATGGAAAAGATATTCGTCAGGTTTAAGAGTCCGATAGCAGTAATCTTATTGCTTATCCTGATAGGCGGGGCATTTTCATACCGAAACATGAAGACCTCCCTTTTTCCGAATGTCACTTTTCCTAAAATAAAAATAATAGCCGACAATGGCGAGCAGCCCGTTGACAAAATGATGGTTACGGTTACCAAGCCCCTCGAAAATGCCATTAAAAAGGTTGAAAATATAAATTTAATACGCAGTATCACCAGCATGGGAAGCTGCGAAATTTCTGCTTTTATGGATTGGGGTTCCGATATCGACCTTGATAAGCAGCAGGTAGAATCGCAAATTTCCCAGATCAAAAACAGCCTGCCGGCCGATGTTCAGATTACCATCGAGAAAATGAACCCCTCCATTTTACCGGTAATGGGATATTCCCTGCAATCGGACACAAAAAGCCAGGTAGAACTCAAAATGCTGGCTGAATATATTGTCAAGCCCTATCTTTCGCGCATCAAGGGTGTGGCGTCGGTTGATGTGATTGGCGGAAAAGTTAAAGAATACCGGCTGATATTAGACGAGCAAAAACTCAGCACCTTAAAGATTAACCCACAGGACATTGCTACTGCTTTGCAGCAGACCGATTTCATACAATCGAATGGCTATACCGTCGATTATCATCGCTTGTATTTAACTGTTACCGATGCCTCCATTAAAAACAAGGAGCAACTCGAAAACCTTATCCTTTTCGATAATGCGGTTCGCAGTATTAAAGTAGCGGATATTGCAAAGGTTGTTGTTGCGGAGCGCAATGAATACATTAAAATAAAAGCCGATGGTAAAGATGTGCCCCTGGTGGCAGTTCTTAAACAACCCAACAGCAATCTGATTGAAGTATCGGACCAGGTTACTCGGAAAGTTGAGGAATTGAACAATATTTTACCTGAAGGAGTGAACCTGGTGCCCTATTACAAGCAGGCTGAATTTGTTAACGGCAGTATCCATAGTATAATCGATGTGCTATGGATAGGCTTGCTGCTATCTATCGTGGTAGTAATCATCTTCCTGCGTTCGATGAAATCCAGTGCCGTAATCCTGATCACCATCCCGCTTACTTTATCGCTCACATTTATCATTCTCTCCGCTGTTGGTTTTGATTTCAATATTATGACTATTGGAGCCATTGCAGCCGCTATCGGTTTAATTATCGACGATGCCATTATTGTGGTAGAACAAATACACCGGACACACGAAGAATTTCCCGACCAGAAGCCCAAAAACCTGGTAGGAAAATCCATTGGATTTTTATTCCCCTCTATGGTAGGATCATCACTCAGTACCATTGTTATTCTAATTCCTTTTGAATTGATGTCGGGTGTGGCAGGTGCCTATTTTAAAATTCTTACCGAAACCATGATGATTACCCTGCTCAGCTCATTTATCGTTACCTGGCTGGGCCTGCCGGTTGTCTATTTGCTGTTATCGAAAAACAGGGGTATAAAAAAAGAAGCTCATGTTGCACAGGCTAAGCATGGGTGGATAGAGTTTTTTATTGCCAAACCCTATATAAGTATCGTATTTGTCTTGTTACTTATTGTAAGCATCGGGGTAATTATGCCCAGACTTTCTACAGGTTTTTTGCCCGAAATGGACGAGGGCTCTATTGTGCTCGACTTTAACAGCCCGCCCGGTACATCGCTTGAAGAGACCGACCGGATGCTGGGCGAAGTAGATAAAATTGTTGAAGCCATTCCCGAAGTAAAAACATACTCGCGGCGCATAGGAACACAAATGGGATTTTTCATTACCGAACCAAGCAGCGGTGATTACCTGATTGAATTATATAAGAACAGAAAGAGAACCACCAACGAAGTATCCGATGAAATCCGCCGAAAGGTGGAAAGTACCGTGCCTGCCCTTATAGCCGATTTTGGCCAGGTGATTACCGACATGCTCGGCGACCTGATGAGCAGCGTTCAGCCTATTGAAATAAAAATATTTGGCGATAATCATGACAAAATAAAAGAGCTATCGAAACAAGTGGCTGATAGCGTGGCTACCATTAAAGGAACTGCTGATGTCTTTGATGGAATTGTAATAGCAGGCCCGATGCTTAAAATTGTACCTAAAGAAGATAAACTTAAACAATTCGGATTAAGCCCTTCCGATTTGCAGGCGCAAACCGAAACCTGGCTGGCAGGTACTGTAATAGGCACTATTCCCGAAAAAGAGCAACTTACCGATATCCGGATGATTTTTCCATTGAATAACAATACACCTCTTGAAAAAATCAGGCAGTTTAAAATATGTATTCCTTCGGGCGATTTTCTGCCCGTAAGTACATTTGCCGATTTTGAAATACAAAGCGGTGTGGCAGAAATTGAGCGGGAAAACCTGCAAACCCTTGGCATAGTAACTGCCCGCTTAAACAACAGGGATCTGGGAAGTGTCATGAAAGACATCAGGCAGAAACTGGATAAAATAAATTTGCCGGTTTCCTATCAGATAGCCTATGGGGGATCATTTGCCGAACAACAAAATTCTTTCGCGGAATTGTTGAAAATTCTGATTGCCGGAGGTCTCCTGGTCTTCACAGTCGTCTTATTTATGTTTAAAAGTCTTAAGCTTTCTTTGACAGTATTATTTATAAGCATTACAGGAATTTCAGGCAGTGTGCTTGCATTATTTTTAACTCACACTCCCTTAAATGTTGGAAGTTACACCGGATTGATAATGATTATCGGCATCATTGCCGAAAATTCAATTTTTACCATTCATAAGTTTTTATCCGAATTTAAAAGTATATCAGTAGTCAATGCACTGGAGTCAGCCATTAGTGTTCGTTTACGTCCCAATTTAATGACTGTTTTGGGAGCTATAGCAGCACTTACCCCTTTGGCTCTTGGTATGGGTACAGGAGCTCAAATGCATCAGCCCCTTGCCATTGCAGTTATTGGCGGTTTTATCATAACACTTCCATTGTTACTTATTGTGTTACCGAGCCTGTTAAAGCTGATTGTCAAACACTAAAATAAATGAAAAAGTTTTGTTCGACGAAAAGCAACTTGAAGATTCCTTTAGATTCAGTGCATAACTTTGATTCAGTATGAATTTAAAATGATGTAAAATGAAAAAATTTATTTTATCGATTGCTGCTATAGCGATGATTAGTTTTGGAGCTCGCGGGCAAAACATAACTCCGCCAAAAGAAGTTCAAGAGGTATTTTTAAAACAATTTAAAACTGTACAAGATGTGAAATGGGAGCAGGAAGTAAATGAATGGGAAGCCGAATTCAAAATAGATGGAATCGAAATGTCAGCCAGCTTTGATAATTCCGGCAAATGGCTTGAAACAGAAACCGAGCTAAACAAAAATGAACTTCCAGCAGAAATTCACAAAGCAATAAATCTTCAGTTCAACGGATGGGAGATTGAAGAAATCGAAGGGCTTGAGAAACCTGATTATAATGGATATGAAATAGAATTGGAGAAGGGAGAAACGGAAATCGAGATATTAGTTTCATCAAATGGTGAAATTACCATTAAAAAGGTAAGTGTTGAAGATGATGATGAAATTGATGAAGAAGATTAGTTGTATTAGAAAGTAAAATAGCCTGTTATTAGTTGACGGGCTATATTTTTTAACCAGTTCCCCATCAGAAAAATTTTTAATCGTCAAATAGACGTTAACTCTTTTGAGGTTGTGAATTCGTTGATACGAATCATTGGCTAATTGTATAAATACCTCTTGATTTTTTGAGTGGCTGTTTTTTGAAAAGGATCAGGATGGACTACCAGTAACTGTATTCGGGAGAATTTGTTAACCCGTGTATTAATATAAAGTTTAAGTTCTGCAGCCAGCTCATCAATAGCTTTATCTACTTTTCGTGTCAGCTCCTCTAGCTTTTCATCTACCCTCTGGGTAAAGTCAGCTCTCATTTCCTTTAACTTCTGCTCCATTTCATCTCTGTTGAAGTGAACCATTGCTACCAGCTTGCCTTTCTTTTCTATCACAATGGATTCAACCACATGTCGGAAATTATTGATCAGGGATTCAATATCTTCCGGATAAATATTCTCGCCGTTAGCGCCTACAATCAGATTTTTCAATCTCCCTTTATGGCTAAGCCAGCCTTTTTTATCGAAGACACCCAGATCTCCGGTCTTAAACCAACCCTCTTCTGTCATGACCTCGCTGGTTTTGACTTCGTTTTTATAGTACCCTAACATAACATTCGGTCCCTTTGCCCAGATCTCTCCCTCTCCCGTTACAGGGTCAGGATTGTTAATCTTCAATTCACAATGGATTACCGTGGGTCCTATCGCCTGGAATTTTGTTTGGGAAGGATTAGAACCTGCCAGTAAAGGAGAGGTCTCTGTTAATCCATAACCTATAGCATAGGGAAATCGGGCATCTCTCAGAAACTGCTCAACCACAGGATCGAGTTTGGCTCCTCCAATGCCAAAAAATTGCAGCCTTCCTCCAAAGGTCTTGTATAATTTTTTACCGGCCAGACGATGGATCAGTTTGCGAGTAGGTCCGTATTTATATAAGATACGAGTAAGCGCCTTTTTTTGAATTTCGGGGAGGATGCTGCTTTTATATACCTTTTCTATGATCATGGGCACCGTAAGCATCAATTCCGGTTTTAGTTTTTGCATGGCCGGAATCAACACACTTGCAGTGGCTGGTTTGCGCAGATAGCTTACACTGGCTCCCTTCAGTATGGGTAAAATTAGTCCCAGTGTATTCTCATAGGTATGCGCCAGGGGTAAAACAGACAGGAATTTATCATGCTCCATGATGGGTTGTACACCGTCACCCTGAAAGGCATTTATAATTACATTTTTCTGCGACAGCATAACTCCTTTTGAGTCGCCGGTTGTGCCCGATGTATATAGCAATACAGCCAGCTCATCTTCATCAGAGCTATAAGAATTTTTACACACTGCGCTTTGATCAAAAACAACGGTCCGATCTTTCCCTTCCAATACTTCAAAATCATCAATGCGCACGATCACTTCAACAAAATCCTTTTTTACCTCAGCCAACTTATATTCAAGACTGCTGGAAATAAAAACCGCTTTAGCTTCGGAATGCTGCAATACATTCTGTAATTCATGCGTGTTAAAATCAGGGAGAACCGGAACTGCAACTGCTCCCATACATTGCAGGGCAAAATATACAAGCCCCCAGTTGGGCATGTTCTGACTGAAGATTACAACCCTGTCACCCTTTTTAATCTCCAACGCTTCAAAAAATGCTTTTAAAGCATCAATATTCTTTCCCATTTGGGCATAGGTCATTGGCTCCTCATCAACAAAGCCCAGTGCATTATGGTGGGCATATTTTGTAGTAACATCTGAAATAATGTCGGAAAAAATTAACTGGTCGTACACTTGCATATAATATTATTCAGATGCAAAGATAGTCATAATAGTACCTGTATTCGTCAATTCTTCAATAATCATTATTTATTTCACTATTTAAACCACTCCCTGATCGATCATGGCATTTTAAGTCATTTCCAATCCGGATGTTGTAACAGCTTCGGCCTGCAGTTTTTAATCGGGTGACTGAAAAAGCAACCAAGCCTGACATTATCGATTACTCAATTACGTATCATTTAGGGTGATAAAATATTCAATATATTTTTTTACATTTGCATACCAAACGGTCGGTTTATGAATGAAACAAAGGAACATATTTTAAAAATTGCATTAAAACTGTTTCTTCAGAAGAACTTCAAAGAAGTTACTATGAAGGATATAGTTGAAAAAACCGGACTATCAAAGGGTGCTTTTTATCATTATTTCGAAAGCAAGGAAAAACTATTCGAAGAAATTATTACTCTTTTCCTTAATTCCATGCTGAATCCCGGTTACGATAATTTCGAAAACATGTCTCTGCATGAGTATTGTCAGGCCAGGATCAAAGGGATTACGGGTTTTACAGCGGCATTGTCGGAAAACAGCAACAACTCAGTGGAAAGTTTCTTTAACATGAATTTTTTTTCTTTGATTTTTGACGCTTTA
>Ga0307419_10001843_pt1 | contig 10842 bp, 6 predicted proteins | sample SalMarWE160230MG_2_FD_202512 | JGI IMG/M metagenome (GOLD analysis project Ga0307419, IMG submission 202512) | Salt marsh sediment microbial communities from the Plum Island Ecosystem LTER, Massachusetts, United States - WE1602-30 | ecosystem: Environmental > Aquatic > Marine > Intertidal zone >... | reverse complement strand
CAGAGAGGCAACAACAACGCCTATTGCCAGAACAACGAGATCTCCTGGTACGACTGGGCTTCTAAGGAAGCCCATCGGGATATCCTGCGCTTCTGCCGGCTTCTGATCGCCTTTCACCGCAACCACCCCGCCTTCCACCGTCCCGAGTTCTACAGCGGTGAGGACCGGAGCCGGAACAGCATCCCCGATATAACCTGGTTCGACGAGAAGGGGAGGGAGATGCAGTGGGAAAATGCGGACCGGCTCCTGGCGTATCGGCTGGACGGCAGCAAGGCGGAGATCGACGCGGATCGGGACGACAACGACTTCTTTCTGGTGTTCAGCGCCCTGGAGCAGGACCAGGAGTTCGTGGTCTGCGCGCCCCCCAACGGGAAGAGCTGGTACCTGGCCGTCGATACGGGACTGCCGTCTCCGAAGGACTTCCTGGCCGCCGGGCACGAACGGCTGCTGCCGGTGCAGAACCGCTATAACGTGAAGGCCCGATCGGCGGTCGTGCTGATTTCGAAGTAGAGTCATCCTCTTCTCCTTGTCGCTGCCGACTGCCGGTGATTAGATTAGAGGAAGCAAATCCCGCGAAAAAATTAGAAGCGAGAGCGATCGTGTCAGACTCCCACATACGGATCGAAGGTGCCCGGCAGAACAATCTCAAGTCCCTGAATCTGCAGCTTCCCCTAAACAAGCTGACCGTCGTGACCGGCGTCAGCGGATCTGGGAAATCCTCCCTGGCCTTCGACACTCTCTACTCGGAGGGCCAGCGGCGCTATGTCGAGACCTTCTCCCCCTACACCCGGCAGTTCCTCGACAGGATGGATAAGCCCCAGGTGGATCGTATCGAGGGGATCCCTCCGGCCATCGCCATCGATCAGGTGAACCCCGTGCGCACTTCCCGCTCCACCGTGGGTACGATGACCGAGCTGAACGACCATCTCAAGCTGCTCTACGCCCGGGCAGCGCGGCTGTACTGCGGCAACTGCGGCAAAGCGGTTCACCGGGACACACCGGACAGCATCTGGAAGCGGCTGTTGCAGTGGGAGCGGGGCGAGGGGGGAAGCGGAGCCGGGGACTCCGAGGACCAGGCACCCCGCCTGCTGATCGTGTTTCCCGTCACCATCCCCCACAACTTCAGCGAGGAGGAGGTGCGGGAGCTGCTTCTCCGGCAGGGTTACACCCGCGTTCACAAGCGGGAGGATACGGTCCTGGAGGTGATCCAGGATCGGGTCCGGCTCAAGCGGAGCAACAGATCCCGGATCATCGAGGACCTGGAAGCGGCCCTGAAGTACGGACAGGGCCGGGTGAGGGTCTATGCCCTGAACGAGAGGCAGCAGCCGGGGCAGCCTTTGCGCTTCTCGGATGATCTGCACTGTGCCGACTGCGACATCCACTACCGGGATCCCCTGCCCAACCTCTTCTCCTTCAACTCCCCCGTAGGAGCCTGCGACACCTGCCGCGGCTTCGGCCGGGTGATCGGCATCGATCCCGACCTGGTGATTCCGGATCCGGCAAAGACCCTGGCCGAGGGGGCAATCCGGCCCTGGCAGAGTCCGAGCTTCCGGGGTTGTCAGCGGGATCTGGCCCGTTTCGCCGGCAGGCGAGGCATCCCCCTGGACATACCCTGGCGGGAGATGAGCGGCCCTCAGCGGGACTGGGTGATGGAGGGGGAGTGGCAGGGCGAGGGAACCTGGTACGGGATCAAGGGATTCTTCGACTGGTTGGAGACCAAAGCCTACAAGATGCACATCCGGGTGCTGCTGTCCAAGTACCGGGCCTACCACTTGTGCCCCGACTGCGGCGGGGCCCGGCTCAAGCCGGAGGCGCTGCTGTGGCGCATCGGGGCGGGAACGGGACTGAACATCCATGAGCTGATGCTCCTGCCGATCGAAGACTGCTACCTGTTCTTTCAGGAGATGAAGGGTCCGGGCGGCGGCTCCGATGCGGCGGCTGAAGCCGCGCAGATGCTTCTGGGGGAGATACGTTCCCGGCTGCGCTACCTGGTGGAGGTCGGGCTGGGTTATCTGACCCTGGACCGGCAGTCCCGCACATTGAGCGGCGGGGAGGTGCAGCGCATCAACCTGACCACTGCCCTGGGAACCTCGCTGGTCAACTCCCTGTTCGTCCTGGATGAGCCGAGCATAGGACTGCACTCCCGGGACATCCGCCGGCTGATCGCGGTGCTGCACCGCCTGCGGGATGCGGGCAATACCTTGCTGGTGGTGGAACACGACCCCGAAGTGATTCGCTCTGCGGACCGGATCCTGGACCTGGGGCCCGGAGCCGGGGAGAGGGGCGGGGAGATCGTGTTCTTCGGCACCCAGGGTCAGCTTCTTAGGGACAAGCGGTCCCTGACCGCTCAGTACCTGAGCGGCAGGAGAAGTGTCCTGGAACATGGGCGGCGATCCGCCGATGCGCCGGCGGAGAGGGTCGAGCACTGGCTGGAGATTCTGGGCGCCGCAGAGCACAACCTCAAGACGATCGACGTGGCCATTCCCCTGAACCGTCTGGTGTGCATCACCGGTGTCAGCGGTTCGGGGAAATCCACCCTGATCCAGGATGTGCTGTACCGGGGGCTGAACAGGTTGCAGGGCAGGCCGGTGGAGCAGCCGGGGCGGCACCGGGAGATCCGCGGGTTCCGGGGGCACTTTTCCGAGGTGGTGCTCGTCGACCAGTCCCCCATCGGTAAGACCACCCGCTCCAATCCGGCCAGCTACGTAGGGGCCCTGGATCCGATCCGAAAGCTCTTCGCCGCCGAGCCGCTTTCGCGGCAGCGCGGCTACACCGCGGGCACCTTCAGCTTCAATTCGGGGAAGGGACGCTGCCCAACCTGCGGCGGCAATGGTTTTCAGCACATAGAGATGCAGTTCCTGAGCGATGTCTACCTCCGCTGCCCGGACTGCGACGGCACGCGCTACCGCCCGGAAGTCCTCCAGGTCAAGCTCGCTGCGCTCAGCGGTGGAGCCGGGACCCCCGCCTACCCCGAGAAATCGATCGCCCAGATCCTGGAGCTGACGGTGGAGGAAGCCTGCGACTTTTTCGGATCCAGCACCGAGATCCTGCGTCTGCTGGACCCGCTGCGTGCCGTGGGTCTGGGCTATCTCAGACTGGGACAACCGGTGCCCACCTTGAGCGGCGGGGAAGCCCAGAGATTGAAATTGGCCGGACATCTCGCCAAGGTCAAGCCCGGCGGCAGAGGTGCCGGAGCCTCGGCGCGTCCCAAAGCCACGCTCTTCCTGTTCGACGAGCCGACAACGGGCCTGCACTTCCAGGACATCGCCACCCTGCTCCGGGCATTTCAACGGCTGCTGGAGGCGGGGCACAGCCTGGTGGTGATCGAGCACAACCTCGATGTGATCGCCGCGGCGGACTGGATCGTCGACCTTGGTCCGGAGGGAGGCGAGCAGGGAGGTCGGGTTGTGGCCTGCGGCTCGCCCGGGGATATACTCGGGAGCCGGGAGAGCCATACGGCCCGGGCTCTCAGGCGGTACCGGGACTCTCCGGGGGGCGGGCTGAAAGCGGAGGCGGGGAACGGGCAAAAAGACGACGCGAACCTCGAAACCTTCGCGCCTGCGGAGTCACTGCCACTTCCCACGATCAATAAATACATAAGCATCCGCCACGCCCGGGAGCACAACCTGAAGGGGATCGACGTAACCATCCCGCGGGATCGCTTCACCGTGGTGACCGGGGTCAGCGGCAGCGGCAAGAGCACCCTGGCCTTCGACATCCTGTTTGCCGAGGGACAGCGCCGCTACCTGGAATCCCTGAACGCCTATGCCCGCCAGTTCGTCCAGCCGGCCAGCCGGCCCGACGTGGACGGCGTGGCCGGTGTTCCCCCGACCGTGGCCATCGAACAGCGGACCAGCCGGGGAGGGCGCAAGAGTACCGTGGCCACCCTGACGGAGATCTATCATTTTCTGCGGCTGCTGTTCGCCAAGCTGGGAACCCAGTACTGTCCGGCCTGTGACGTGCCGATCGAGCCGCAAACCCCGGAGCAGATCGCCGGCCGCATCCTGAAAGGTTTTCGGGGCCGGCGGGTGCATCTGCTGGCTCCGCTGGTGGTGGCCAGGAAGGGCTACTACACGGATCTGGCCAAATGGGCGGCCGCCAAAGGATACCGCTATCTGCGCGTCGACGGGCGCTTCCTGCCGACGCAGCCGTGGCCCCGGCTGGATCGGTTTCGGGAGCACGACATCGAGCTTCCCGTAGGTACCTTGAAGGCAGTCAGCGCCGGCACCGCGAAGCTCCGGGAGCTGTTGGAGCAAGCTCTGAGCTTCGGCAAGGGTGTGGTTTATGTTGTCCCGGAGACGGCCGGGGCGCAGGAACCGGGTGGAGGCGGCGGGGATTCGCCGCCGGCGCAGACCGTGTTTTCCACAACCCGGTCCTGTCCGCGCTGCGGCCGCAGCTTCGAGGAGCTCGATCCCCGCCTGTTCTCCTTCAACTCCAAGCACGGCTGGTGCCCCGAGTGCTACGGCACCGGAGCCCAGCTGTCCGGCTTCGACGAGGAGCAGAGCGGAGAGGAAATATGGTGGAACGAGTGGTGGGAAGGACCGGAACGGGTCTGTCCGGAATGCGGAGGGGCTCGGCTCAAAGCGGAAGCGCTGGCCGTTCGTTTTCGCGGTCGGAGCATCTCAGGAGTAACGGCGATGCCGGTGCGGGCTGCAGGGCGATACTTTGCCGCCCTGAAGCTTCGCAGCCGGGAAGCCGAGATTGCCCGGGATATCCTGGCGGAGCTGCGATCCCGCCTCGACTTTCTCTGTCAGGTCGGCCTGCCCTATCTGTCCCTCGACAGGTCCGCTCCCACGTTGAGCGGTGGGGAGGCGCAGCGCATCCGTCTGGCCTCCCAGCTGGGATCCAATCTGCGGGGGGTGTGCTACATCCTCGATGAGCCCACCATCGGTCTGCACGCCCGGGACAATCAGCTGCTCCTCGACACCTTGGGGCACCTGAAGGACAAGGGGAACACCGTGGTGGTGGTCGAGCACGACGAGCAGACGATCCGCCGGGCGGAGCATGTGATCGATCTGGGACCGGGAGGAGGGGTCAACGGCGGTGAGCTGGTCCATGCCGGCACCGTGGAACAACTTCTGCGAAAACGATCCTCCCTTACGGGCCGTTACCTCAACCACCCTCTCAAGCATCCCCTCTCGGCCCGGAGGAGCGGCCCAACCGGCGGGCGGAGACTCGGACGGAACGAGCCCCGGATCGAGATCGTCGGAGCCCGGCTGCACAACCTCAAGAATCTTCGCGTGCGGTTTCCCCTGGGCCGGATGGTCTGCGTGACCGGAGTCAGCGGCAGCGGCAAGAGCACCCTGGTTCGAGATGTGCTGTATGAGAACCTCCACGCCCTGGTGGCATCCCGCCGCAGTCGCCGAAGATCCGAAAGCTCTTCCTCCTCCCCGCGCCTGGTCGGGTGTGAAGAGATCCTGGACTGGAATCAGATAGGCCGGGTTCTGGAGGTGGATCAGACCCCGATCGGCAAGACCCCCCGTTCCTGTCCGGCTACCTACGTCGGCTTCTGGGATGAGATCCGCAAGCTCTACGCCCGTACGGCTGAGGCGCGGATGCGAGGGTACACACCCAGCCGCTTCTCCTTCAACGTGGCCGGCGGCCGCTGCGAGCAGTGCGCGGGCCAGGGGGTGCAGAAGATCGAGATGAGCTTCCTGCCCAACGTGAAGGTGCTCTGCGATGCGTGCGGCGGCAGGCGCTTCAACTCCGAGACCCTGTCGGTGCTCTACAGAGGCAAGAGCATCGCCGATGTCCTGGCCATGAGCGTGGATGAAGCCGTGGAGTTCTTCTCCGCCCACCCGAGCGTGCATAGAGCCCTGCTCCTGCTGCAGGACGTGGGCCTGGGCTACATCACCCTGGGGCAGCCCAGTCCTACTTTGAGCGGCGGCGAAGCGCAACGCATCAAGCTGGTCACCGAGCTGGCCAAGACCAGGCTTCCTCCCCCGGCTGAGGCCGTCTCGGCCCGGCCGGCTGCCGGGCGAAGCGCTTCGCGGGTGTCGGCCCATACCCTGTACGTACTGGACGAACCGACGATCGGACTGCACATGGCGGACGTGGAAAAACTGATCCGGGTTCTGCAGCGGCTGGTGGATGCCGGGAATACTGTGGTCATCATCGAGCACAATCTCGACATCATTGCCGAGGCGGATTGGATCATCGATCTGGGTCCTGAGGGTGGTGCCAGGGGCGGCCGGATCGTGGCCAAGGGAACACTCGAGGCGGTGGCTGCCGGAGCGAACGGTTCCTCTACGGGGAGGTTCCTGGCTGAATTCCTGCGGGAGCGAAGCAGGATATTTTCCCCTGCAGGGTAAGGTGCAAGCGGCACGGTTGTGCCGTTCAGGCGGCTTGCTCGCGGATCTTCTCTGCTTTGCGAGGATGTCTCGACGCTGCGGCCTCTTCGTTTTCCCGTTCCAGAGCCCGGTACATTCCGCTGATGCTTCGCTCCAGATACTCCTTGATCCGCATGCGCTCTTCTCCGAACGGAGCGCTGGGATCGAAAAGGATCGGCTCGCCTACGCGGATCGCTCGTACCTTCTTGTTGACGGCTACCGGATAGAAGGTAAGCACCCTCTGGGTGGTATCGTACAGCCACTGCGCCAAGCGGATGAATCCGGTGTTCAGCATGCACAGATCGTCCAGCTTCTTGCTCTCGTCGTTTTCCGGAAAGATCAGCAGCGCCCGTTTCGATTTGAGATAGGATAAGCTGATTTCGAAGGTTCTGTAGATCTCCCGGCTTTTATTGTACACCGGGATCGCCTTCAGGTCGGTCATGAGACGGACGCAGATGCGGCCGATGATGCGGGACAGCTCCCGGCCCGCGAAGGACCTCAGCTTCAATTCCTTTTCCACGAAATCTTCGCGGATGTAGGTGGCGCAGTCTTTGAGATTGGTGACTTCCTGTATGACCCAGGGATACAGCTTATGGATGAGGGAGCTCATCAGAGCCAGGGGACCGAAGGAGTCCAGGTGGTTGGCAACAACCACCGCATTCGTGCTCTTCAGAACTTTCTGTACTCCCTCGATATGAGCCTTGACATAAAAGACCTTGATGATCTTCGCCACCACCGTCCATATCATATTGCTCATCCGGGTTCCCCCTCGGATTTCTGTACCTCGTTTATCTATATACTAATTCGGTTTTTACCGGTTGGCAACCGTGTTTTTTCACCTTGACACAGGCCGATCTTCGGCCCTCAATAGAGGCATGAATGACAAACAAGAAAAGCTCGGCGGTGGGCGGCTCGGGCGCCCGCGGCGCTACTCCCTGCAGCCGCCGGCAGGATTCGCAAATACAGAGCTGGCCCACGCCGTGGCCCAGCTTCAGGAGTTGGCCGAGCGGGTGTACGATCAGATCGTCGACCTGCCCGCAGATGCCCTGGACTACACGGCCCAGCATACCCCCTTGAGCATCTCCATGCTGGTGCTGCACATGGCCTGGGCCGAGGCCTGGTGGCTGCGGCGCATCACCGGCTTTAAGATCCCGGATTCCCTGAATGAGGAGATCCAGAAGGGCAGCCTCGGAAACATCGGCGGGCCTCCTCCCTCCGGCTATGCAGCCTCTACCCTGATCGAGATCTGCCGGCGCGTTCAGAGGGACTGCTCGCAGCCGAGGCTGGGGGAGGTCCAGGATATCGACGAAGTACTGGAAAAAGAGGGCGTCACTTTTACCGTACGGGGCGTGATGGGACAGCTGGCCTGGCACTGGACCTATCACTCCGGCCAGATCGGGCTCCTCCGGCTGCTCTGGGGTTCGGATTACCAGTGGGAAAGCGAAGATATCGTGGCTCTGCCGCCGCGGTGAGGGGGTGAGACGATGGTGGATGTGAAACAAGCGGTCAGCAAGGCCATGGACTACCTGAAGGACATGTACCAGATAGACCGGTTCAAGGACGTGCTGCTGGAGGAGGTGGATCTTTCGGAGGACAACAAGTTCTGGAACGTGACAATCGGCTTCACCAGAGTTCAGGAATCCACCTCCGGCGGACCCATGGCCACCCTGATCGGCCAGTCCGCGGAGTTCAAGCGGGAGTACAAGGTCTTTCAGATCGATTCAGAGACCGGGGATCTGCGCTCGATGAGGAGCAGAAAAGGGGAGTAGTGGAGCGCGACTCGATTTCGATGTTGGAGCGTGAGCGCAGCTCCGCCAGAAGCGCTTCGGACACGTAGACCTCGTCCAGTTGAAGGGTGCTGCGGATCCGCATGATTCTTTCCTCTCCCGGCGTGATAGCGCCGCAGGAGCGCAGGGCGATGGCGATGCCCCGCTCATCCGTATCCGCGACGATCGGCACCTTGGCCCGTTCCAGGAAGGAGCTGGTGTAGGCGTTTTCCACCATGGCCCGGAAGTCGATCTTGTCGTACAGACGGCGGCTGATCACATCGGCCAGACCGATGCCCAGGGCGTTGCCATGGGAAATCGCCGTCAGATCCCGTGCGTAGATGGCCTTGATGCGGGGACGCTCCGGCTCCCTCTTCCCCCGCACGTAGATCCTGCCGATGATGTTCGGGTCCATGCCGGCTCCGCTTATATCTTTGCCCATGACATCGACCACGAGCAGGTCGATGTCGTCAGACGGAAGGGCCGGCAGGAGCGCGCGGGCCAGGTCCAGGAGCCGGGGTTCTTCGGAGAGGATCGCCTGGGCGGGCTTTAGCCACGGGACTGCTCCCCCCTCTTCAGGATCTTGCCGACCGCGAGCGCCCGGATGCGGTGGGTGGTCGGAAAACCGGATCCCAACAGCGGCCGGGCGTAGGTGTAAAAATCCACGGTGGTGTCGTTCCCCGCGGCGCTCAGGTGCTCGGGGGGCATGGTCTTGGTCTTGGCCGCGATCTCTTGAAGCGGCACTATGCGGTAATCCACGGAGTAGTTGCCGGTGCGCTGGATCGTGATCGAGCCGTCGATGTCGTGCCAGATGGCGAACTGGGCGGCCTTCTCCCCGACCTCCCGGGCTTCGTCGGCATCCACGTCGGAGACCACCCCCAGGAATGAGCGCTGCATGTAGCCCAGCGTATCGGCCCGTACCCGCTTGACCTTGAGACGGGTCTTGACCAGCTCGCCCAGCATCGTACCGAGCTCCCCGGTTCCCGACAGCTGCACATTGCCGTGGGCGTCCCTTTCGCTCCGGCCGGTGAGACCGACGACCACCGGCTGCCTGTTCTCGTCCACGATGCCTTCGCTCACCGCCACCACGCAGCGGCCGTGGGTGTCCAGGGCGTTCTTGACGTCCTCGAGGAACTGCTCGGTGGAGAAGGTCCGTTCCGGGACGTAGACACAGTGGGGACCGTCATCCGGGTATTTCTTGCCCAGGGAGGCTGCTGCGGTGAGGAAGCCGGCGTTGCGCCCCATCACCACCCCGATGAACACACCGGGAAGGGCGCGGTTGTCGAGATTGAAGCCCATGAAAGCCTGGGCCACGAAGCGGGCGGCGGAGCCGTAGCCCGGGGTGTGGTCGTTCACCACCAGGTCATTGTCGATCGTCTTCGGGATATGGATGCAGCGCATGTCGTAACCGGCGCTGTCGGCGTTCTGGTTCACGATGCGCACCGTGTCGGCGCTGTCGTTGCCCCCGATATAGAAGAAGTAGCGTACGTCGTGCGCCTGGCACACCTTGAAGATTTCGGAGCAGTAGGCCTCGTCCGGTTTGTCCCTGGTTGACAGCAGGGCGCTGGAGGGGGTCAGCGCCACCTGCTCGAGGTTGTGGGTGGTCTCCTGGGTGAGATCGAGGAAATCCTCGTTCACGATTCCCCGCACGCCGTACATGGCTCCGTAGACCCGGCTGACCTCCGGGAACTTCCGCGACTCCAGTACGGCTCCCACCATGGACTGATTGATAACGGCGGTGGGTCCTCCGCCCTGGGCGATGAGTACATTGCCGGTAAGCTTGTTCATGGTTGTTTCCTCCTTGGCCGTTATTACACCGATCGCGTGAGCTTCGTCAAGCTTCCTCCGGCCGGGTCGGTCCGGGCCCCGGTGGTGCGGCGGGCCTCGCCCGCCCAGGGTGGACAGAAACGGGTGAACAGGAAATACTTGATAACGTCGGCTGAGGGGATCCGGTTCGAAGGAGGATGGCCATGAAGAAGGTGATCAACGATCCCGGTGATTTCATACGGGAGAGCCTGGCGGGGCTGACCCGGGCTCATGCGGACCTGCTGAGGATGAGCCCGGATCCGCTGTTCATCTATCGAGCAGACGCCCCGGTGCAGGGCAAGACGGCGATCGTCTCCGGGGGCGGAAGCGGTCACGAGCCGCTCCATGCCGGCTATGTGGGCGCGGGGATGCTCGATGCCGCCTGCCCCGGAGAGGTTTTCACCTCCCCGACGCCGGATCAGATGCTGGAAGCGGCCAGGCGGGTGAACGGAGGTTCCGGAGTCCTGTTCATCGTGAAAAACTACAGCGGGGACATCATGAACTTCGAGATGGCGGCGGAGTTGGCCAGCGCCGAGGGTATTCCCGTGGCCAGCGTCATCATCGACGACGATGTGGCGGTACGGAACAGCCTCTACACCCAGGGCCGCAGAGGGGTAGGAACCACGGTTGCGGCCGAGAAAATCTGCGGGGCGGCGGCGGAGCGGGGGTTGCCCTTGAGCGACCTGGCGGAGCTTTGCAGGAGGGTGAGCAGCGCCGGCCGCAGCATGGGCGTGGCATTGAGCTCATGCACGGTTCCGGCCGCGGGCGAACCCACCTTCATTCTGGGAGAAGAGGAGATGGAGTTCGGCATCGGCATTCACGGGGAACCCGGGCGGGAGCGGATCAAGCTCAAAAAAGCCGATGAGATCACGGAGCTGATGGCCGAGGCGATCATCGAGGATCCGGAGTACCGGCGCACCCTCCAGGAGTGGGACAATGAG